>Ga0316204_10004354_pt1 | contig 25583 bp, 23 predicted proteins | sample 6monrhotite_MG_2_FD_205661 | JGI IMG/M metagenome (GOLD analysis project Ga0316204, IMG submission 205661) | Microbial mat bacterial communities from mineral coupon in-situ incubated in ocean water Damariscotta River, Maine, United States -... | ecosystem: Environmental > Aquatic > Marine >...
CAACACACCATTCCCGCGGGATGGAGCAGCCCGGTAGCTCGTCAGGCTCATAACCTGAAGGTCGTAGGTTCAAATCCTACTCCCGCAACCAAATAATAAGCCCTTAAGTCAATGACTTAAGGGCTTTATATTGTCTGCGATTGGAGCTTTAGAAATGTCTGGGGCTACCTTGGGGCTACCTTCTGAGTTGGATTCATGAATCTGTAGTAGGCATTCTGGTTCTGATTTAGAAATCTTTTAAGAATTGTGAAATTCTTCTAAACTTGTAGTCTCCCCAAGGCATAAATCTTTTTTCTGGCCACGTTAAATATAAGAACCGTTTTGCTCGGGTAAAGGCAACATACAAATTATTTTTTTCTTGTGTCATCTCAATGCCACCATTTCGTTTGGCACGATAATCAGGAAAGGTTTCATCATCCATGCCTATTACAAAGACGATATCAAACTCTTGCCCCTTCATCGTATGCACAGTGCTTAATGTAATCCCATTGTGCTGTGTCATTGGGTGAGTTTGACCAAGTGACATAGAATTTTTAAATTGGTGCAAAGACTTATTGTCTGTTTTCTTTGCGTAATTGTGCCAGTGAGAAAGCAATTCATCTATGTCTTTGAAGACCATACTTTTCTCATTTTCGTCTTCAATGGTTTGCGTATCCCTGAAATTTTCCAAGGCCTTTTTAAAATCACTACCATCATCACGTAATGCCGCGACAAGCCTTATAAGTACGCTATATAACTCACTAGATATCAGGGGGGCAATGTCATCCAACCCTTGCCAGTCGGCCGTTTCTACATCTAAATGATCAAGCAATCGCTTCTTATGTAAATTATCTTGTGGGTTTAATTTGACCCTTAATGCAAGATCAAAAATATTCATCAAATCAGATTCAAACCGAATGGCCCCTAACGCCATCTTGTAATAATGCGGCAGGTTCGCTTCTGTAAGACAAGTTTCTAACGGGATGAAGATGTATTTATTTCTTGCAAGGACGGCTATTTTTTCAAAAGTGATTACCCCCTCAATATCAACATGATTCTGCGAGGCGATTAACTCATTTATTTTTTCAACGACCCACTTAGCCTCATTCTCTTCATCAGAAAAAGAATGTATTTCAAACACCCCTTCTTTCACTGTGTGTGCAATGTCTTCCGCATCAGGCACGATTTTTTTAGCAGCCTCTAATACAGATTTTGAGGAGCGGTAGTTTTCATTTAACTCAATAACTATAGGGTCAAAATCACGAACAAAATATTTGTTCATATAATCAGGTGAAGAGCCATTGAAGTGGTATATAGACTGATTAGGATCACCTACCATCATAACATTGGTGAACTCATCATTAACCAAAGCTAGAAGAAACTGGTACTGCGCAAAGTTTAAGTCCTGAGCTTCGTCTACACAAATGGCATAGAAACTACGGCGATATAATGCGGCAATTTTTAAATTATTCACCAGTAATTCATGGGCCATTTTCAGCAAATCATCAAAATCAATCGCATTTTGAGAGCGCAGGATATCTTGATAGTTCTGATACAATAAAATTAAATTATCATCGGAGGTGCGTTCACAGAGAGCATTATCTGGAATCAAGTTTCGCTTCACATCGGAAATAAATTTTACAACACGATACCGATAGTTTTTTTGTTCTTTTGCCCCTTGTGATTTGTAATCCACTGCATACGATGGAGTTTGATTAATTGCCTGTTCGATTAATTCAAGCCTATCTGCTTCATCCTCAAAAATATGAGGCATTTGTGAATAGCCAATTAAATGCCCATGATTTTCAAGCAAGGACTGACAGAAGCCATGAAAGGTTCCTATAAAAACTCGATTATCAATTTGAGGTATATCACTTAAACGCTCTTTGATTTCATCACCGGCCTTGTTTGTAAAGGTTAATGCGAGCACCTTTTTATTGGTTTTGCCCAACAAATGGCGAACCCTTTCGGTAAGGACACGTGTTTTACCACTCCCCGCACTGGCCCTAACATAGATTGCACCATTTTCAGCAAAGACCACTTTTTTCTGCTTCGCTGATAGTTCAATGCGATTAGTCATTTATCATCTTCCTGCGTCGCCAAGACGGCACTAACTTTATTGAATAAATCGATTACTTTCGGGGGCAATCCCTTGCCATTATCAACAATATTCTGCGCTATAAGAGGACCGAACTGTGTTTTATTTCCAGTAATGACATCATACAGTTCGTTCTCAGTATAGTTCATTACCTTGGCTTTATATGCAGCCTTGCACGCTTTTTCATGTTGCTCATTATTATAAATTTTCATATCCAATATGGCTTGTCTAATTTCCGTTGAAAAACCATCGTTGATTAACTGGCGCTCAAAATCATTCCCGTCATCAAGAAAAACAATGCTGTCAGGTTCACTTTTAGAAGTTCCACAATTTACAAATTGTTTTTGAACTTGAGCCTTAATATTTTTTTCAGGTTTATTTTCCGCATCACTAAGAATAAGCCATGGGATATTCAATGCTTCCGCAAACTGCAAAAATGGTAGGTAATTTCTAGAACCACTTACGCCTATAAAATCCACACCCATCTCAACAGGAGTTTTACCAAAATGTTTTTGCGCTAAAATTGGCAAGGCCTGTTCTTCTGTTTCACCTTCACAAAAAACAATCACTTTAGAGAAAAATATTTCCCCTCTGGTGTTAATTACCTGTCGGCGTATTTTTCTTAAAGCCTCACCGTCTAGAGTTTCAGTTTTTATTCTGCCGCAACTTACTGTCTCAGCCTTATACAAATTCCTGATCTGACCCAACTGGGCAACGGCAGCGATATAAGGTGAGTGAGTGGAAATAATTTTTTGCCCAGATATAGCATCTAATTGCCCATAAAGTTTCTTCTGAGCATTGGGATGTAAATGAGATTCAGGTTCTTCTATGGCAAGAACAGGGAAAAACACAGATTTTTCACTATCGGCGTTGGTCGAGAGCAAAGAAATAAATGCCTTTAAAGTCAGCAGAGACGACCAACTTCTTGTCCCCATACCGTGGTATTCCATGGAGAAGCTATCTTGTTGATCGGTGTAATATATTGTTAGGCCCTTGCTTAAATCACGAATTTTTTTAGTAAAGGGCGTGATTTCGATTCCTTCACTATTCGTATCCATTGCAGTATCGAGTTCTTTTAGGGCAGTCTTGATATTCGACAAGATTGGGCTGCTGCTGACTGCTTTTTCATTCAACGAATTAATTTGTGATTCAATCGCTTCAATATCATTTTTGGAATATTCAATTTTAGACAACATCTTGCCAATATAAGATGTCCGTAATTTTGTATCCTCCAAAATATCCCGTTGAGCATCCATGTAAAAAAATGGCATTTCGTCAAAGTGAAAACTTGTTTTTTTACCTTCCCCAGCATCAAACCAATTGATGCCATCCTGTTCTAATGGTGGCCAGGTTTGCAAGATTTTCTGTTCAGATTTAAAGCTGTTTTTTATCGCATCAAAAGAAATGATAGTTCTGATGGGTATTGTGGCATTAGACAGTTCATCAAGTCGTATTCTGTCTACCGTAAATAATTCTTCCCATCCTTCTGAAAAGCTATCGCTTTGCTCGCCATCCGAACCAATTGGGACAATCAGCAAGTCCACAATGATGTTTTTTGATACAGCGTTTCCATGAATAAAAAAATCGTCTTGCGATACAAACTGACGATTGCCCAATGCCAATTGAAGAGCCCTGAGAAAGGACGTCTTTCCCGTATTGTTCATTCCTGTCAAAATCGTCGTTTTCTCAAGAGGAACTTCAATGTTTTCAAGGCCGCGAAGGCCTGCAACACGCACTGTTTTTATTAAGACACCCAAAATACTTCCCTCAGCACAATTCCGTTATTTGTTTTTCTTATCTAATTAAATGTTTTTTGCAGTCGGATAGTATGAGCCTTTTGGTATGCTCTCGTGCATTTAAAACACGATTGATTTTAAAATACAGTTTACCATCTCGCTCATTATCGACTTCATTTAAAGACCAAGATAAAAACAAATGATTGTTAAAGCTGCGTTTTGGACTAAAGGGAATAACGTCTCCTGTTTCGTCGTCGAGAAGTCGCCCATTTCCTGTAAGCACGTTATATCTTGTAACATGACCTTTAATTACTTCGTGGTCTTTAGATACTTTTGTTTCTTTAATGTAATCAAGCGTATCTTGATTAAAGGTTACCAACTCTTGATGGTTTGCATCTGAGAGAACAACACTACCACCTGACCGTTCAACAGTCTTATGAGCCTCAAGGATCGCTCCATCCATAACTACTTGAAGGTCATCAAAATGGGGTTCTAACTTTGACCCTAATCTTGGCTCTAACGGCACGTAAGCTGAATCAGTTATGCCTGCAGCCGAACTAATTAACCACTTAATGGCATCAGAGATATGGTTGGAAAGGACATTTATTGCAATTGTGCTTACTACTAAGCTCTCTGCAGGGTAGTTTAGGACGATGATATTTAACTCTTGTATGTAACTCCCTTTTTTTGATGGGAGCAAATAGAATTCTGCATTTCTGACGGCTGTTGACCTGTTGATCACTTCATCATTTAAAATAAGGTGAGTAGAAAGTTGAATTACCTTTCCAAAGCCAAAAATAGATTTTGGTCCGCTGTAGAGGTTGATGCGACCCTCTTTGCTATCAGGAACGTCATATTTTAACTTTAACGGTATTTCAAACTGGTTAAATGTAGACATAAGCATCCCCCTAATGCGTTTCCATATTAACTCATTAGGGGTGATGTTTAGTGTTTGGTCAATTTAAAAGTTGTTAAATTGGGTGTCGTTTTTTTTCTTTGCCCTCGCTGCAGCACTCCGTTTTCCCAACTCAGACATTGTTTGCCGGATCATTTCTTTTTTAAGTTCTTCATCCGTCTTGGGTTCGTTTGTTGTCAAAACGGCTGTTTGAACCGTTTCCTCTACCGTTCTTTCAACGGTTCCCCAGTCTGGGTAAACGGCATCAGGAACCGTTGAAATCTTAGCATTTAGCGGTTCATCGTACGGTTCGGAACCGTCTGGAACGGTTTCTGCACCGTTGGCCTTTTCTTCTTCATCGCCGGATATAATCAGGCCTATGGCACCGATACCGACAACAGCCAAAACTACAGGGTTTGTAATGAACGGTAATACTGCGGCTAGTAATGCTTTCTTACTCATAATTTTAGTCCTTTTTAAGAGCGTTCCGTCGTTCCCCGCCTTAGGGGGCGGAACGATGGAACGGTGTTTGATTTAATGGGAATGTTGCTCGAGTGCTTTTTTCTTCCACCTATGAACAGTGGATTTTGAGACACCTAATTCGTCGCCAACTTCAGCCATGGATAGGCCATCGCCAAGCAAATCCATGGCTCTATGGAAATCGAGGTCGCCAGCCTCCCACGTCCATTGCAATGAACCGTCCGTGTCCTTAAGGGTCGCTTCGATGTCTTGCGTATCAAACGCCCCCATATGACGTGACTTGGTGTACTTGATCATCATGCGGGTATCGTCCGTACCCTGAAGAAAATCGTCCGGCCTTTTGAGCTGGATAACGATATCCATCACATCTTCTTTTTTGTGACTGCCACGTTGTTTGCCTTCCTTGTTGGCGTGATGAACAAACACCACCGCAATACCGTTCTTTCTAAGCTGGACAGCCCATTCCTGAACAGGAGACCAGCTATCGCCTTCGTTCTCGTGTCCTGTACGGATGAAGGTCGAGATGTTGTCTATGAAGACCACCTTGGGATTAACGGTGTTCACCAGCTCGTCGATCTCTAGCCGACCGTTCGGGTCTCCGATATCAGGTATATGGTCGGTTAAATCCTGACAGTCAGGCGTGAATATCGAGAGGGTTTCTTTGGTCGGCTTACCGTTGGTAAGTTGTTTCAACCGTTCCTGCATAGCCGTAGCTTGCATTTCACCGTCGAGGTAGAGCACTGGGACGGGCTTGTCCGCCTTATAGCTAAGAAAGCTTTCACCGTTCGCCAAGGCCACGGCACACGATAAACAAAAGAAGGTTTTACCAATGCCTCGATCTGCAAAGACCATGTTAATGGAGCCTTCTGTCAACCAAGGGGATAGAATCGTTTCCCGTTTAGGTAAATGAATATGGCTAAAATCATTAACACTGATCAGTTTGTGTTTGTGCTTTGTGACAAGAAACTTCCAAGTCGCAGGAATAGGTTCTGCATTCGTGTTTAAACATTGCAGTAAAATATCACGCGCAACTTCTTTAGCAGGATGCGTATGCAAATCATCGAGTTCATTCCAGTCCGATAATTCAGGAATGGTTTTGAGATAGTCGCAAACATCGGCTTTCTCACCGATTGGAAAACGAAGAAGTTTAATCTCATCGAGTTGCTTAAAGACCTTGATCTGATGATAAACACTGTAGGCATAATTGAGTCCGGCCTTATCATTGTCAGGTAAAATATAAATGTGCTCAGCACCCTTTAGCACAGACCAGTCAGCCAAGTTGACCTGACCGCTTGATCCAATGTTGGTTATGGCTTGAAGGCCTAAGCCTTGAATCGCAAAGGCGCACTTTTCACCTTCAACAATGAACACAGGTTTCGATAAGTCCGTAACGGTTTCCATTCCGTATATACGGTGTTCACTTGGCAAGGTATCAGGAATACCAGATTGACCATTTTCCTTAAAATACGGTATGATCTGCTTACGAGTTTTTGAGCCATCCAGTTCATTCTCGTCCTCAAGGCGGATTACGTGTCCTACCACGTGTCCGTCTTTTGTTTTGTAATCCCATCTCATGACTTCACGCATTGGGCCACCTCCTGAAGCTGTTTAAAAGCTTGCTTGAAGGTCAGGCCATTGGCTTGCATGTGAAAAGAGATGATGTCTCCACCACTTTCACCACATGAGAAACACTTGAAGGCACCCGTGGATTTGTTCACCGCTAGGGAGCCTGAACGTTTGTCGTTATGAAACGGACATAGACCGTTCCACATATGCCAGCCTTGCCCGGTTGGCTTACCGAAAGAACCATTCAGGTGTGCGGTATAGTACCGTTGGGGGGTGAGGTCAGATTTAAGCATCTCTGCTGTGTACGTCATGCTTACACCGCACCATGAAGGCGCGAGGTGATGAACGCTTGAACGTCTTCTTCGCGATAACGAATTAAACGTCCTGATTTAACGTAGGGAAGGTTGTAGCGTTTAGTCGTGCGCCAAACGGCTAGAGTGCCAACAGTGATTCCAAGAATCTCGGAAACCTGTTCTTTGGTTAAAAGTATCTGATTCATTTTAATTACCTTTCGATCAATTTCATTTGTCTTCAGAAGACAATGTTGAAGGTAATTAAATGTCGTTTTTTCTCAACGAATGTTGGAAGGAAAGAAATTCTAAAAAGTGAAAGTATTTTACTTTGAGGGTTTGCGAGTTATCTCGATCAGCTTGTTTGCAATAGTTTGAATGGTTACTGTTTCATCTAACGGATCCATAATTTTCTTCATGATGTGAACAGCTTCGGAATTGTAGCCAATGTCCTCATGATATTTTCCGGCAGTTAGGGGGATCGGACTATATGTTTTCCAATCATGATCTAAATTAGATATCCATGCTTCAATAGGGGCACCTTTATGGGCTACATTTTTACCAACCCCGTTTTCTAAAGCTCTTTCACATGCAGTCTTAAAAAACTCGAGAAAAGCTGTGAAACCCTCATAATCAACCATGTTTGAATTTTCTCCATTTCGTAACATTGCATCAATGTATTTATGGGCTCTTGTGGGATATTTGTTTTCACTAATTAGATCCCTAGCAGCGAATATAATTGAGCCTTTTCCGACTCCCCCTTCGTCATATAATTTAATAAGCTGTTTCATTAGTTTTTCGGTTGGTTTGAGTACAGCTTTGACTTTTCTTTCTGCTTGTCCCCTAGAGCTGTAATTGGAAATATGAGATCTTTTGATCATTTCATAGTACATAGCAGCGCGCAGTATTGAATCTTCCATTTCTTTTCGACTGTCAGAATCAATAATTTTAAGATCGTTTAGGTACTCTTCTATCAAAGTCTCCGAATAGACATTTGATTTATAAAACTCTTTATCCCAATCAGATCCATGGTATTTGAGTTCAGATAGCTTTTGTGTTTTTTCGTCGCGTTTCATTTTTTGTCACCAGTGTTCTCAAACATCGCGTTTGTTGCTTTATCAATTGATGCCCTTACAGGATCGTTATGTAGGCGAGCGTAGACTTGAGTTGATTGTTGTGACTTATGTCCAAGGGACTTGCCAATGATTTGAAGGCTAGCTCCTGATATGGCTTGATAGCTTCCAAAAGTGCGCCGTATGTCGTGAAGTCTAATATCCATAAGGCCGTTTGGAAGCTCGATGTTTTTTGCTAAGGCTTCATTTCCAATGGCTTTAAATAGCGTTCCGACATCGTAGTCAGGTGAAAGATTTGATTTGATGTGATCAATCAGTTCGGCATACCGCTCTTCAAGAGACCATAGATAAATCGTTGCCTGTTGCTTGATGCGTAGCCATGCCTTTTTGGGGTCGGTCAGGTGTCCTGTCTTGCTCGCCTCACTTGGAAACACCCAAGGATTTGCATTTGAGGATTTAAGGCGGCTGTCCAGTATTTCTTCAGCTTTGCCCGATAGAGGGATAACAACGGGTTCACCGTTTTTGCTGTCTGGTATGCGCCATGTTTTGTTGTGCCAGTCAACTTGATCCCACCTCATTTGCAGGACATTGGTTTTGCGCGCACCTGTGAAAAGCGAGATGAAAATATAATCTCTGGCGACTTCATTATGTTCAGCCTCAAGAGCTTTGAGGAGTAGGGGCATTTCATTTGGCTGAATGTAGCGGTCTCTGGATACTTCTTTGAACTTCTTGATCCCTTGAGTTGGGTTCACACCATCCCAACCCCATTCAATGGCCTTGTTAAACATGGACCTAATCCGCTCCAACATACGGTTGGCTTGGTATAGGCCGTTATTCTCCCTGATTTTGAGGTGTAAGCTTTTGATCTCGTATTTGCTGATGTCTGAAATTTTACGATTGAACCATTGTGATAGAAATTTATTGATCTCTCTTTCGTCATACTTCCAAGACTTCTTTTCAATCTTGCTGTAGCGGTCCATGTACAAGTCGAAGAGGTCTTTCATGGTGATTTCTTTGCGTAGCCTGTTCTTCTCAACGTTGGGGTTCGCACCACCCGCTAAGGCTCCTTTGGCTTTGGTTGCCTCTCTTCGGGCGTTCTCAATTGTCGTGTCAGGAAAGGTGCCTAATGTGACCCTGACAGGCCGTCCTTGGTGCTTCTGGTATAACTGGAATGTCTTTTGTCCGTTCGCTGTTATGCGAATGATTAACCCCCGTACTTTTTCATCCTTAAATGAAAACCTTTTCCCTTTAGGGGGGAGGGGAAGGGCGTCTAAAGCCTTCTTCGTAAAGTTCAGGATTTCGTTTGGGGCTACCATGGGGCTACCTATTTACGTAAATATGAGCATTTTTCAGATATCATTGTTAAACGAATACCTTGAATAAAGCTATATAAAATAATATGTTATTATAGATTAGTAAGTTTGGTTAAGCATAGGCCTGTTTGGCTCATAACCTGAAGGTCGTAGGTTCAAATCCTACTCCCGCAACCAAATAATAAGCCCTTAAGTCAATGACTTAAGGGCTTTTTGTTGTCCGCACCACAGCCACCAAAAACACCCAGGTAAGCACAGGGTAAGCAGGCAGCTTCAAGCTCCTGCAAGCTTAAGCAAGGAATGACCGATCAGGAAAGTAAGGGGGTTTGTGTGGGTTGTGAAATCGTCATCTAGCCAAATATGGCCCTCAGCCTAATGCGGGTGTGCAATTGAAAACCCCGCGTTCGCAGGTTTCAAAAATATACCCATGTTCTCAAATGGAAAAGTGATCGGGTTTAAGGAAATCAATCGTTTCCAAAATATTATTGTATGACAGAATAGCCCCCAGAAAGGCTTTTTCGGCTTCAATATTATGGGGTGGAATTTCAAATGTGTTTCAATTTTCATTTTTTAAATCCTGAAGGCACCGATGGTTGAGTTGTCATGAACTGTGGTGGTTTGATGGTCGGTTCACACTTAGTCTTTGCCGGATAATTTTTTCTGCTCAGCCATGAACTTTTGAAAATCTCTATTGAGTTCCTTTAAAACATGTTCTGGGGGATTTAGCTCAATAATAGCCTGAACTCTATCCTCAATCTGGCAAGCCCCTAGTTCACTAGACACTTGCGACCTCCCTTAAATACCTTTTTTCGAACTCGATCGGGGATAGTCCATTGTTGTTCCCGTGGCGACGTCTTGGATTGTAGTACAGCTCAATGTAGTTAAAGATTTCTGATCGAGCCTCAGCCCTTGTTTTATATATCTTTCGTTTGATGCGTTCTGTTTTCAACAGTGAGAAAAAGCTTTCAGCGACCGCGTTGTCGTGGCAATTACCTCGACGGCTCATGCTGGCTTCCAGGTTGTTGTCTGCAAGGAACTTACGCCAGTCGGAACAGGTATATTGAACGCCCTGATCAGAATGGATCAGAACTTTGTTGTTCGGTTTTCGCCGCCATAGAGCCATTAACAACGCATCAATCACCAGATCGGCACGTGGATTGTTCTTCATGCTCCAGCCAATGATTTGCCGTGAGAATAAATCCAAGACAATGGTCAGATATAACCAGCCCTCATGGGTGCGAATATAGGTGAAGTCCGTGACCCACGATTGGTTTGGGCTTTGGACCTGGAACTGGCGATCCAACGTGTTTGGCGCAACGTGGCTGATACCTCCACCCTTAAAACCTTTGTGGCGTTTGTAACCGCGTTGGGAGCGGATTTCCGCGCTTCGCATAATCCGATGCACACGGTTCTTACCACAGACTTCACCATGATCTTTTAGGTCATTGGTGATGTTGCGATAGCCATAGGCACAACCACTTTCCAACCAAAACTGTTTGATCAGGCCAAGCAACCTTTTGTCTTCAATCATTCTTGGGCTTTGTGGGCTTTTGAGCCACGCATAAAACCACTGCGATGAACGCCGAGAACACGACACATAACCATCACCCTGTATTTGTTGAGCCGAGATTTTATGAACGCGTACTTTTGCGGGACTCGCTGGCAAAGAACGCGGCGGCCTCCTTTAATATGTCGCGCTCCTCAGTGACACGACGGAGTTCTGACTTTAATCGCCGCAACTCATCTTGCTGACCCGCGAATATTTGATGTTGAGAACCTGTGTCGCCGTACTTGTTGATCCAGTCTCGTAGACTTTTAGGCGTCACGCCAAGGCGGTCTGACACCTCGCCAATCTTGTAACCCCGATCCGTAACTTGGCGGACGGCTTCAATCTTAAATTCTTCCGTGTAACGTTTACCACTCATTTTAAACACCTTTCTGTTGCGTAATTGGTACGCTAAAAAGTGTCTAGTGTACTAGGGGCTTGCCACATTGCGCACGGCGTTCCAGTACGCTACGTCAAAGCTTGGTATGAAATAAGGCCAAAGCAGCCAACATGATCATCGAAGATCGCAACACCCCCTTGAGTAAACCCTAAACGTAAGGATTATTTCCATGAATAAAGCCATCCGTATCAGCGCCTATGGCGGTCCCGAAGTCCTTAAATGGTTTGATGTTGACGTTCTTGCACCCGGTCCCGGGCAAGCCTTGATCCGGCAAAGTGCGTGCGGCCTTAATTATATTGATGTGTATATGCGCACCGGGCTGTATCCCTTGCCACAACTACCTGGGGGGCTGGGCATGGATGCGGCTGGCGTGGTTGAGGCTGTGGGCAAGGGCGTCACCGATGTTCGTGTCGGGGACCGGGTTGCGTACGTTACAAAAATCGCTGGGGCCTATGCCCAAACGCGGGTGATGGACGTCGAAAGTTTGGTCATACTCCCCGATGCGATCTGTGATAAAACAGCCGCCGCGATCATGTTAAAAGGCCTGACCGCACAATATTTGCTGCGTCGGACCTATGATGTCAAAGCGGGCGATACCATTTTGATGCATGCCGCCGCCGGGGGCGTGGGGCTGATTTTATGTCAGTGGGCAAAGCATTTGGGGGCGACGGTGATCGGCACGGTGGGCTCTGAAGAAAAGGCCGAACTGGCCCGCGCGCACGGCTGTGATCATACAATCTTGTACCGTGAAGAAAACTTCAAAGACCGAGTCCAATCCATCACATCGGGCGAAGGGGTCAATGTCGTTTATGATTCGATTGGTAAAGACACGTTTATGGACAGCCTCGACAGCTTGAAACCGTTGGGCACGATGGTGACGTTTGGCAATGCCTCGGGCAAGGTAGAGCCCTTTGATCCCGGCATTCTGGCGGCCAAGGGGTCCTTGTTTGTAACCCGTCCGACCTTGTTTACTTATATTGCCAAACGCCAAGACTTGGTTGCTATGACGGATGATTTATTCGCCGTTGTGGCCTCGGGTGCGGTCAAGGTCGAGATCAATCAAGAATTTGCCATGGCTGATGTCGCTCAAGCTCACACCGCGCTTGAATCCCGTCAAACAACGGGGTCGACGATTTTGCTGCCCTAGCGAAGGTTAGTCTTGGGGATACGCGAGCTTGGCTTCTTTGCGCCGGGCATGGAGCAACGGTTCGGTGTAGCCGCTCGGCTGTTCGCGGCCCTTGAATACCAAATCACATGCGGCCTGAAAGGCAATGGAGGATTCGAAGCCTTTGGCCATGGGACGGTACAAGGGATCGTCCGCATTTTGCAGGTCGACCACGGCGGCCATGCGGTGCAAAGTTTCTTGGACTTGAGCCTCAGTGCAGATGCCGTGGTGCAGCCAGTTAGCGATGTGCTGACTGGAAATGCGCAAAGTGGCGCGATCTTCCATCAGGCCGACATCGTGGATGTTGGGGACTTTAGAACAGCCGACCCCATGGTCAATCCAGCGCACCACATAACCCAAAATGCCCTGGGCATTGTTGTCCAGTTCGGCCTGGATGTCTTTAGCCGCAAGCTTGGTGTCACCTAACAAGGGCAGGGTGAGGATGTCGTCCAAGGTCCCGCGCGGACGGTCCCTCAGTTCCGATTGGCGTTGATCAACGTTGACATGGTGGTAGTGCAAGGCGTGCAGCACGGCGGCGGTGGGCGATGGCACCCAGGCGGTGTTGGCCCCGGCCAGGGGATGAGCCTGCTTGGTGGCGACCATGTTGGCCATGCAATCAGGCATAGCCCACATGCCCTTGCCGATTTGGGCCCGGCCTTGAAACCCTGTTTGCAGGCCAATGTCGACGTTCCAGTCTTCATAAGCTTTGATCCACAGTTGCGATTTCATGTCGTCCTTGCGCACCACCGGGCCAGCTTCCATAGAGGTGTGGATTTCGTCTCCGGTGCGATCCAAAAATCCGGTATTGATGAAAAAGACCCGGTCTTTAACGGCACGCACGCATTCTTTCAAATTCACGGTGGTGCGGCGTTCTTCATCCATGATGCCGACCTTGATGGTGAAACGTTCCAGTCCCAAGGCCTTTTCCACGCGCCGAAACAAGATGTTGACGAAGGCCACTTCTTCGGGACCGTGCATCTTCGGTTTGACGATATAGATGCTGCCGGTGCGTGAATTGCGGATCGAACCCGTGGATTTGAGGTCATGGACCGCACACAGGCTGGTGATGATGGCGTCAAGAAAACCTTCGGGAATTTCGTGACCATTTTCATCCAGGACCGCATCGGTGGTCATCAAATGGCCGACGTTGCGGACCAACAAAAGACTGCGTCCATGCAAGGTCAAGGGGGCACCATACGGCGTGGTATAGCTGCGATCAGGGTTGAGGGTGCGGGTGACGGTTTTGCCGCCTTTGGTGAAGGCGTCGACAAGGTCGCCTTTCATCAGCCCCAACCAGTTGCGATAGACTTGAACTTTGTCTTCACAATCAACGGCGGCCACCGAATCCTCGCAGTCTTGGATGGTCGAAAGTGCGGCTTCCATCACCACGTCCTTGATGCCAGCAGGATGCACAGATCCGATCGGGTGGTTACGGTCAATGTGCAGTTCGACGTGGAGGTCGTGGTTTTTAAACAGCATCACGCTTGGGCTGGCATGATCGTTCAAGACATAGCCCGCAAACTGCGTTTCATCCTTCAGCCCGGTTTCGGTGCCATTGGCGAGGGTTGCGGTGAGGATCATCCGTCCACCTGCACTGATCGGCGCATACTGAACCACGTCGGTATGACGGCCTATGTTGAGAGGGGCGATCTGGTCGAGCAGGTCAGCAGCATAGGCGAACACCGCCTTACCACGCGCGGGATTGTAGGTTGCCGTTTTTTCCTGCCCACCCGCATCACTGATGACGTCGGTGCCGTATAAAGCATCGAACAGACTGCCCCAGCGGGCGTTGGCCGCGTTTAAGGCGTAACGTGCGTTCATCACGGGCACCACCAATTGCGGCCCCGCGATGGTGGCAATTTCCGCGTCATTGTTTTCGCTGGAGATCGAGAAGTCTGGACCTTCAGGCAAAAGGTAACCGATGTCGTTGAGAAATTCTTTATAAGCTCTGGCGTCGAAGGTCTGGTGACGGTGGCGTTGGTGCCAGGCATCGATCTCATCTTGGATGACGTCACGCTTTTCCATCAACACATGATAGCGCGGCGCCAGATCATGGATGAGGTCCGCGAAAGCGCCCCAGAACGCATCGGCGTCTAAACCCGTTTTGGGCAACGCCTCATTGGCCATGAAATCATACAGAACCGGGGCAATTTGAAGCCCAAATTTGACGGTGCGTTGGGTCATTGTTTTCATATCCAAATTACGAAATGCGATGGCATATTCAGAACTAAAAGTATGAAGGAATGTGCGGATTTGTCCAATTTACCTCACCAACAGTAGGTCTTTTCCCATCATGTGGAAGAAATAAGCAGGGGCTGTCGTAGGACGTTTCCGTCGCAAGCTATTCGCTCTATACTTTACCATTGTTTCAGGTTCCAAGGTTTTAAAGGATTCAATCCCCCATGAACGACAAGCCCGTAATTTTTGTGACCCGCAAGCTACCCGGTGCCGTTGAGGCCCGCCTGTGTCGCGATTACCAACCCATGCTTAATCCCGATGATAGGCTTTATTCGGTCGACGAACTGATTGAAATGTCAGCGACGGCCGATGCCATTTTACCCTGTCACACGGAAAAATTCACAGCGGATGTGATCGCGCGCTTGCCGGCTAACGTACGGGCCATCGCCAATTTTTCGGTCGGCTATGATCACGTCGATATTGAAGCCGCGAAAGCCAAGGGCCTGGTCGTCACCAACACCCCAGATGTTCTCAGTGCGGCCACGGCGGAAATCGCGATTCTTTTGATGTTGGGCGCGGCCAGACGGGCCAGCGAAGGGGAACGTATGGTGCGGGCGCAGGACTGGAAAGACTGGAGCCCTACATTTATGGTCGGCCAACAAGTCAGCGGCAAACGTTTCGGCGTGATCGGTATGGGCCGAGTTGGTCAAGTGGCGGCGAAACGGGCGCGGGGCTTTGATATGGAAGTCCATTATTACAATCGCAAACGGTTGGCGGCCAACTTGGAATGTGGCGCGATCTATCACGAAACGGTCGAGGACCTGTTGGGGCACTGCGATGTGCTGTCCATTCACTGTCCCGCGACCCAGGAAACAACCGGACTGTTGAACCAGGAACGAATCGCTTTATTGCCAAAGAACGCCATCGTCGTGAACACCGGGCGCGGGGGCGTGATCGTTGATGAGGCTTTGATTGAAGCCTTGAAATCGGGCAAAATTTACGCCGCTGGCTTGGATGTTTTTAATGGCGAGCCCGAAAACATCCATCCCGAGTACCGTCAGCTTGAAAATGTTTTTTTGCTTCCTCATCTCGGAAGTGCGACCATTGAAACCCGTGAAGCGATGGGCTTTCGGGCCTTGGACAATTTAGACGCCATTTTTGCCGGCAAGGAGCCCGGCGATCGGGTTGCTTAAGACTTGATGTTTGTTTTAATATACTGATTAGAAAAGGAAATTATTGTTTATCCCGTATTATGGAAAGCCAAACCATTTACGTTGACGCTTGGCCCTCCCGGACGTACGGTCTTGATTGTAGACGCGCTCAATTTTGCGCAAAAATTACAAGCTTCCTCGTGTCGAAAAATACAATAGGCCGAAAAGGTCAAAGAATAACGCAGGAGGGACTGTTTTGACTTGGTCATCAAGAGCATGGTTTTGCCCTGAGACTGGGTTTAATTTTTGGGTGTCGGCAACCTCAGTTGGGGTGAGCCATTTTTTGGAGGCTATGATAAATGACCAAAACGAACGAAACGAATCAAGATAAGACACTTTCCCGCCGTAAGTTTTTAAAAGGTACTGGCGTTGCAGCCACGGGTGCTGCTGCGGCTATTTTGGCGACGCCACATGTTGCTAAGGCGGCGACGGTCCTTAAGGTTCAAGCAGCCTGGGGCGGCGGAATTTTCCTAGAATTCGCTCAAGATTATGTAAACCGCGTCAATAAAATGGCTGGTGGCTCGATGAAAATCGAATTGCTGGGCGTTGGCGCTGTGGTGAAAACCGCTGAAATGCAAACCGCTGTACACAAAGGCGTTCTTGATGGCGCTCACTTGGTGACCGCGTACTGGTATTCCAAAAGTGCGGTTGCATCCTTGTTTGGTACCGGCCCATGCTTTGGTTGGTCCGCCAACGAATTGATGGGTTGGGTGCAGTACGGCGGTGGTCGTGAACTCTACAACGAACTCATGCATGACCGTTTGAAACTGAACTTGGTCGGCTTCCTTTCCGGTCCAATGCCTGCACAGCCTTTGGGTTGGTTTAAAGAGCAGATCACCAGCTCCGAACAAATGAAGGGCTTGAAGTATCGTACCGTTGGTCTTGCTGCTGACGTTCTTCAAGAAATGGGCATGTCCGTGGTTCAGTTGCCCGGCGGCGAAATTCAGCCAGCTATGAAAAGCGGCTTGATTGATGCGGCTGAATTCAACAACCCAACATCAGATAAAGATTTTGGTATGCAGGACGTGTCTAAAGATTACCATCTTGGTAGTTTCCACCAGTCACAAGAGTCTTTCGAAATCATCTTCAACAAGACTTTGTATGACAACATGTCGCCCGAACAACAGTCCATCCTTGAGTATGCTTCCGAAGCGGCGTCTTCGGACATGGCTTGGAAAGCTATGGAACGCTATTCGGCAGATCTGGTTACCCTTAAGGAAGAACATGGCGTTCGCGTTCACCGTACCCCTGACTCGGTCATGGCCGATCAGTTGAATGCTTGGGATATTGTCGTTGATCGCATGAGCAAAGCCGATCCATTCTTTGCGAAGGTTATTGATTCACAAAAAGCCTGGGCCAAACGTTATGGTGCCTATTCCTTGCAGAACTCACCAAACTACCGTCTTGCTTACGAACACTATTATGGCAAGCTGTAAGGCATCTTGGAACTACTTCCAACCTGTGGAGCGGCGCATCAAAGCGTCGCTCCAACAGCCTACAATGTATCTTTCATAAAGTGAGGTCGTGGGTATGTTACGTATCCTACATTTTATCGATAGCCTAAGTGCTTGGACCGGACGAGCTTTCGCCTGGTGTATTGTGGTGCTGACGTTGTCCACCTGTTACGAAGTTTTCGTCCGCTATGTTTTGAATGCACCGACCGTGTGGGCATTTGATATGAGCGTACAGATGTACGGGGCGTTGTTCATGATGGCCGGAGCTTATGCCCTGTCGCAAGACGCGCACGTGCGTGGCGATGTCATCTACCGCTTGATGCCGACGAAGGTGCAGGCGGGTGTGGATTTGTTCCTCTACATCATATTTTTGCTCCCAGGTGCCGTTGCCCTGGTGTATTACGGATATTCGTTTGCCTCGGACTCCTGGTTCTACAAAGAAGTGAGCTGGTCGAGTCCGGCCCGAATCCAGATTTATTTTTTCAAAACCTTGATCCCGATTTCAGGCACTATGCTGCTGTTGCAGGGCTTCGCCGAAGCCGTGCGTTGCGTTCAGTGCATTAAGACTGGTGTGTGGCCGGATCGTCTGCAAGACGTTCAGGAAACAGAAACCATGCTCTTGCATGAAAAAGAAGATCTACAGCAAATCAAGAGTGAGACGTCTTCATGACCGACCCCCAAATTGCTCTCGTGATGCTCGGCACGTTCATCCTTGTGGTGCTGCTGGGTTTCCCCATCGCGTTTACGCTTCTCGGCATGGGCCTTGGTTTTGGCTATTATGCCTATTACGATCCTATGCGGATGCAGTCGATATTTGACAATCGGATTTTTGATCTGTTTGTGCAAAACACGTTTTCAGTGATGTCGAATGACGTGTTGGTGGCCGTCCCACTCTTCTTGTTTATGGGGTATGTGGTGGAACGTGCCAACATTATGAACCGTCTGTTCTTTAGCTTTCAGTTGGCGGCCCGTAATTTGCCGGGTTCCATGGCTGTGGCCGCGTTGTTGACCTGTACGGTGTTTGCCACCGCCACGGGGATCGTTGGTGCGGTTGTGACGTTGATGGGTATGTTGGCCTTTCCGGCTATGTTGGAAGCTAAATACGATAAAAGTTACGCTGCTGGCGTGATCTGTGCGGGGGGCTGCCTCGGCATTTTGATTCCACCGTCGATTATGCTGATCGTGTATGCCGCCATTGCGGAAATCTCGCCGTTGCGTCTGTACGCCGGTGCCATGTTCCCAGGACTGATGCTCTCAACTTTTTACATGCTTTACGTGGTGTCGCGGGCCTACTTTAACCCTTCTCTCGCTCCCAGACCTGATACCACCCACATCACGTTTGCCAAGGTTGCTTACGAACTTTTGACTTCATTTTTGCCACTTGCCGCATTGATTATGGCGGTTTTGGGGGCAATCTTGATGGGCTTAGCAACACCAGCCGAAGCCGCAGGTGTTGGCGCTGCGGGTGGTTTGTTGCTCGCAGCCATCTATCGCTCGTTGAGCTGGGAACGGCTCAAAGAAGCGGTGTTCCTGACCGCCAAGACTTCGGCCATGGTCTGCTGGTTGTTTGTCGGGTCGTGGACGTTTGCTTCGGTGTTTTCGTACCTAGGTGGTCATGACATCATCCGAGATTGGTTCTTGGCGCTAGATATTGGCACCGTGGGCTTCTTGATCTTGGCTCAGGTGACGATCTTCTTGTTGGGTTGGCCTTTGGAATGGACCGAGATCATTATTATCTTTGTGCCGATTTTCCTACCGATGTTGGAAACCTTCAATGTTGACCCGCTGTTCTTCGGTATGTTGGTGGCGTTGAACTTGCAAACCTCGTTCCTCACCCCACCGATGGCGATGGCGGCTTATTATTTGAAGGGCGTTGCCGGAGATGACATCGAGTTGATGGAAATCTTCAAGGGCATTATGCCGTATTTGGGGATTGTGATTTTCTCCATGGTACTGCTCTATCAATTCCCGGCGATTGCCTTGTGGCTACCTGATTATCTGTTTGGCCAGTAGAACATTGGATTTAAGACTGTTATGACCAATCTTAACCTCCTATCTGCCGCCGAGGCCGCTCGATCAATCCGAGAGGGAGAAAGCTCGGCTGAAGACCTTGTTCAAGATTGTTTGGACCGTATCGCAGAGGTTGACGATACGGTCCACGCTTGGACCAGCTTTGATGCTGAATACGCGTTAGAGCAGGCCCGAGCTTCGGACAGCCATCGCCGTTCGGGGGCCCCCATTGGGCCGCTACACGGTGTTCCGGTTGGCGTAAAAGATATTTTTGATACCAAAGATTTTCCGACGCAATATGGATCGCCCCTGCACAAGGGCCGAAAAACCACCAAAGATGCGTCCGTTGTGGCTCAGTTGCGCCAAGCCGGGGCAATTGTTCTTGGCAAGACGGTCAGCGCTGAATTTGCCGTTCTGTCTCCAGGACCAACGACCAATCCGCACGATCCCGCGCGGACCCCCGGAGGCTCTAGCAGTGGCTCCGCCGCCGCCGTTGCTGCGGGTATGGTGCCGCTGGCTTTGGGGACACAAACCAATGGTTCGATCATCCGTCCGGCGTCTTACTGTGGTGTTGTTGGCTATAAGCCAACCTTCGGCTTGGTGTCACGTCACCGCGTTCTACAGACGTCTCGCAACTTAGATCATGTCGGGGTGTTCGCGCGCTCTATCGAAGACGCCGCTTTAATGGCCGAGGTGATCATTGGCTATGACGAACATGACCCAGACACAAGCTTAGCACCACGGCCGGACTTGGTCGCGAAGGCATCCGAAGAGCCACCTATGCCGCCCAAATTAGCCTACATCAAAGGTCCGGCTTGGTCTCAATGTGAACCCGCGACCCAAGAAGCCTTTGCCGAATTAGCCGAGGCCCTGGGTGACCGCGTTGAAGGCGTTGACTTAGGCCCCGTATATGACGAAGCGCTTGAGTGGCACCGCATCATTATGGAAGCCGATATCGCAAAAAATTTAGCGTCCGATTACCAACAAGGGGCGGATCAGTTTAGCCCCGGGCTGAGCGCCATGATTGAACGTGGCCGTAAGGTTCATGCTGTTGATTACAATCTAGCCGTCGATCGGATGGCGATGTTTGCCAAGGCGTTCGAAGGCATGTTTGAAGATTTTGATGCCATCATCACCCCCGCCGCCACCAGCGAGGCCCCGCTTGGACTTGAGAGTACGGGCAATCCTGCGTGTGCCACGTTGTGGACCTTTGCTGGCATGCCGGCGCTGTCTTTGCCGCTGATGCAGGGCGAAGCCGGGTTGCCATTGGGCGTGCAATTGGTTGCCGCCCGTGGTGATGATGCCAGACTTTTTAGAAATGCCAGCTGGCTGACAAACCATTTGGATCATTTAACAAGCGAAGCTTAGGCGCGCACACGGGCGGAAACGCTAAAACAGGAAAATTTGAGGAGCGATCTCATGGACAACACCATTACTGGCCTAATTGGCATTGGTTTATTTCTCGCCTTCATTGGTGGGTTAGCCCACTCGATTGGGGCCACGCCGTTCATTTTCATCGTGATCATCATTGGCGCGATGGCCATTTATGATTTTTACGAATCGGTCCGCGATGCACGCAAAGCTGACGCTGCAAAGTTGGCCGCAAACGCAGCCCCTACTTCAGAATCTTAATCAGGGCCGCGTGATCCAAATCGCCGAACCCGGCTTTGATCACGCCGTCATACTGTTCCATGACAAGTTTGGTGGTGGGCAGGTCTAGGCCATGTTCGCCCGCTAATTTTAAAGCCTGATAGAGGTCTTTGCGTTGGGTCGTGCATTTTCCACCGGGCGTGAAATCGCCGCTAATCATGCGTTGACCATGCACTTCTAATATCCGTGACGCCGCAAATCCACCGCCCAGCGCTTCGCGCACTTTGGCGGGGTCGGCCCCCGCGCGTTCGGCGAGTTTTAGGGCCTCGCCAACGGCGCTGATGGTCAACCCGACAATGACCTGATTGGCGGCCTTGGCAACTTGACCACAACCAACGGGGCCAACGTGCACGATGCTGGTGCCTAAGCATTGGAGGATGGGGCGGGTCCGTTCAATCGCTAAGTCCAGACCACCAGCCATAATGGAGAGGCTGCCGTTTTCGGCCCCGATGGTGCCGCCAGAGACCGGCGCATCGACATAGTCGCCGCCCGCTGCCGCAATGCGTTCAGCCAGGGCGCGGCTGAGCGTTGTTTCGGTGGTGCCCATGTCGATGACCAGGGTGCCAGGGGTAAGCCCATCAAGGACGCCATTTTCGCCTTCAAGACACGTTTTGACGGTTTGGGAATCGGGAAGCATTAAGATCACAACGTCTGCTTGGTGCGCGACATCGGCCGCAGACGTTGCCGCAATCATACCGATGCGGGTTAAGTCTTGGATCACACCTTGTGAGCGGTTGAAGATCACCAGTTGCGCCCCCGCCTTGTGCAGATTGAGAGCCATGGGTTTGCCCATTAAGCCCAAGCCGATAAAACCGAGGATCTGATCTTGAAGGGGGCGGGCGCTGTTAGCGGTCATGATTTTATTATCCCTTACATTTCACAATTACGACTGGATATTATAAACGATAGTGTTATATGATGTCATTATGAAATCCAATCTTATAATGTGGAAATGTAGAATTAGTATTTTAATTCAATGCACTGATTTCTAATTTTTTGGGAGTTTTGTCATGGTTAAAGAGGTTAAACGCAAAGCCCGTATCAAGTCCGTTGTCAAAAAAGGCAATGACGGCGGCGGTCAGGTCCAATCTTTGTGCCGTGCGTTGTCGATCCTCAACGTCATCGCCGAAGAAGATCACGGCCTCACCATGACCAATATCGCGCAACGGACCGGATTGCCCCTGTCGACCACCCACAGGCTGCTGACGACCTTGCAACACGAGCGTTATGTACGTTGCGATAACGACCAGTCGTTGTGGAAAGCTGGGGTTCAGGCGTTTATCATCGGCAATGCCTTTGTTCGCTCTCGCGATATCATCGCAACCTCCAGACCCTTTATGACGGCGCTGATGGAAAAAAGTGAAGAAACCACAAACCTCGCCGTTGCCGACCAGGGAGAATGTATTTATCTGGCTCAGGTTGAATGTCGCCAGATGATGCGTGTGCAAGCAAAGCCTGGGTCGCGGGTGCCAATTCACAGCTCTGCCGTGGGCAAAGCTTTGCTGGCAGCAATGCCCGATGAAAAGGCTAAGAAATTCATTCAGATGCGTGAGTTTGAACGCTCTACAGACAAAACAGTGACGGAGCAACGCGCGATTTATCATGAGGTCGAAGACGTGCGCGAGCACGGCTATGGTCGCGATGACGAAGAGCACTGCATCGGTTTGCGGTGCGTTGCTTCAGCCATTTATGACGAGTTTGGTGAGCCGATGGCGGCGGTGTCCCTGTCAGGCCCCAGAGCGCGGATTAGTGATGAGCGATTCCCAATTCTTGGTGAAATGGTCAAGGAAACGGCGGAACAAATTACCGCTGCAATGGGCGGCGTGTTGCCGAAAAAATTGAAAACGTCGTATTCCGGCTAACGCATTAGCTCAAGGTCGCGAGAAACGCTTTAATTCCAGCTTGGGCGCAGGCAATGTCTTGTTCTGGTCTTCCGCCAGAAATACCGATGGCGCCCACAATGGATCCCTTAACCTCGACCGGAATGCCGCCGCCGACAATGGAAAAACGCCCCGCTGCGGCCGTGTTGATGCCAAACGATAAGTTTCCCGGCACACAAATTTCGTTATAGGCCTCGGTGCTTTTTAAGGAAATGGCCGCTGTGTGGGCTTTGTCTTGGGCCAATGTCGTCGATAACGGCTTGCCACCATCCATGCGCTGAAAAGCAATCAAGAATCCAGATTCATCAACCACCGCAATGCACATGGCAAGGCTAAGCTCTTGAGCCTTTGTTTCGGCACCCTTGATTAAAAGCAAAGCGTCTTCGTAGGACAGGCGGTTAATAACAAGCATAATTTTTCCTTCAATGTGTGAGCGTTTGAAGCCGTCATAAGTATCCTATTTTATCTATACGCCGAAGGTCCCCAAAATTCAAACCGAAAGACACCAAACATCAACTTTATTTCGTCATTATAGTGGCGCCTAAGTCACTGTAAAATAGATTGTTAATGTCGATTTTCCGAATTATGGAAAAGATTATCATTTTCGTTGTTGTCGAGGGCTTGGAGGGGTAAATATAGAGTCAACACAATCAACCCATCTGAAAATTATTAAGGAGACCCGTCATGGCGCGTATGACTGCAGTAGATGCCGCAATTCAAGTTCTTGAAAAAGAAGGTGTTGATACTGCGTTCGGTGTCCCGGGAGCCGCAATCAACCCGTTTTATAGTGCGATGAACAAAGCGGGTTCCATTCGCCACATTCTCGCGCGCCACGTTGAAGGCGCTTCGCACATGGCGGAAGGCTACACCCGCGCCAATCCCGACAATATCGGATTGTGCATTGGGACCTCTGGCCCGGCAGGGACGGACATGATTACCGGCCTGTATTCTGCGGCCGCTGATTCGATCCCAATTCTCTGCATCACGGGGCAAGCGCCAATTGCCAAGCTGCATAAAGAAGACTTCCAGGCTGTCGACATCGAAAGCATTGCCAAGCCCGTGGCCAAATGGGCCGTGACCGTCCGCGAAGCCGCTCAAGTCCCGCGTGCGTTTCAAAAAGCTTTCCAGTTGATGCGCACTGGCCGTCCCGGCCCGGTCCTCATTGATCTGCCGATTGATGTGCAGATGACGGAAATTGAATTTGATATTGATACCTACGAGCCGTTGCCTGTTGATGCGCCAAAAGCCACGCGCAAGCAGGCTGAACGCGTCATTGAAATGCTGCAAGAGTCTGAGCGGCCCTTGATTGTCGCCGGTGGCGGCATCATCAATGCTGGTGGTTCCGATGCCTTGGTCGAATTTGCCGAATTGGTTGGCGTGCCTGTGATTCCCACTTTGATGGGGTGGGGCGCTATTCCTGATGATCATGATTTGATGGCGGGTATGGTTGGTTTGCAAACGTCACATCGCTATGGCAATGCGACCTTGTTGGCGTCTGACTTTGTTTTGGGTGTCGGTAACCGTTGGGCCAATCGCCACACCGGTTCTGTCGACAAATACACCGAAGGCCGCAAAATTGTTCACGTTGATATTGAAGCCACCCAGTTGGGCCGGATTTTCTGCCCAGACTTAGGCATCGTTTCAGACGCCAAGGCGGCCTTGGAAATGTTTGTCGAAGTGGCCAAAGACATGAAGGCGGCGGGTAAACTTAAAGACCGCAGTGCTTGGGCTAAAGATTGCAATGATCGCAAGCGCACCATGCTGCGTAAAACTGATTTTGATGCCGTGCCCATGAAGCCGCATCGGGTCTATCAGGAAATGAACGAAGCGTTCGGCAAAGATGTTTGTTACATCACCACCATCGGCTTGTCACAAATTGCGGGCGCTCAGATGTTGCATGTTTACAAGCCAAATCACTGGATTAATGCCGGTCAAGCTGGCCCCTTGGGCTGGACCTTGCCAGCGGCTTTGGGTGTTCGTGCGGCTGATCCTGATCGCAAAATTGTGGCCCTTTCGGGTGACTATGACTTCCAGTTCTTGATTGAAGAATTGGCGGTTGGTGCACAATTCAAACTGCCTTATCTGCATGTGGTGGTGAACAATTCGTACCTTGGTTTGATCCGTCAGGCCCAACGTGGGTTCCAGATGGATTACTGTGTGCAATTGGCGTTCGACAACATCAATTCCCCAGAACTCGAAGGCTATGGCGTTGATCATGTTAAAGTGGCCGAAGGCTTGGGCTGTAAGGCGATCCGCGTCACCGAACCTGACCAAATTCAAGCCGCCTTCAAACAGGCCGAAGCCTGGATGGAAGAATTCAAAGTGCCCGTTGTCGTCGAATTGATTTTGGAACGCGTCACCAACATCGCCATGGGTACAGAGCTCGACAACTTGGTCGAATTTGAAGAGGTCGTCGACCTGCCTGTGGACACCATTACAACCGTTTAATCCCTTCCAGGGGACCTTAGTACTTGGAGTAAAGTTATGACTCGTCTTGCCGCTAACCTGACCATGATGTTCAACGAAGTCGATTTTCTCGACCGTTTTGAAGCCGCCGCTCAGGCTGGGTTCAAAGGGGTTGAGTACCTGTTTCCCTACGACTTCCCGGCGTCTGAATTGAAAGCACGATTAGACCAGTTTGGTCTCACCCAGGTTCTGC
>Ga0316204_10004356_pt1 | contig 25575 bp, 21 predicted proteins | sample 6monrhotite_MG_2_FD_205661 | JGI IMG/M metagenome (GOLD analysis project Ga0316204, IMG submission 205661) | Microbial mat bacterial communities from mineral coupon in-situ incubated in ocean water Damariscotta River, Maine, United States -... | ecosystem: Environmental > Aquatic > Marine >...
ACTAAACTGCCGATGGAATACCCTGCCCCAAACGAGCATAACAAGCCAATATCACCTGAGTGCAAGTCTTTGTGATGCAGATAAAACGCAATAATTGAGCCTGCTGAAGCGGTATTAGCGAACGTATCCAATACTATGGGTGCTTCCTCTAAAGTCGCTTGTCTGTCGAGCAACTTACGACTGATCAAGGTATTCATATTGATATTAGCTTGATGCAACCACCACCTTGAAACGTCTTCAGAACCAAGCTGATGACGGCCCAAATGCTCAAAAATATGCTCCACGGCCATAGGACAGACTTCTTTAAATACTTTACGTCCCTCTTGATGAAAGAGTTTATCTTCAGCAAAGGGGTCAACGTCATTTGCACGACTAACATAACCAAAATTTGAACGAATATTATTTGAATATTGAGTAACAGCCTTAGTACTCATAATTTCGAAAACATGTTCTGAATCTGCAGTATCAAGGCTTTCAACTACCATAGCAGTAGCCACATCACCAAAAATAAAGTGACTATCACGGTCACAATAATTAACTTGTGGCGAGGTCAATTCTGGATTAATGACTAACACAGTCTTAGCCGTACCTGCTGCAATCATTTCATAGGCACGGTGCAAGGCAAAAGTAGCAGCCGAGCATGCCACTAGCATATCAAAAGCAAACCCTTTAATACCTAAAGCGCCTTGTACCTCAATAGCCAAAGCAGGGTAAGAGCGCTGTGTATAAGCACAAGATACTATGACAACGTCAATGTCTTCAGGGGTTTTATTTGCCGCTTTTAATGCGTCTTTGGCGGCATGAATGGCCATTTCCGCTTGATCGGATAAAACATCTTGCGAACGCTCTGGAATTTTCGGGCGCATTCTGTTGATGTCTAAAACGCCATCTTTCACGTAGACATAACGACTCTTAATACCTGAGGCTTTTTCAATAAACTGCGCACTTGAAAGTGGCTTAGATCCGCATTCGCCTTTTGCAATTGCTTGTAGATGCTGTTGATTAAACTGAGTGGCATAAGCGTTGTATGCCTCGACCAGTTCTTCATTACTAATACTGTGAGCGGGTTTCCATAAACCAGAACCACTAATCACTACAGAAGATGTCATGTAAAGTCCTAACTAAAGCATATTAGGCCACATATGAATAAGCCCTATGCGACTGAGATCTAGTTAGCTTATCGGTTTGTCATAAAAAAGTCAGCTTCAAGCTGACTTTTTACTTTAATAAGTTTGCGGTATATTTAAAATAAATAAGTTTTCGCTGCTGTTAACAATTTGTCCTTGTTAGATTTGCCTGTCACACAAGCTTGTATATCTTTGTGTTTAAATACATAAACCTTATCATGTGAACCAATCACACTGTCATTATCGGCGTCAACAAAGTCGGACAATAAGAAGGTCACATTTTCATTTTCAGACAAAGATCTAAGGCCAGCGCCATAGCGGCACAACATGTCACCTATAGTATCTTCAAATAACGATAAAGACTCTTTGTATAACTTTTGTTTAACCGCTTGACGCTTCGCGACTTCCTGATTATGTTCGGCTTCCAAGTCACTGCGAAATTTTTCTATCTCTTTAGTTTTAGCTTCTAACTTAGCGACTTCTTTGTCGAGTTCACTTTGACGCTTTTCAATCGCTTTGCGACGCTGAGAGTCAGCATTGCGTTTTTCAAACTCCAAGTCTCTGCGTGTTCGGGCATATTCGCGCTTTTCCCAACCCAACTCTCGCTGTTCTTCGCTTAGATCCCGCATTTTATCGCTTAGATCATCATCATAATGCTCGCCGTGCTCTACAAATTGCATGACCATTCTTTCGATTTCATTTTCATCTATGTTGATTTCAATTCGGCTACTAGGTGAACTAGGAGCCACTGGTGCTTTGGGAATACTGCTAATCAAACCATTTAGTCCATTCAAATCAAAGCCAAAAAAATTACCACCATGCCTGCCGCTATCTATTTCAAAGACCACACCTTGATCAGCAAGATAAAAAACCGCTTCTGCACGAAAACGCATATTTTTATCTGAACTTTGCTGCTTTAATGACGCTTGCAAAATATTAAACATAATGCCTACTTCATTACGCACTTCTTTTATATTAGTTTCATTATTTTTAGCATGCAGCGGACTGATTGCTAAACCACCAAAGGCCAACGCCAATAAAGTCTTTTTAATTAATAAAGTCATGATTATTTCCTCACTCGTTAACATTGCCAGTGCCGAGTACATCGGGCTGAGCATAAATATCTTGTTGTAATTTGTTTAATTGGCGCGCATAAAATAGTTGATCGTCGCCACGTTGTTCGTTGACATATTTAATCAGTTCAGCAAAATCTTCTCGCCTTTCTTTACGACTTGCACCCAGCAAATATTGGGTCAGTTGTGTACTGGCATCCATTTGTTGTTGCTGCATTGATTGGGTATAATTTGTTAATGCAAGTTGCTGAGTTTCTTGAAATTCAGCCAACCTATCATTGACTAACTTGTCGATTTTTTGCTCACTTTGGCTACCCGCAAAACTGATAGTCATCGCGCCTTCATCGGTACGTACTTGCAACCCCGTTAATACCATAACAATTGCCAATACAGAGGTGGCAAAAGATAAGGATGGCAAGCCTTGCCACTGCCACCATTTGGCTTTTTCTGGCATAGCGAAAGTATTCGCTCTATCCCAGCTTGGAACTTCGTCACTGTGGTAATGTTCACTTTGCATAGAGAACAAGTTAAATGCCTCCACTTGTTTAGCAAAAGCTTGGTCTTCTAAACAGCGCTGCTCAAACGCATGTCGTTGCTGCTGATTAAGCTGTTGATCTGCCCAAAGACCCAATAACTGTTCGTTACTTAATTCAGATTTATCCAAGTGGGGCTTATCTAAGCTGGCTTCGCCCAATTTTGATTCATGTTTAGGCATAATCGACCTCCATTAAGATTTTTAATTTTTCTTGTGACACCCGTGATTCGGCCACACTCAAATGTGATTCTTGCTTAGGCATAGTCGACCTCCATCAATATCTTCAATTTTTCTAACGCGCCGTATAAACGCGACTTGGCCGTGTTTGCAGAAATCCCAGTTTGCTCGGCAATTTCATCAAAAGTAAACTGACCAAAAAATTTTAATTCCACTACCGCTTTTTGTGCTAATGGTAGTTGTTGCATCGCACTAATTAGCTGTTTATTTTCCTGACTTGTATGAATGCTGTCAGCTGCACTCATTTCGACACTTTCTATTTCGGGTGTATCATCCAGCCCTTGCGTAGGTTTTTTACGCCGATAAAATTCTATACAACGAAAATGCGCTATGCGAAATAGCCAACTTTTAAAACTGCCTTCATTTCTATAGCTGGCTAAATTCCGAAATACCGAAATAAACACTTCTTGCATTAAATCCAAGGCATCTTCGTTTTTCCCCGTCATGCGCATACCGTAGTTATAAATGGGTTTTTCATAGCGTTTGAGCAAATTCAGCCAGGCTTGTTTATTGCCCTGCAGCGCTTTAGCTATTAGTTGCTGGTCGGTTTTCTCAAACACTGTTTTTAATTCCCTTCCGTTAGGGTGTGTGCCCTTTGCTCATTAAAGTCGAGGCACAAAGTAAAAAAGTTTATTTTTTTAAGTATTAATTTTAAATTAACGAGACAAGGTAGGAATTGGGGTAAGAGGAGCCACTAATTCAGCCAAATAACGAAACAATCTGACTCGAGTGGTACCGCTGCGCCACACCATGCCAATTTCACGATAAGCCATATCTTCAGCAGGCATCGAAACTAAAGACTTAGTGCTTAGAATATGATTTTGAATAGCTAGCTCAGGCATAAAAGTGAAACCCAGCTTGCTATTGGCAAGCTGTACTAAGGTATACAAACTACTGGCGGCCAATGAACTCACTTGCTCCCTATGCTTTAAACCACAGGCGCTGACAGCGTGCCCTGTCATACAATGTTCTTGTTGCAACAAAAAAACACTCTGTTTAGGCAAAGCCGACACGTCTAGCGGCACCGGCAAGGTTTCCACCAAATCGCTATGAGCAATTAAGTGAAAGGGGTCATGCCCTAACACCAATTGTTTACACCCCGGCGTCTCCATCGGTAAAGCTAAAATGAGTAAATCTAAGCCGCCTTCATTGAGCTGAGTCAACAAATTAGCCGTAGTGTCCTCTTGCAACTGCAGTGTGATGTCGGGGAGATGTTGCTTAACCTTGCCAATCAAACCTTCAAAGATAAAAGGTGCAATAGTAGGAATAACCCCAATTTTGAGTTTACCTGCTTGCCAATTTCCGGCACTTTGCGCGAAGTCGACCAAATCGTGAGCTTCGGTTAGTAAGGCCTTGCTACGCTCCACTAATTCTAAGCCAAGGGGGGTAAACACAAAGGTTTTGTGATCTCGTTCTAACAACTGAGATCCAAACTGTTCCTCAAGATTCTGAATGGCAGTACTTAATGTTGACTGACTGACATGACAATGCTGCGCAGCACGGTGAAAATGTTGCTCTTGGTGCAACACAACCAGATAGTGAAGATGTTTAAGATTGGGCCATTTCATGATTATTCATCTATAAAAGCGATTGATATCACTATAGTAGATTAGATTTACTGATAAAAAAAGCACCATTATGGCGCTTTTTTTGAAAAATTTAGACTGACTATCAACTACCTACAGAAGCGAAAGTGGCATATTGTTTTCTTTCGCCTTCAACAAATTTAGACCATTGTTGTGCCATGCCGCGGCTACCATCAAATTCTTGCGCTTTAGCAAGCTGGGTTAGCGCCTGGTTGTATTCACCCACATTAAATTGTGCCATGCCGATAACAAGATGCGACATACCTTCATTACGCAAGCCGCCTTTTTCAATGGCTTGTTGTGAAGCGGCAATGGCCTGCTCCCATTTGTCCATGTTGAGGTACATTTGACCAAGCTGAGCATATAACTCACCTGTTTCAGATAATTTTGCCGCCGCTAACATGACGGGTATGGCTTTTTGGGTTTCTTTGGCAAAATTCCAAGACTGCGCTAAAAACGTTAAGTTACGCTCATCTTCAGGTAACTTACCGGCATCCATGGCTTTTTGCATAATCGCAGCAGCTTTATAAGGTAATTGGTGGTAGTAATAAAGTTGTGCCAGGTTAAACATGTCTGAACCAGTGGCGATAAAACTCTTTTGTTCCGCAATTTCCATGATGGCCAATTGTTTTTGTTCTTGCCCAAGCTCACCGTACATGCCAGCAAGTTGCAGCCAATATTTAGGGGCTTCAAACTTTTTCACTAATTTAAGCAAAACATTTTTAACGTTTTCAGGTTGCTTCAGCTCAAAATAAACCGCTCTTTGCAATACATACCACTGCTCGTCTACCTGGAAACCTAAATCGTTGGTTTCTACCTGCGCCACCGCGGCATTGATATATTCAGATGCGGCTGCATAATCTTGCTTCTGGTACATAGCTTGGGCTTTTAACACTAAATTTTTAGCTAGAATATATTTAGATGGATAAAGGCTTTTTTGAATCGCTTCCCATTGTTCGATTTTAGCGATGGTTTCGTCAAAGTTGCCGCGCATCATGTGCAATTGAGCCAAGCTAAACAAAGTAGCTTGTTCGAAGGTCTCTGGAATGGGCTGCTGTTGCACTACGTTTTCAAATGCAGCAATCGCTTGGTCGTAGTTTTCTGCTTCGTAATGAATAAAACCATAAAAATTGTACATCATGGCTTGTTCGTAACTGTTCATCGAACTGGCTTTAGACTTAACATTGTCAAGTACTTCGAAGGCTTCAGATTGTTGGCCAACATCTGCTAAACTCTGGGCCCGAGACAATTGGTCGTACACTTTTGAACGTAAAGTAGGCACACGTTTAGTTTTACGCTCTACTTGCACTTCTTGCGCATTAACAACACTGACTTGCATACCAGACATCAAAACACCCATCATCAAGACTGGTGTTGCCAATTTAAGTAGTAATTTATTCATTGTCATTTCTAACCCCCAATTTCGAATTTAACCCGCACTTCTACCCCTGATACTTCCATGGGTTCGCCGTTTACGACGCGCGGTTTGTATTTATATTTTAACGTGGCATCCAATGCCGCTTGATCAAAAATGCCTGCAGGTGATGCTTGTATCACCTTAGGATGGGTCACTGAACCCAACTTAGACACAGTAAATTCAACATCCACATACCCCTCAATGCCGCGTTGTAATGCCCTTCTTGGATACACAGCGGCAACCCGTACTATAGGTAAAAACTCACCATCGCCTGACTCCAACGCTAATCCGCCGTCAAGGGATAGTTCGGCGGCCACATCGGCACCAAAATCCATTCCGCTTGTGGCACTTTCTGGACTAGGCGCATCCATTTGTGGTGGCGCCATATCGGGTGGCGGCTGTTCTGGCTTAGGTGGCTTTTTGGGTTTTCTGTCTTTCTTCTGTATCGCTTCTTCTTTTTTGACGCGGACAAAATCTAATACATTACCTTTAGGTGCGTCGGTTAACGCACTGCCACCACTTTGAATTAACGACTGCATTAAAAAGAACAGCCCTAAAGTGACAAAGGCTGCCAGTAGCATAGCGACCACCAGTCTTGATAAAGTTTGCGGCATAGTCTTCGCCATGACGACCTAAGGCTCCTGCGCAGCGATAGACACGTCTTCGATACCTGCTGCCCGTGATGCATCCATCACTTTAATCAACACGTCGGTCGTGGCTTTTCTATCAGCCTGGATCACCACTGTACCTTGTGGATTTTCAGCATATAAACGTTCGATATTGGCTTGTACTGCTCGCACATCCACCTTACGTTTGTTGATCCAAATTTCGCCTTTCTCACTGATAGCCACTAAGATATTGGCGCGGTCTTTTTTAACTGCAGTGGCGGCTTCTGGGCGATTTACGTCAATACCTGCTTCTTTGACAAAAGACGCCGTCACAATAAAGAAAATCAACATGATGAACACAACGTCGAGCATAGGTGTCATATCGATTGTGGCTTCTTCTTCATCCATCAAATTTTGGAAATGCTGTTTCATATCAATCTCTATTGGTTAATCCGCCTAGGCAGACTAAATGTTACGTTGTTAATGTTTTCGTTCTAGGCGCAGCGTGTCTTCAAGACTCGCCCTTTCTTTTTTTGCTGTTCTTGCTAGCCAGGTTGATGCAAAAACACCAGACAAGGCCCCAACCATTCCAGCCATAGTCGGAATGGTGGCTTTAGATACGCCCGACGCCATAGACCGCGCATTACCTGAGCCTGAAATTGCCATCACATCAAACACTTCAATCATGCCAGTCACTGTGCCCATCAAACCCAGTAGCGGACATAAAGCCACTAATGATTGGATTATGGGAACACCCGTTCTAAGCTTTAGCGCCACACGAGAAATCATCCCTTGGCGAATTTGTTCAGCGTTCCAAGATGAGCGTTCTTGTCTAGCTTTCCACTTTGCAATCACTGCATTTTTATATTGTTTGTGCGTGATAAACACATACATGGCGCGCTCTAAAATCATTAACCACATGACAAAAATCAAGCCACCGATGATCAGCAGGACTTGACCACCCGTTTCGGTAAAATCGCGAATAGTTTCTAGAGCTGCTTCGAGAATTTCAATCATAGGAAATTAAGCTTTAGCACTGCTAGTAGTGACGGCATTGTGCGCTTCAGCACGCTCGGCAATTACACCAGCCGCTTGCTCTTGCAATATGTACACGATGCTTTTACTACGGGTATTTAAGATGGCGTATAGCAGCGTCATAGGAATGGCCACTACTAAACCTAATACTGTGGTCACCAATGCAGTTGAGATACCACCGGCCATCAATTTAGGGTCACCAGTACCAAACAAAGTGATGGCTTGGAAAGTGTTGATCATGCCGGAAACCGTTCCGAGCAGTCCCATCAAAGGTGCCACAACCGATATCACTTTAATTATGCTCAATGACCTGCCTAACTTAGGCACTTCGCCTAAAATGGCTTCGGTAAGGTGTAGCTCTAATGCTTCGGTATCCGCTTCTGGATAATCGTCTTTGGCTTTCATCACACGGCCAAGGGAGTTGTTGTTTTTGAATGTGGCAGACTTAAGCTGACGGTTCACTTTAGCGCCTTCGATAAACAGGGCAATAAAGCGCCAAATGGCAATCAACAAACCCACTAGTCCCACGGCTAAGATGATGTAACCTACAGTGCCACCTTGCTCAACACGTTCTTTCAAGCTAGTCGCTTGCACTAATAATTTAAGAATGGAACCACCCGTTGGGTCTAAGCCAAACTCAATCAACTCACCTGACGATTGTTGCAATTGGGCAGCGCTGTCGCCAAAACGACCAGCAGGTTGACGCACCAGCTCAGCAACCGAACCAGTGGTACCGTTGTAATCTAAATATTTCCCATCTGCAGCCAAAGCAAAAGGACCAACACGTAACACGTCTTTACTGACTTTATTACCGCCCGCTTCAATGACGTCTGTAGTGAATGTGGTGACTTTGCCCGACTCGGTCATTTCACGCTGCATTTCAAACCACACACGCTCAATTTCTTCGATAGAAGCAAGCTTAGACGTAGCGCCCATAGACTGTGCTAAGTCATCTAAAAATTCAGCACGGCCAGGAATTTGCGCAGAGATAATAGAGTTTTGAAACTTGCTTTTGGTATCACCTGATACTTGCTGCAATACGCCAAACAATTCTTTTAAGGATCCCAAACGTTTGTTCATGGCTTCGTTTAAATCAGCTAATTTAAATTCGTTTTCTTCAAATTGAGTTTCCATTCTTTCAGAGTTAGCTAAGGCTGCATCACGAGTTTGTTTGGCTAGACTTAATATTTTATCTTGCTCAGAACGTTTTTGTGCAAACTCTTTTTCACGTTGCGCATTTTGTTTGTTTTGCTGAAACTGACCTTGTTCAAGTTGTTGCAACAACGCATCTAAATTGAGTGCTTTATCTTCTTGAGCAATAACTAAGTTCGTAGCAAAACCAAGACTGGTTATTACTAATAAATGTCTAGAAATATTTTTCATGTTGATCATCTTTTTCACACCCTTAATCCGTCATTGCTATAGGTAGCATTAGCAGGTCTGGTGCGAGTTGTTTCTTCGCCATACGTAAACCTTTAGTGACTTGGGTGCGGTAGCTCGAAGGTAAAGCTTGCCACTGACGGCTTTGTTTGTTCCAGGTACCTTGTAAACTGGCGTCTCGGGTTTGATAAATCAGTGCGGTTCGACCTACACGCAAAAAATCCACGTCGCGCTCTTGACCGTCAATAGTGTGTAAACCGCTGTATGCTTCGAGTGAACGGCCGTAGTCCATTTCAACTTGGTAGGCTTCCATCACACGACGAAATTTTTCTGATGGAGCAATATCCGCTCTATCCATCATCGCTTGTAACTCATCAATACGTTTGCTTCTTTCCTCTGCTAGAAAAGGCACATCCAACGCAACAAACTGCTCAAGGCCAGTGATCATGCGCAACATTAGCGGGGTAATTTGACGTTCGATAATGCTGACACCATCAATGGAAGCATTTAAGTCAGCCATTTCCTGCATCTGATTATCAATTTGTTTTTGTAATTGACCGTTGTAGACATCCAAACCAGTGGTTTCTTTATTGAAGGCCTTGAATTGTTGTAACTTATTATCAATTTGGTCGGTAATGCTGTTGATTTTTTGTTGGGATTTAGCCGCTGACGCATTGATTTCAGTAGCTTTTTTAACTGCAGGATCAAGAATTTCTTGTTCTTGAGCAACGCTATTTCCAGCCGTCATAAATATGGCTAAAACCGCGGCAGATAACTTGGTCAGTCGTGTCATACCTCAAACCCTAAATATTGGATAACAGTGATGTACTGTTATTTAAAAACTGCGCAGAGGATAAGGCCTGAATGTGACAGAAATATTGCAGTTAAATGACGCTGAAATGACAATGGTGATAGGTTTGAAAACAGGTGCTTTTGAATAGCAGCGAATACCGCGTTTTAGTTGGTCTGCGGCGATATTTAAGAAATATCGCCCAGGGCAATAGCAATGAATTTATCTAAACTTATTATGAATTAAAATTCCCAGCTAAAACTTGCACTGGCAGATACACCTTGTTCCTCAGCTAACAAATCCAAACTTTCTTGAGTAATAGATTTTTCTTCACCCAAAATATTTTTTATACTGAATTTAAAAATCGTATCAAATGTAGGGTAATAGGTATAAATCAAATCCAAGGAATGAAAAGTCTCTTCTTCTGCATCTTCATTGCCCCTTGTGCCTGGCACAATAATTCGCGGTCCAAAAGCATTGTAAACAACCGTTGCAGAATGTTCGCCATCTTCAGAATCCCAACCAAGTTGCATATTCGCAACCCATTCAGAGTGCCCCACTAAACGTCTTGTATTATTAGTCACAATATTTGACGCACTGGTTGCATCTAACGCATCTAGAACTTGCTTTTCAAACAACGAAATTTCATCGTCATCAACAGCTCCAAGCGTTACTTCTGAAGCCGATACTGTGAGGTTACCAGTAAAGAAGAAGTTGGATAAGTCGTCACTAACAAAAGTTAAGTCCTGTAAAAGCTCGATCTCTAGTCCATACAACTCACCTGTCTCTCCATTGGCTGTCAAAAGATTGGGTGACGCTCCACCAACAGTGCCTAGCTCAATCAATTCAATAGGCGTTTCTATATCCTTATAAAATAAAGCAACTGACAGGTTGTTACCCGAAGGCATATACCATTCCCACCTAGCGTCTAGGTTACTTAGCTTTGAACTTTGTAATAAAGGTGTGCCTCGTACCAAAAATTCAGTCAAAGGGTCAATAAAAAAGGATGTGCTGATGTCACGCAAATCAGGTCTTATTGCTGTTTGACTGAGATTTAATCTAAGCTGCATCTCGTCATTTGCAAAGTAAGTTAATGCAAAGGATGGGAAAATATCATCTTCCTGAAACGCCAGTGATGCCAGTTCGTCACCTTCTACCGAGAAAACGTTTTGATGGGCTATAAAAGGAACAGATATTTGACGAAAATCTTCATAACGAAAACCACCACTTATCCGCACAACATCATTAATAAAAACATCGGCCATAAAATAATAGGCATCAATTTTTGTGCCCGCTGCATATTTATCACCGTCGGACGTACCTGACTCCAAGATGCCTGATCCCGTTGAACTATTATAAAACGCATCAGATGCTAGGTTTGATGGTGAGAATATTTCGTCAATACGACTGCCAAATGTGGCGTCATCGGCTATCGCTCTGTGGGGTACATTGATAGAAATATTTTCTGCTTTACGGGCTTTCTCAAAAAAATCTCCCCCAGCTTTGAATTCCAATTCTAGACCATCAAAAAACAGTGGAATGCCAGCATTCCAACCAAAAGATTCCGAAATATCACGAAGTGCCTGATATTCACGACTCACACTGGTAGCCGACACATCTTGAAGCTGCTGAGATCCTAAGACGCCATCATCAAGATTAAGTTGAAAAACAGCATCTAAACTACCAGGTTGCGAACGATTCGCGCGGCTGCTTGCAGCATACCAATCAAAATAGGAGTTTTTAAACTCTGGAAAATTATGTGTTCCTTTAATTTGGCTAGAAGTCATACGGCGCTCTTCAAATAACATATCAACGCGGCTTAACTCCTTTTCACCAAAGGTTGTTTCGTTAACATCGATAAAATCACGTACGCGGACTCTGTCGCGCATATCATGCAAAATAATATTAGTCATATCGAAACGATGATTTTTGTATTGGTACCCAAGATTAAACATACCACTCCAACGCACGTTTTGTTCAGTGGACACACCTTCGTAACGCTGCGCAAAACACTTACCTTCTTTGGTATATTCTTCAGGTAAATCAGAACAACCTACAGTACCTAAACTAGTACCACTGGTTTCATTATTAATATCCCAACTGTTGTCGTAAGACATGCTAGACAAAAATCCAAACTCTCCCTGTTTTGTGTCGTATACGTTGCCAAAAGTCACACCCAAACCAAAGTCTGGATCGACACGCTTTACATCTGGGCCTATGCCCCAAAACATCGAACTTAAAAGGGCTTTGCGGTCATCCAAAGTAAGGGGGAAGCTGCTTGAACCCTCAATACCTTCATCAGATTGCGCTTGGGTAAGGTTGTCCCTAATGTCACTAGACAGCCCCCGAGTGCCATCATCACGGCCAGTCCAATCATCGCCCCCTCCCCCATAAAAGTAGCCGTCGTCAGTATTATTGGTATTGGAGCCTAAGCTACCAGAGACTTTAAATACCAGCTCACTAGGGATAGATTTAGTACGAATATCTACGTTTCCACCACCAAAATGAGCAGGCATATCGGGTGAGAAGGATTTCTGTACATTGAGGCTTTCTATAATATCTGAGGGGAACAAATCTAATGATACAACGGAACGAGTGGGGTCTGGACTAGGCACCCCCATGCCATTCAACTGGGTACTTGAATAACGCTCTCCTAAACCTCGTACATAGATATACTTACCATCAACCAAAGTTAGACCCGTGACTCGGCGAAGAGCTGAGGCCGCATCACTGTCACCGGTTCGTGAAATTTGTTCAGCACCCAAAATATCGGCCACAAACGCCTGATTTTTGCGTTCTTCTAATACGGCTGTGGCGGTGCCCTTTAATCGCGTACCTGTGGTCACAACTTCATCCAGTACGTCTTCCTCTTGGGCATAAGAGGTCGCAGGTAAAACGGTGGCAACAGACAATATTGATAACATTGCCAAGTACAACTTAGACTGGCGTGGCAACAAATCATGTTTAGACATCATGATAATAAAACTCCGATAAAGACTTGGGTACAATGAATTACATTTAGGTACAGGTAAGGCGCTAACCAGCGCCTTACCTTAAACATCACCAAAAACGTCGAGTTAACGTCGCTTAGTCATCAAGACCCACTGTTACCCATCCAGCTGTCCAATCAGTGTTTTCATCCATTGCTCCAACGTAATCAACACTATCAAAGAAGCTGTTAACTGTTGAAGGATCAGCACCCGCACCTAACAATGAAGAGCCAGCTTCTGGTTGATAACCATTAGTCCCTAAGCCTAATGCATTAACAGTTGCTATTGAGTTCGTCACGTCTCCCGTAAACCATATATTGGTAAAGTCATTGCCAAAGTTAGACTCTGCTTCACAAGCTACAACTGAGTTAGCCATAAGCAAAGTTCCCGCAGTTGCATTAGCTTCAGATTCAGCACCATTGATACGCAAACAGTTAGCATAACCAGCACCACCTATAATCGCGAAATTCCAAAGAGAGCCAGCGGTTCCTGCGCGCAGACGCACACCATTAGCGCCGCTTGCTCCGACAATAGTGACATTAGCAATATTTGGATTAGTCAAAGGTGTTGCTGAAGCGTCAAACTCGCTGTTATCTGCTTCAAACGCATTATCGCCGTTAGCGGAACCTTGTTTAATCAATATAAACTGCGCATTACCTGTCCAACCGAATGACCAGTCGAACGAATCATCACCGATGTCCGTTAGTACCACGTGTTTAACATTCACCGAACCACCGAAGAACTCGATACCATCATCCAGATTTTCATGCACATGGATGTAATCAACAACAGTGCCTGAACCCACTCCGGCAAAAGAGATACCGTTTAACTCATCGCCATTACCCAAGGTACGACCGGCATGTTTAATTATTACGTAGTTTAGAGTACCTGAATTGTCTTCAACGTTGGTGCCACCAAACTGGCCCGCATCACCTTCAGCTGATACACCACAGTTAGCCAGTTCATCAGCCGTTGTTTCGCCCACTTGATCACCACATGAGTTAGCTGGTGCATTGCCCAGTAAAACCAACCCACCCCATTGACCGATATCTGTTTCTTCACCTGTTACATCTTGAACTGATGTCATGGTGATGGGTGAAGATGAAGTACCTAGCGCTTCAATACGAGAGCCACGGCGAGCAACTAGAAAATCTTCCCCTTCTTGGCCAAAAATAGTTGTTCCATTTTCAATGTATAACACTGCGCTATCCACATTGTCGCCACCAACAGCGGTACGACCTGTTAACACCCAGTGAGCATCATTTGTAAAAGCTACGTCCGATGTAAAGGTAGTGTCTGCGCCAAGTTGATAAACTGGCTTGTCAGTAATAGCAGGGAATTCGCTAGATACGTCAGTAGCCAACCCTTGTTGTAACGCATTTTGCAGATCTGCTGGGAAGCCACCCGTTATCCCAACTGTCCAACCAGCCATCCAATTATTGCTGCCATCAAATGCACCAACGTATTCGGCGTTATCAAATGTTGCACGAATATCTCTAGGATTAGTGCCGCTAGTTAACAATATAGAGCCTGTTTGTGGCATAAAACCATTTGCAGCTAAGCCCAGTGCATTTGGTGTTAAAGTCATGTTACCAGACTGCCCTTCAAACCAGCTTTGCACATTGCCATCGCTGATTGCTTGTGAGCCAAAGTTATTGGCCGAGTCTGCGCACGCCACTACTGAACCTGTAATAGTTAAGTCACCTGAAACAGCATTGGCTGCAGACTCGTCACCGTTAACACGCAGGCAATTTGAGTATCCAGTAGGACCTGTCACCAAAACGTTGGTTAAGTTGCCAGCTGTGCCAGCACGTAAACGTGCACCGTTTGCACCTAAGGCTCCCACAATAGTCACGTTCGCAATGGCAGGCTTAGTTAAGGGTGTGGCTGATGCATCAAATTCACTGTTGTCAGCTTCAATTGCGTTGTCACCGTTAGCTTCACCCTGCTGGATGTATACAAACTGTGCTTTACCTGTCCAGCCAAAAGACCAATCTAGGCTATCGTCACCTATATCAGTTAACACAATGTGACTAACGTCTACTGTGCCGCCGAAAAACTCTATGCCATCATCAAGATTTTGATGTATTTGAATGTAATCAACAGTAGTGCCAGCACCGACACCTGCAAAAGAAATACCGTTAAGCTCGTCACCGTTGCCCAATGTCCGGCCAGCATGTTTAACCACTACATATTTTAATGTGCCCGAATTATCAGCGGGGTCTGTACCACCAAATTGCCCAGCATCGCCTTCAGCAGATACACCACAATTGGCTAATTCATCGGCTGTGGTTTCAGCGACTTGATCACCACAAGAGTTTGCCGGGGCTTTACCCAATAAAACCAAACCACCCCATTGACCAATATCAGTTTCTTGGCCAGTAACATCTTGAACTGAAGTAAATACTATAGGATCAGTTGCAGTACCAATAGCTTCCATCTGAGAGCCACGACGTACCACTAAAAAATCCTCACCTTCTTGGCCAAATACGGTAGTTCCCGCTTCGATAGTAAGAATTGCCGAGTCAACATCGTCTCCACCCACAGCGGTACGACCATTTAAAACCCAGTGAGCATCAGATGAGAGAATTACATCTGCTATAAAAGTGGTATCTACGCCTAATTGATATACTGGCTTATCAGTGATTTCAGGGAAACTAGAGGAAACATCAGTAGCAAGACCTTGTGCAAACGCGTTTTGAGTACCTGTAGAACCGCCATCACCAGAACCACCATCGCCACCGCCATCGGAACCACCAGGATCAGTGCCGCCATTATTGGTTACGCTATTATCAGTGACACTGTTATCAACATCCCCTTCACTAATATTGATATCACCGCCACAACCAGCCAAAACTAATGCTGCTGCAATTGCACTAGCTCTAAAGATGTTCATAAGTTCCATTGTGTGCTCCAAATGCGAGTATTTTATAAGAATGAAAAAACGCGAGAAGAGTAACGAAGGAGCATGACAGTTTTGTTACATCAGAAAGATGTCACAAAAGTTTAATATTGTGACCCGAGCTAGAGAAAACCGAAGATGTGCTAAATGAAATCATGGCAGACGAGTCCTGCATTGCAGAAATGACCATACAAGTTGCCACAGCAGTAGAAGAACAATCAGCCGTGGTGGGTGCGCTTTAGTATTTAACGCTGTGCCTGACTATTAACCTAGACAATATGCAAATTCAGCATTCAGCGCCCTCCTGCTTAAGAGGGGGTGTTAGGACACAGACATCCTATAAAAATAACAATCCCAGCGTTATCAGCAGGCCGAATCTACAGCGCTATTTGTAAACGAGCGCGAAATTCACTGCCTGTATCATTACTTAAATTGTCCTTGCCGTCAGTATAAGTGGTACCGATACGAATGAAATTATTAATATAATAATTAACGCCTACACCATAAGTCCTGGCATCAGTAGTGCCTAACTCCACATCAGAATAATTACCATCACCTTCTTCGTACCGAGCGACCACTTCCCATGCACCAGATGAGTTTCCTGGCTTGACTCGCTTAAAAATGCCATTTTTATACGGCCGTGTTTCACCGGTGATGATCCACCCGGCTTGTACATATAGGCCATCACGATTTTGGGTGTCTTGTTCAGAAGATACAAACTCGGATTGGATATGGTAAGGCCCATTAACATAGGCGAGCTCAAAGCCAGTATGGTTGATATTGTCGTTACGGTTGCTGCGGGCAAGACCTAGATGCAAGACTTGATCGTTAGTTTTGATAGGCGTGTAAGTTACTCGTCCGGTAACCGCAGTGCCATCAACTCCCACATCGTCTTCAAAGATACCTAAGGCATAAGTCATAGCACCACGTTGACCACTGAATAATATGCCTTCGTTACGTCCTGGCGCATAAGCTTCAGTAACAGCGGAGCGCTCAAGGTAACTAATATCTTTTGACGACTCTAACTGCTCCAAACCAAAGGGTTCTTTTTGATTACCAATTGTAATAACTGCCTGTTTACCCCAGCCGTTGTATCTTATATACAAGTCTTCATAGGTTCCGCCGTTGTCATTACCTATATTAAATTGCACTTTGTAGGACCAATCATTGACCTTCCCAGATAAATACAAACGTGCACGGCGAACACTAAAATCATCTTCATCAGCAACACCATTGAGCTCAGCATAATTGTAATCCCATTGCAGTCGTCCACCCAGTTTAGCTGAGTAATTGCCGTCAGATGTTTTAACTTCAATAGGCCCTTTAACATTGATGACTAAATCACTTCCGTCTGTTGTCACAACACCTGCAAGCAGAAAATTAGGTATAAGTAGGAGTAAAAAAAAAGCATAAGAGTGGCGCATTATCATAATTTTTCCTAAATCAAGCGTTGTAATCAATTGTCATTTTACTGGGCAAATACATTATGACAGATTTATTACATATTTATGACAATGTGACACTTTTATGTTTTTATAATGAAACTTTAATGAATAATTTATTACAAATCTAAGATGAAAATTTTAATGAAACTCAAAACAGCAACTCAATAACAATGATCAGCTATGGTAAGTATTATCAAAAACACCGAAATAGCACTTAGACCCGTCTCCCTTGAAGCTGCAGCGTTGTTGGCTGCTCTCACTCACCCCAATCACTTAGTAAGTCTAAGCTCATGGGGCTGAGCTCCTTTGCCGCCTAGCTGCAACTCCAATGGCTTTGGGTATAGAACAAGATAGTTGACTTAAAGATATTAACCTAAGGGGCAAAAATACCCTTAATCATGAAGAAGAAAACTATCGACAAACCAGCACCTGCCGGTAGCGTAATGACCCAGGAAACAACGATATTTCTTACCACACCTAAGTTAATGGCCGCTATGCCTCTAGCCATGCCTACACCTAACACTGCGCCTACCAAAGTTTGCGTAGTTGAAATAGGTAGCCCCGAACCAGATGCAATAACAACCGTACAAGCGGCTGCCAATTCAGCAGCAAATCCGCGACTCGGGGTAAGGTGAGTAATGCCATTACCAATAGTTTTAATAACACGATGACCGAACAATGCCAAACCGGCAACAATGCCAATACCGCCAAGAGGTAAAATCCACCACGCTAATGCGGATTTTGCGCCAATTTCACCACCGCTTTCCACGATACTGACTACCGCAGCCAAAGGACCGATAGCATTCGCCACATCATTTGAACCGTGAGCAAATGCCATACTACAGGCAGTGACTATCATTAATACAGCAAACACTTTCTCAACATTGGCAAATTGTGCTTCTCTTTTTGTTGTTGGATCAATTTTTATGCGACTAATAAACAGCTTTCCAGTTATACCAAGAAGTACCGCTATAGCGACTGCAATAAAATAACCTTGATCAGTTGGGATATCTAATCCCACATGTTTCAGGCCTTTCTTTATCGTCACCAAAGCCATAACAAAACCGGCAAGCGCCATATAAAAAGGCACATAACGTTTGGCACTTTCAAATGGGTTGTCTGTATCAAAAATCAGTTTCTGCGCAGATTGAAATATCAGATAGGCAATAAAACCGGATATAGCAGGGGTAATAATCCAGCTACCTACAATACCGCCTACCTTAGCCCATTCAACAGCATCAGCACTGACACCTACGGCCGCAAAACCAACAATTGCCCCAATAATGGAGTGAGTAGTCGATACCGGCCATCCAAGATATGAGGCAAACGCCAGCCAGATACCCGCAGCAAAGAGTGCTGATATCATACCGAACACTAATAGCTCTGGTGTGTTAATAAAATATGCTGAATCTATAATGCCTTTGCGGATAGTTGAGGTGACTTCACCACCGGCTAAATAAGCCCCGGCAAATTCAAATATCATGGCAATAAAAATAGCTTGTTTTATGGTCAGTGCTTTCGAGCCAACTGACGTACCCATAGCATTAGCTACGTCATTGGCACCTATGCCCCAAGCCATCAAAAAGCCAACCGCAGCGGCGACTACGATTAAAATGAAACCGTAACTGTTAATAATATCCATGGTGTGAATCTCTTAGTTGGCTAACATCAATTCGAGGCGAGAACCGACTCGTTCGGAAATATCGGCCAACTCGCCGACCCAATCAATAATGCTATATAAAAACATCACGTCTACCGGATTGAGATCTTTTTCAAGCGCTAACAATCCTCTTCGTAGACCAATTTGCAATCTATCAGTATCGTCTTCGATTTCGTCTAAGCGTTCGATCATGTCTTCAACCACTCGTAATTCGCGACCTCTAAAACCTGTCTCTAAAAGGTCATCAAGTTCGTTAATCACTTTTTTAGCTTGATTAGTTGCATCCAAACAACGCTTCAAATATTCCATAAAGGACTCATGAAGCTCTGCAGGTATGGCCAATTGACGACCTAAAATACGCCCTGAGATATCTTTTGCCTTATTCGCAATTTTGTCTTGCTGCGTCAGTAAATCCAATACGTCTTGACGTTGAATTGGCATAAAAATACCTTGAGGTAAATTAATCCGCAGTTCGCGTTTTATTTCATCGGCTTGTTTTTCCAACATTGAAATTGCTTGCTGATGTTCTTGCGCAGTTTTCCAATCTTGAGCATATACAGCGATAAAGAAGGGTAATAATCCTTGGCTGCATTTATGTACAATATTGATGTGATCTTCTAGGGGCTTAAGCGGTGATTTTGCAAACACCCCCAAAAAAGTATTTATTGGCATAACTCTTCTCTTCGATTTAAAACAAGGTTAACGTTAGACTATTTTGAGGATTCAACACTCAAATATAACTAACAATTGTAACATCACAGCAATAATATAAGTTGCATGTGGCATTTTGATTACATTGAAAAATTTTTAATTATCGAGCATTCAACATAACCGCTATTTTCTTACTTTTACTATTTAAATAATACCTTACATCCTACATAGAATGGTTTAGGCTATTTAGTTGAGCATCGGGCTCTCAGTTTTTACTTTATTACAGATATGTGACACTTTTATGAAACCCATAATATTTACTTTAGTTGGACGCGACAAACCAGGATTGATTAGTGATTTAGCCAAATCTGTCTATGACATGGGAGGCAACTGGTTAGGCAGTAACTTTTCACATATGGCGGGACATTTCGCTGGGTTTGTACAAATAGACTTACCCTTAGAAAAACACCAAGCACTTGTCGAACGTTTATCACAGCATCCCGACTTAAAAATACACTTGTTACCGGGAATGACGGATCAAGCTGAGGTGCAACAAAGTGTACAATTAGACATAACGGGCAACGACAAAAGCGGTATTGTGCAAGAAATAACCCAAATATTAAGTCAATTTAATTTGAACATCATCAAATTTGATTCCTGCCTCGAAAGTGCGCCTAATTGGGGTGGCGAGCTATTTAAAGCTAAAGCCACCATTACTGTTGCAACTGATTTTGACTTAGAAACCTTAAGAGATAAGTTAGAGAGCGTAGCAAACGATTTGATGGTGGATATTGAAATTCAATAAACTAAACGGTTGTAGTCATTAAATTGTCATAATAGCAATAGACGATTGATAACATTAAATATGTTAAGAGCGATGTATGCCTAATACCCAAAACATTTATTACCCTAAAGAATTAAGCTGGCTTTCTTTTAATCAACGTGTGTTACAAGAAGCATCCGATATCAATAATCCCATCATTGAACGTATACGATTCCTCGGTATTTATTCAAACAACATGGATGAGTTTTATCGCGTTCGCGTGGCTGATGTTAAACGCAAGATATACATCCACTTAAACGAGGGAGAACTTGAAGAAGCGGAGCAAACCAAATTATTAATGGAAAGGATCCAGGACAAAGTCCTCGGCATGACCAAAGATTTTGACCGTATTCATTCCAACGTGGTGAAAGGTTTAGCCAGATACAATATATTTTTACTCGGCGAAGAAGATCTCAACGACTACCACACTCAGTGGTTGAGTCATTATTTCAAAAATAAAATTCTAAGGCATATCGCCCCTGTATTACTGAACAAAAAGGTCAAGCTGCTTTCCAGATTAAATGACTTTGCTACCTACCTATACGTTGGCGTTCACAAAAACGACAAAGCCATTGCTTACGCCACAATTGAAGTGCCGAGCCAAGACATGTCACGTTTTGTGGTGATACCGCCAGAAAAAAGCCGTAAGAAGAAGTACATCATTTTGTTAGATGACATTATTCGATTGAACTTGGCGAGTATTTTTAAGGGGTTTATTGAATTTGACTCCCTTGAGGCATTCTCTTTTAAAATGACTCGGGATTCAGAATATTCTCTTAACGATGAAATTGATGAAAGTTATGTAGACAAGATGTCTGAAAGCATGAAACAAAGGTTGATTGCTGAGCCTGTTCGGGTGGTACACGACAGCAGAATGCCCAGTGACATGCTCAAAGATTTAAAAAAACGCTTGAAAATATCTTCCTACGACAGCCTTATTTCAAGTGGCCCATATCGTAACTTTAAAGACTTTATAGGGTTCCCTAATGTTGGCCGTGATTATTTAGAAAACCAAGTACTCCCAGCACTTACATCTAAGGATTTTTCAAACTACGACACTGTATTTGATGCGATTACTGCTAAAGATATCCTACTGCATTACCCCTACCACCGTTTTTTACATGTGACCGAGTTTATTCGCCAAGCAGCGTTTGATCCCAGTGTGAAACACATTCGCTTGAATATTTATCGCGTGGCTAGTCAATCAAGAGTCATCAGTTCTTTAATTGATGCGGTAGATAATGGCAAAAAGGTCACTGTGGTAGTTGAGCTGCGCGCTAGGTTTGATGAAGAAGCAAACATCCAGTGGTCAAAAAAAATGACCGACGCCGGTGTACAAGTGGTATTTGGTATGCACGCTTTGAAAATTCACAGCAAATTGTGTGTCGTCACTCGCGAAGAAAAAGGCCAATTAATAAATTACGCCCATTTTGGAACCGGTAATTTCAACGAAAAAACCGCGAAAATTTACACCGACTTTAGTTTATTTACCCGTAACCAAGAACTTGCGAATGAAGCACAAGCTGTTTTTACATTTATCCAGCAGCCATACAGAAGACAAAAATTTCAACATTTGCAGGTGTCGCCGCTCAATGCACGAACCAAAATCCAAGCCTTAGTGCGCCAAGAAATACAGAACGTCAATGAAGGACTCAAAGCTGAAATAACATTAAAAATCAATAATTTAGATGACAAGTTACTGATAGATGATTTATATAAAGCCAGTCAAGCCGGGGTCAAAATAAAAGCCATTATCCGTGGGATATGTTCGTTAGTACCTGGCGTAAAAGGTTTAAGTGAAAACATTAGTATCATCAGTGTGGTTGACCGCTTTTTAGAACATCCAAGGGTAATGGTGTTTGAAAATGCAGGAGACACAAAAATGTTTATTTCTTCTGCTGATTGGATGACCCGCAACATGGATTTTCGAATTGAAGTGGGGTGCCCTATCTATGACAAAGATTTAAAACGCAGAATAATAGATATATTGAACATTCAATTTAATGACACACTTAAAGCCCGTGTAATAGACAAACAACAAACCAACCATTATGTCACCAGAGGCAATCGTAAAAACCTGCGCTCACAAACTGAAATTTATCGATATTTAAAAGCACTTGAAAAGGACAAAAATGCCTAACACTAATACTGTACTTGATTCGACCTTCGATAACGTAGAAATAAGAGACAGTAGCAAGGTCGCCGCGTTAGACATGGGATCGAATAGTTTTCACCTAGTGGTTGCGCGCATTGTTGCAGGCTCAGTTCAGATATTGCACCGAGTTAAACAAAAAGTACGACTAGGAGATGGTTTAGGGACAGACGGCGCATTATCAGAGGAAGCCATGCAGCGTGGTTTAGACACTTTAAAAGTGATAGCAGAGAGCTTGCAAGGCTTTGAGCCTGAATGTGTAAGAGTGGTCGCCACTCATGCGTTACGAAAAGCCAGCAACGCAAAAGCGTTTTTGAATGCTGCTAAGAAGATATTTCCATTTCCCATTGAGATCATATCAGGCGCAGAAGAAGCTCGGCTTATTTATCAAGGGGTCGCCCATACCAATCATCAAGAAGGGCAACGCTTAGTAGTCGATATTGGCGGTGGCTCAACCGAGTTTATTATAGGTGAAGGTTTTGATACTAAGGTATTACGCAGCTTACAAATGGGATGTGTGAGTTATACCAATCGTTTCTTTAAACAAGGTGAACTCAAACCAAAAGCCTTCAATAAAGCCATTACCAGTGCCCAACAAGAATTGGAGATGATAGACAAAAAATATAAACAGATAGGCTGGAATACCTGTATTGGTACATCCGGCACCATCAAAATTATTATCGAGCTCGCCGCTCAACTTGATGGTACCAATAGAGAAAACCATGTGTGTCTAACTGATTTGCTCACTTTGATGGATCTGTGCTGTGCAGCCGGAAATAGTAAAGATCTGCAAATTCAAGGTCTAACAGATGATCGCCGCCCGGTTTTTGCTGCAGGTTTAGCCATTTTAATTGCTATTTTCAAAAGTTTAGATATTCAGGAAATGGAATTTTCTCAAGATGCGCTGCGTGAAGGCGTATTGTATGAAATGGAAGAACATCTAACCCATCCCGATATCAGGCAGCGCAGCGCAGAGAGCCTAGCCACCCGTTATGACGTTGACGTGGAACAGGCCAAACGAGTACTTAGCACTACCATGGCGTTGCATCAACAGTGCAAAAAAGCATGGAATATCGACAATAAAGAGTTAAAAAACATGTTGGCTTGGTCTGCTTTGTTACATGAGGTGGGTTTACAAATTAACACCCGCGGCATTCAGCGCCACTCAGGTTATATATTGCAAAATATCGAGTTACCTGGATTTGGACAGGAGCAACAAAATTTATTGGCCACCTTAACGAGGTTTTATCGTAAAAAAATCAAAGTGGCAGAAATACCAGAGTTCACGCTTCTAGCACAAGACCAAGTGTATAAGCTTATTGCATTATTGCGTTTGGGAGTGCTGCTTAGCATAAAACGTCAAGATGATATTTTGCCTGAGTTTTCAGTGAAAGCCGAAGGAGATAAATTACACATGCAATTTCCTGATGAGTGGCTAGAGCAAAAGCCAGTATTTAGTGCGGATATTGAACGTGAAAGTGACTACATAAAAGAGTTAGGACTGAAGTTGAGCTACAAATAATCTCGACTTTTAATCTGCTGATGTCACATCAGCAACATTGGCGGGTTGCTATCAACACAATAAGGTCGCAATAGATTAACCTAAACTCGTATCCACAGGAGTTTTTATGGAATAGTCAGTACCTAACCTGACAGAGAACTATGTGCCATTTGCCTGTCGCAATCAATTTATCTGCATCTTAAAAGCAAAAGAAGTTTTTACCTCTGAGGACACCGGGGGCCGCGCACAGAGAGCACAGAGGAAAAGTAGGTGAAAAAGTGAGTTGTTGTTGGGTTAATGAGCTAGAGATGACTAGCTCAAAAGCAAGGAACTATCAAGACACCAAACAGAACTATCAAGACACCCAAATTAATAAAGCACCAATCACAACGTATTCATCAAACACAAAGTGCTAAAGATATTTTCATTCTTGGGTTTTAAAATGAAGGATCCACGCTTATTAAGGATTGGACGAGATTAATGCCGTTAGAAAGGTCGCTCAACTCAAATTCCAGACAGCATGATTAAGATAAGATGCGTTAGGAATGTGAGGACAAATGAGTTAGTCACTCAGGCGGATTGAAGTAAGACTATCGCCTTTGCCATACCTCGTATACGTTGATGGTCTGTGTGCTGTTTGAATTGTTGTAACATATGTTCACTACCTACTGCGGTATGGAAATGTTTTTCAAATTCTGTGGTTAAGGTCAACCATTGTTCTGAGTTGAGACCTAGTCGCGAAAGAATGGGACTGTGATGTTGCTCTATATAACCTGCTTTATCGTCTCGAATACAGCGGCCTGTACAATCTACTAGTTCACAATAATCAATCAGGCTGTAAGCAATGCCTTTAGGCATGTCTTGCCTGTAATTTCCCACAAAACGCATCGGCTTTTTAGGTTGTTCTCCTTTGATAAGAGCGTGAATGCGGTTTTGAATACTGGTGTGTTTTGAGGTTTCTGGCGTGGTGTTCATCTTGGCGCGAATGGGGTTTAAGTCGACATAGGCCATACAGGCTAGCACTGCACTTTCATCTAATAATGCTTGGGATTTGAATCGACCTTCCCACTAATTTATCGGGAATAAATTAGAACAGCTTTAGCTGGCCCGAAGGGTGAGCGCCAAGGATGGTGGCGAATAAAATCTGCCAGTACAGTCATCTTCTTTGTTGGCTTCTCTGGCGATGTATTCATTAAGGTTACGCATTAACCAACTGATATCATACAAACGCTGACGGTAAATCGTTACTGTTTCTTCTAAGCTGATAAGCTCACCTTTACTGAGTGTATCCCCTCTTTGATATTTTTGACTCAACAGCGTGCCTTGGTACAGCTGATGCCAGCGTCTTACTACCTCTTTCATTGACCAGCTATCTGCCAAGTCTTTGTCCACACACACCACCACATGAGTGTGATTGCTCATCACGAACCACACTAAATACCTTGCCGCTGGAGGCAAGGATATATTATCCATTTCATCCCTTCGCCAACCAGACGTTTAAAGTTGTTCAGCGATCTGGTGGGAAGCACAATCACCTCATTATTGAGCGATCCTCTAGCGTTGCGTAATAACATGAAACCGATCGGTCAATAACATTGAAGACGATCACTTTTTTGTCTTCCAGTAGAACTCAGTAAAATCTAACTTGTGTGATCGGCTTCAG
>Ga0316204_10004357_pt1 | contig 25574 bp, 25 predicted proteins | sample 6monrhotite_MG_2_FD_205661 | JGI IMG/M metagenome (GOLD analysis project Ga0316204, IMG submission 205661) | Microbial mat bacterial communities from mineral coupon in-situ incubated in ocean water Damariscotta River, Maine, United States -... | ecosystem: Environmental > Aquatic > Marine >...
TCTCGGACCGAACTCCCTCAAGAACACTCAAAATGAAGGACGACTTGGTGACCGTCTGATCGTCCAGCAATGGTTGCCAAAACGCAATGCCTGCGGCGTCGGGGTCACGGCCCAGAACATTCTGATAGACCGATGTGAGGAAGGCAGGGTTGTCTCCATCGAAGGGGAACAAAGCTTGAGCCTCGGCAGATTTTTCAAAAAAGGCAGAGATCTCGTTGAGCGATGATCCGTCAATCTGAAACAAACTGTTGTTCAGGTCATACCAGCGCTGCGCTCCCCAATAATAGAGGCCCAGCGCATCGGGCGCCCTGCCGAAATAAGCGATATAAAAAAGCTCGACCAAAGGATCAACAGTTTCCTCATCAAGTATGGGCAGAAAAATCAGTGTATCCGCGTCAAACGACATATCAGCAAATTTCAACCGCTGCACCCGAGTGAGGTGGTCCGTGCCATCACGATGATCTACTCGGTCCTCTAACGCGATTTCAAAAAGACCAAGCCGATCAATGCTTAATGTGTAACTTGCGCTGTCACCGTCAAAAATAGCTGTGTCCACAAAATCGCTACTTAGTTCGAAATCACCGACTATCGTATCGTTACCTGTGCCGCCCTGTGCAAGGTCACTACCAGACCCAAGGTCAATCGTGTCATTCCCGGCGCCGCCTTCGAGGGTATCATCCCCGCGCCCGCCAACAAGCAAGTCATCGCCGTCTTCGCCGGCGAGGCTATCGTCGCCATTGAATCCATAGGCGACATCATGCCCCGGCCCGGCAAACACCTTGTCTATCAGGCCTGAGCCTGAAATCGTATCATCGCCCGCTCCTGAAACGTAGAACAAGGTGTGCCCGTCGGTTACGTCCTGCCCATACGATAGGAAATCGTCGCCAGAATAGATGATGTCGTTGAAGCTGAGTTCATCCGATCCTGCCGCTTCGAAGATGAGAGCAGCATCGAAATTCAAACCCGTACCAATTGCTACTGTTTCACCGAGATCACCCTCTCCGATCAACGCAAGATGGGAGTAATAATGACGGCTCGCACTTGTAACTGTACCGGCCGCGGTACCATCCAGATTATTCTCAAACGTGCCATGAAATTCGACAACCCGTCGCGGCGTGAATTCATCAATCTGGGCATCTGACTTGAACGACGAAACCCTAATGAGGTTTGGTTCAATATCAATTTCTAACGCAGGTCCACTAGGATACTTAAAGTTAAATGAACCACCATGTTCGCTTATTAGAAATGTACCCACGATATGCTCCGAAAATCTTATCTAAGCTCTTGGTATCACATTTACTGCACATGCAATCAAGGGTTGAGGGCGTCACCCGAACGACATATGCGCAAATAAGCAGCACATCATCTTTCGTGTCGTCGTTGCCCGCCCACGCCCCCTTGCACACCGCCATCCCTCCCCCTATATGACCGCCAAGGGTCAGGCCCCTGCCATCCGCAATCCGGTGAAGTCCTGAATTGTTTTCAAACCTTCAATCTCGCTGATTGACAGGCAACGCGGATCCCTTTCACCCGACGCGAGTGCAGGAGTGTTTGATATGACCAATCCTATTCCGTCCCGTGATGTGCTCAAGGCACAGGCCAAACGCCTGCGCAGTGATTTGAACGCACGCGGCCAAACCATCAGTCACGCAGAAGCGCTGGAAACCGTTGCCCATCAGTGGGGCATGCGCGACTGGAACACCATCGCGGCCAAAGCGGCCAACGCCCATCCCGGCTGGACCCCAGGTCAGCGGATATCAGGGCGCTATCTGGGCCATGCCTTTCGCGGCGAGGTCAAGGCGGCGCGGCTGTCGTCCAATGGCTATTGGTCGCTGACCCTTCGCTTTGATGAGGCGATTGATGTGGTGGCGTCCGAGCTGTTCAGCTCGTACCGGCGGCAGGTGAACACCACCGTGAATGCGGCGGGTGTCTCGCCGCAAAAGACCTCTGACGGGGTGCCGCATATGGTGTTGGATGCCACCTAAGCAATGGGGCGCAGGTTGTTAAATCTGCGCCCTAAACGGCCCAAATTTAGCGCCGCACCACCCATGTATGAATGGTAAAGATCACCGCATCCGTGCGCGGCATGCGAATGATGCATTGGCGCTCTGATCGATCAAAGCGTTCCACCTCGCCCACCGCTTTGCGGCGCGGCTGGTGCAGATCGGCCTCCACATAGCTGAGCCGGTTGAACCGCCACAGTGGCCGTCCGGCGCGTACACCGTCAAACATGCGTTGCACCCGGCGTGCGATGTCATCGGTATATTCCGGCACGGGGATGTGAATACCAATCAAGGGCTTGCCTGCCTTTTCCGACAATCGCCAGTTGGCCGGAAAACACAAAACCGCGCCGGTCAGCACATGTTCATCGCCCTGTTTCTCCAAAATACAGACGTCTTCCTGCACCAGATGGCCCAAGGTCAGCAGAGGTTGATGATGGTCCAGCGGCACAATGCGGCCATCGGGGCAAATCACCTCATCCCCTGCCCGCTCAAACCCTAGACCCGGCAACAGGTGCAGCGCCTCTTCCAGCACCTCTTGTGCGGCAGGCAATGCAGCCGGGTCCATCCACAGCACAGCCTCGCGGTTTTCGGTCAGCAGTTCGGCGCGATAGGTCATCTGCGCGGCATAGGCTTCATCCACACGCAACCAATCGTCAGGGTCACATGGGCCGACACCGGGCAGTTTGTTTTCTACGGTTTGCGCAGGCGGCAATTGGTCTTGCAGGATCTCGGTCATCTGCGGACCATAGAAAAGCCACTTGCCGTTGTCGTGCAAAAACGACACCGGATTCTGTCGGATTTCAGCAACCCTTGGCAAAGGAAACAGGCACTCTGGACGTAACCTGCGTTGGAGAATGCCATGAACAGCCATTACCGCGACACCCGCAAGATTGATCCGCAATTGGGCAGCACCCTTGCCGATGGCAGCCCCAACGACAACAACAGGGTTGAAATCGGCCCGACGCAGCTGGCCTTTGACGAATGGCGGGCGGCGGGGCTGGAGATGCCCAACCTTGAGGCAATGCGCCGCTATCGTTGGGAACGGCTGACCCGTCATGTGGTGGATCGCGGTTATGGCGGCATCTTGATGTTTGACCCGCTGAACATCCGCTATGCCACCGACAGCACCAACATGCAGCTTTGGAACACCCACAATCCGTTTCGTGCGGTCCTTGTCTGCGCCGATGGCTATATGGTGATCTGGGACTACAAGAACTCCCCTTTCCTGAGCGAGTTCAACCCACTGGTGCGCGAACAAAGGTCCGGTGCGGATCTGTTCTATTTTGATCGGGGCGACAAGGTTGATGTGGCGGCAGATGTGTTCAGCAACGAAGTGCGGGCGCTCATTGCGGAACACAGCGGCGGCAACATGCGGTTGGCGGTGGACAAGATCATGTTGCACGGGCTGCGTGCACTTGAGGCGCAAGGCTTTGAGATCATGGACGGTGAAGAAGTCACCGAGAAAAGCCGCTCCATCAAAGGCCCGGACGAGATTTTGGCGATGCGCTGTGCCTCCCATGCCTGCGAGGTGTCCGTCCGCGCGATGGAAGATTTTGCCCGCGCAGCTGTGCCGGGCGGGCAAACCTCCGAAGATGATATCTGGGCGGTTCTGCATGCCGAGAACATCAAACGCGGCGGGGAATGGATTGAAACGCGGCTCTTGGCCTCGGGGCAACGGACAAACCCGTGGTTTCAGGAATGCGGCCCGCGCATCACCCAGCCCAACGAGATCATCGCCTTTGATACCGATCTGATCGGCAGCTATGGCATCTGTGTGGACATCTCGCGCACATGGTGGGTCGGCGATGAAAAGCCGCGGGCGGATATGGTCTATGCCATGCAGCACGCGGTCGAGCATATTCAAACCAACATGCAGATGCTCAAACCCGGTGTGATGATCCCCGAATTGAGCGCAGGCACCCATGTGCTGGATGCGCAGTATCAAGCGGGCAAATACGGCTGTTTGATGCATGGGGTCGGATTGTGTGATGAATGGCCGTTGGTGGCCTATCCTGATCATGCGGTTGCGGGGGCTTACGATTACCCGTTGGAGGCTGGCATGGTTTTATGTGTAGAGGCGCTGGTGTCCCCCGAGGGTGGGGATTTTTCCATCAAGCTGGAAGATCAGGTTTTGGTCACAGAAGATGGTTTTGAGAATCTGACAACCTATCCATTTGATACCGCTTTGATGGGGGAATAGCCTTCAATCTTAAACAAAATTAAGTAAAAACAATATCTTGAAGTGAGTTTTTACCTCAAAACGCCTGATCGTGCTGCTGGCCTATGTCGTAGGACATCTTGGAATTACCCGGCATTTGCCCGAATTTTTGCACAATTCGCGCCTATCCCCGTCCTCGGCATTAAGCCCTTGTAGGTCAGAAGACTGAACATCCCGAGAAATGAGGAGAGCAGTCATGTCGTCCATTCTCAACAATAATTCCGCAACGGTGGCCCTGGCCACACTCAAAAACGTCAACCGTGGCCTGAACGAAACGCAGTCGCGTGTCTCGACCGGCCTGCAAATTCGTTCTGGTAAAGAGAACGCCGCCTATTTCGCCATCTCCGAAACGATGAAGGGCGACAGCGGCATGTTCAAAGCCATCAACGAAGGTATGACAGCCACAAAGAATTCCGTTGCAACCGCCCGCCTTGGCTCAGAAACCGTAAAAGATCTGGCCAACCAGATGGTTGAGCGTATCGCCTTTGCTCAGAGCGATGGTGTGGACAAAGCCGACGTTCAGAGCGAACTGGATGCTCTGGCCGAAAACATGCAGTCCGCCATTGATCAGGCCACCTTCAACGGTGACGATCTGGTGGGCGCCGCGTCTTCGACCGTGACAGTTGTCAGCGGTATTTCCCGCGCCAGCGGTTCTTTCGCAACAACCACAATCAGCTTTGACACGGTCGATCTTCAGGCGATCCAGACCGCAATGGCAGCGGTTGATGTGACCGACACCTCGACAACCATGGCCGCCAAACTGGTCGTGGCCGAGGGTCAGCTGTCCAACGCGATTGACGCGGCAACGTCCATGGGCGTGACCGAAAAAACGCTTGAAGACCAATCGAACTTCCTCGAAAGCCTGACAGATACGCTGGATTCCGGCATCAGCTCCATGGTTGACGCAGATATGGAAGAAGAAGCCGCGCGTTTGCAGGCCTATCAGGTACAGCAGCAGCTGGCGACGCAGTCCCTGTCGATTGCCAATCAGGCGCCCGGCAACATCCTGAGCCTGTTCCGTTAATCGGACCCGAAGCGCAGAAATTCGCCCCGTCCGGTTCTGCCGGGCGGGGTTTTCTTTTGTTTTGGACCTGCCTGCCATCCCCATCGCGCGTTCAGACCTGCTGACCTCAAGCTTAACATATGGTACCGTCCCCTTATTGCTCTGAAAGATCGGGGCATTCTGCCAAGGGGATAGGCCAATGCCAGACGTCGATGAAGAGATCACCAGCCTCACGCGGCTGCGTGAATTGCTGCCCACAGAAGGGTTCACCAACACCTTTTTGAAAGTCACCGACAAGATCACCCCTGTCGCAACTCGCTTTATCGAAACTGCGCCATTTATTGTGATCGGTACCAAATCATCAGACGGCTTGATCGACGTCTCGCCCAAAGGGGATCCGGCTGGCTTTGTCGAGGTCTTTGACGAGAAGACCCTGATCATCCCGGACAGATTGGGAAATCACCGCGTCGACGGGTTTCAGAACATTCTCGAAGATCCGAACATTGCGATCCTGTTCATAGTGCCGGGCCATGGCGACACGCTGCGCGTTGCGGGCAAGGCGCGGATTGTCAAAGACAAGGCGATCAGCGAACGCCATGCCATCAAGGGCCGCGCACCGCTTTTGGCACTGGTTGTCGATGTCGAAGAGGTCTTTATGCATTGTTCAAAGTCGTTGATCCGGTCGCGCCTGTGGCACCCCGATCATTGGCCCGACCGAAAAACCGCGCCAACGCTTGCTGAATGGGTGATTGAAGTGGTCGACAGAGACCAAACCTTGGACGAGGTGCAGGAGGATCATTCAAACGACGAAGCGGATCGCCTTTATTAGAACCCGCGCGGCGGCGGTGAATGCCCTACATTAAGAACGCGGCGCAACGCCCTGATCTTGAATCATTTAGTCCTCATCACAGGCGCCCTTATTGGCCCAGCGCCTGCCCCAGATCCGCAATCAAATCACCCGCATCTTCAATCCCGACCGACAGCCGCAGCAGGCCTTCGGGAATGCCGGTGTGCGGCTCAATCGTGTGGCGATGCTCCACCAGGCTTTCAACACCGCCCAGCGAGGTTGCCCGCAAGAACAACTGCAACCGCCCCGTCGCCTTGAGCGCCGCTGGGCCGCCGCCCTTCACCACAAAAGACAACAACCCGCCAAAGCCACCCGTCATCTGGCGTTTGGCGATCTCATGACCGGGATGGTCCGGCAATCCGGGGTAAAGCACGGCCTCGACCTGTGGGTGATCCTGTAAATATTCCGCGATTTTCAGGGCATTGCGCGACATTTCCCGCATCCGCAAAGGCAAAGTCCGCATGCCCCGCGTCAAGAGCCACGCCTCTATCGGGCCCATCACCGCGCCAGCCTGATTGCGGTCATCCACAATCATTTTCCAGATGTCATCCTGAGGCGCCGCGGTTGAGAGCGATCCAGCCAGAACATCCGAATGTCCGTTGATCCCCTTGGTCGCCGAATGCATGACAATATCCGCGCCCAGCGCCAAAGGCTGGCTCAGCACGGGTGTGGCGGCGGTGCTGTCCACCACCAGTTTGGCCCCCGCCGCATGGGCCATTCGTGCCGCGCCGGTCACATCAGTGATACGCAACCACGGATTTGACGGGGTTTCGATCCAAATCAGCGCCGGTTTATGCACCTTGCAGGCGATCTCGAAACTGATCGGATCAGAGGCGTCGATTTCATGCAGGGCAATCCCGCGCCGCGTACAAAAATCGCGGATCCACGCGGTGGTCCCCCAATAGATCTGGCTTTGCACCACAACGCTGGCCCCGGTTGGCACCGTGCGAAACACCGCCGCAACCGCCGCCATGCCTGAGGGAAACAGCAAGGTTTCCGCCGCGCCTTCCAACTTTGACAGCAGGTCTTCGGCCACCCGCACGTTCTCGTTGTGGGACCGCAGATAGACATTGTCCGGATTGACTGGATCATAGTTTTCATCCCGCACAAAGGTCGTGGCCATGTGAATACCCGGCACAACACCGGCGGTATGCGCGTCAGCGGCCCCACCGGCGTGGGCGGCAACGGTTGCGGGGTGCAGATCGGATTTGGGTGTGTCGGCCACGGGCATATCTCGTCTTGGATGGTTTCGCGCCAGTGCTACACCTCTGCCGCTGCGGTGTAAAACCCCCTCCCGCGTTGCTCCGCCTTTGTCACTCCCCCGTGAGGGGTCTGTCACATGGCTTGCGCAGTGGCGGTGCATCACTCACCTTTGAACAAAGCCAAGCGGAGAACAGATCATGGCCACCAAACGCATCACCTTTCCCGGCTATGACGGCAGCCCGCTGGCGGCGCGGCTGGATTTGCCAGACGGGCCGCATCTGGCCACCGCGCTTTTTGCCCATTGTTTTACCTGCGGCAAAGACATCGCCGCCGCCCGCCGCATCGCGGCGCGGCTGGCGGGCATGGGCATCGCCGTTCTGCGCTTTGATTTCACTGGCTTGGGCCATTCAGAGGGCGAGTTTGCCAATACCTCCTTTACCTCCAACGTCGAAGATTTGATCGCCGCCTGTACCTATCTCGATCAAACCGGCATGGCGCCCAGCCTTTTGATTGGCCACTCCCTTGGCGGCGCGGCGGTGCTTAGCGCAGCCAGCCGGATGCCCGGCATCAAAGCGGTGGCCAGCCTTGCTGCACCATTTGATCCGAACCATGTAATCCACAACTTTGCCGATGCCCTGCCCCAGATCCGCGCCAAAGGTCAGGCCGAGGTTTGCCTCGCGGGCCGCCCCTTCACGATCAGCAAAGGCTTTGTCGAGGATATTGAACAGGCCGCCCTGACCCAATCCATCGCCGCGATGGATGCCGCACTTCTGGTCATGCATGCCCCGCTTGATGATGTGGTGGGCATCGAAAACGCCAGCCAGATCTTTGGCGCGGCCAAACATCCCAAAAGCTTTGTCACGCTGGACAAGGCCGACCACCTGATCAGCCGCGCCGAAGATGCCGATTACGCCGCCGAGGTGATCGCAACCTGGGCCGGGCGATACATTCCGCTGGCCCCGCCTGCCCCGCCGCCCGGCGCGCCCGAAGGGATCATTCGCGTTGCCGAAGCAGACCCCGCAGGTTTTTTGCAAGACGTCTTTTCAGGCCCGCACCATCACGCGCTGGCGGACGAACCGCTGGCCTACGGCGGCACCAATCGCGGCATGTCGCCCTATGGTTTTCTCTCCGCCGGACTGGGCGCCTGCACCTCCATGACCATTCGCATGTATGCCCGGCGCAAAGGCTGGCCGCTCGATCATGTGAGCGTTGATGTCTGCCACGATAAGGTCCACGCCCAAGACGCCGAAACCGGCAGCGGCGCCAAGGTTGACACATGGCGCAGACGGATCCGGCTAGAGGGGGCGCTAGACACAGATCAACGCCAGCGCCTGCTGGAGATTGCCGACAAATGCCCGGTCCACCGCACCCTTGAACGCGCCTCCGATGTGGTGACCGAACTCATCGACTGACCTCCCCCCTTTTTGGCATCAAATACTCCGGGGGAATCGGTGCGCCGCACCGATGGGGGCTGGCCCCCTAATCGGCCGCAGGACGATAAACTGCCTCGGATATATCCCCCGCCGCCCCGATAAACCGCAACCGGTCTCCATTTCCGGTCATGTCATAACAGGCCCAAAGATCCGACGGCGGCCATTGGCTACAATATTGATCGCCCTCAACCCGCCAGTACCCCCATGAATCGCGGCCCGCATTGTACAAAGTCTTGCCCGAGGCGCGAAAATCCTGCCAGGCCGATCCGTATTGCACCACCCTGCCTGTCAAGGCGGCGCTGATCTCTGCCCCGCTGAGCGGCGTCCAAGCCGCCTCGTCCGCTTGCACCGCAAACGGCCAGCACAGCATGAAAAACAGCACGAATTGACGCATCTTTTGGCTCCTGCCTTGTTCTTACCCCTGCGGCAGTCTATTGCGCCCGTGACCCCTAAAACAGTCACAAAAAGGTGTGTGCCGATGATCCCCCGCTATTCCCGTCCCGATATGGTTGCGATCTGGTCTCCGGAGACAAAATTCCGGATCTGGTATGAGATCGAGGCACATGCCTGCGATGCGATGGCAGACATCGGCGTGATCCCCCGCGAAAACGCGGATGCGGTGTGGAAAGCCAAAGATGTCGAGTTTGACGTGGCCCGTATCGACGAGATTGAGGCCGTGACCAAACATGACGTCATCGCCTTTCTCACCCATTTGGCCGAACATGTCGGCAGCGACGAGGCGCGCTTTGTGCATCAGGGCATGACCTCTTCCGATGTGCTGGATACCTGCTTTAACGTGCAGCTGGCCCGCGCCGCCGATTTGTTGATTGCGGATATGGAGGGGCTGCTGGCCGCGCTCAAGCGCCGGGCGCTTGAACATAAAATGACCGTGCGCATCGGGCGCAGCCATGGCATCCACGCCGAGCCCACCACCATGGGCCTGACCTTTGCGCGTTTCTACGCCGAAATGGACCGCAACCTGACACGCCTGCGCACCGCACGCGACGAGATCGCCACCGGCGCCATCTCCGGCGCGGTCGGCACTTTTGCCAATATCGACCCCGCGGTCGAAGAACATGTCTGCGCCAAACTGGGCCTCAAGCCCGAACCAATCAGCACCCAGGTGATCCCGCGCGATCGCCACGCGGCGTTCTTTGCTGCGCTGGGTGTTGTTGGATCGTCGATTGAAAACATCGCCACCGAGATCCGCCATATGCAACGCACCGAAGTGCTTGAGGCCGAAGAGTTTTTCTCAAAGGGCCAAAAAGGCTCCTCTGCGATGCCGCACAAACGCAACCCGGTTCTGACCGAAAACCTGACGGGTCTGGCCCGTCTGGTGCGCATGGCCGTGGTGCCTGCAATGGAGAACGTCGCGCTCTGGCACGAGCGGGACATCTCCCACAGCTCGGTTGAGCGTAACATCGGCCCCGACACCACAATCACCCTCGATTTTGCCCTCGCCCGCCTGACGTCTGTCGTAGACAAGCTGGTGATCTATCCCGACAACATGCTGGCCAATATGAACAAATTCCGCGGCCTGGTGATGTCACAGCGGGTTTTGCTGGCCCTGACCCAAGCGGGCGTCAGCCGCGAAGACAGCTACAAGCTGGTGCAGCGCAATGCGATGAAGGTTTGGGAAGAAGGCAAGGACTTCAAAACCGAACTGCTGGCGGATGCGGACGTCCTCAAATCCCTGAGTGCCGCCGAAATCGAGGAAAAATTCGACCTTGGCTACCACACCAAGCACGTCGACACGATCTTCGCCCGCGTTTTTGGCGAATAAATCCACGTTTCTGGCGGCCACGGCCCCTGCTTCATTTGGCAAGAAAAACTCAATCCCGCCCCTTCATCGGGCGGGATTGTTTGTTTTGGCCGCAAAACAGGCCGCTTCTCGCGCAATGATACCGGTCTAACCTCTCAACATTTGAAATATCCGCCCATCGGTGTAGCTTAACTCTATCAACCAAAGGAGACGGACCATGAAGACCAAGACCCTTTTGATTGCCCTCGCCCTCACCGCAGCTCCCAGTCTGAGCCTTGCGATGGGCTGTTCACATGGCAAGGAAAAGCAGGCGATGTCCTGTGCCGAGGGAACCGCCTATGACCATGGCAGCCACAGTTGCCTGCCGGTCAGCACCTGATCGGCGCTCTAGATTATCCGCCAAGATACCAACAAGCGGCTGGAAAGATTACACTTTCCACCGCCACCCCGTTTTTTTCAAAAAATCAAACATCCGTGAGCGAATAAATTTGCGCCCCTGCGGGTTATCTCTGTGTGATATCCTTCAGACACGAACATCAGGAGTTTTTATGAAGTATTTTGTTATGGCATCCGCCCTCGCCCTTCCGCTCAGCATGGGCACAGCCCTTTATGCAGCTGGCGGCGGTGATGAAACCGCACCATCGAAGCCGAAGTGCAAAAAGGGGCAGGTCTATGACAAAAAGACCAAAGCCTGTGTGAGTGCAGAAGAAAGCCATCTGGACACGGACACGCTTTATCAAACCGTGCGCCAGCTGGCCTATGCGGGCCGCTATGATGATGCGCAGACCGTTCTGGCCGCGATGCCGCAGGATGATGACCGCACCTTGACCTATCTGGGCTTTACCAACCGCAAGATGGGCAAGACCGATCTGGCGATGTCCTATTACAACCGCGCCTTGGTGGTGAACCCGGCCAATGTGCTGGCCCGGTCCTACATGGGCCAAGGTTTTGTCGAAGAGGGCCGCGTTGCCGAGGCGCTTGAACAATTGCGCCTGATCCGCAGCCATGGCGGCAGCGACACATGGGCCGAAGCCTCCCTGCGGACGGCCATCGCGGCAGGACGCACTTACAACTATTGATTTCAATCTTTTTTCATCTTTGCCTGTCACACCTGCCCCGCACGCTCCGGGGGATTGGCCAAGATGAACGATATCGTTCCGATGAACAGCCTGGCGCCGCTTCCTGTCCTTGACGGGGGCGGCGTTTCCGTTTCGCTTAGCCGCCGCGCAAAGGCGGCGATCATCGTGCGGCTTTTGCTCAATGACGGGGCCGATATCCCCCTTGAAGATTTGCCGGATGAATTGCAGGCCAATCTAACCCATCAGATGGGAAAGATGCGCGTGGTGGACCGCGACACCTTGATGGCTGTGGTTGAGGAATTTGCCGGTGAGGTGGAGAAGGTCGGCCTGTCCTTTCCGGCGGGCATCGCCGGGGCGCTGGATGCCCTTGATGGCAAGATCAGCCCCCACACCGCCGCGCGGCTGCGCAAAGAGGCCGGCGTGCGCCAGTTTGGCAACCCGTGGGCGCGGCTTGGCGAATTGGGTGCAGAGCGCCTGCTGCCCGCCGTTGAAAACGAAAGCATTGAGGTGGCGGCGGTGATGCTCTCGAAATTGCCCGTTGCCATGTCTGCCGAGATCCTTGGCAAACTGCCCGGCCCGCAGGCCCGGCGGATCACCTATGCGGTTTCGCTCACCGGCGCAGTCACACCCGAAGCGGTGGACCGGATCGGCCTGTCTTTGGCCAGCCAGCTGGACGCCCAGCCCGCCACCGCCTTTGACAGTGATCCGGTTGAAAGGGTCGGCGCGATCCTGAACTCCTCCACCAATGTGACCCGTGATGATGTGCTGACGGGCCTCGACGAAACCGATCAGGGCTTTGCCAATGCGGTGCGCAAGGCGATCTTTACCTTTGCCAATATCCCCGCCCGCATCGCCCCGCGCGACATTCCCCGCATCCTGCGGGAGGTGGATCAGGACAAGCTGGTGCTGGCCCTCGCCGGTGCAGAGGCGGCTGGATTTGCCGCTTCGCGTGATTTTGTGTTGGAGAACATGTCAGGCCGCATGGCCGATCAACTGCGCGAAGAGATTGGCGAGGCCGGCAAGGTCAAAGCCGCCGATGTCGAGGCCGCGATGGCCGATATTGTCGAGGTGATCCGCGCAATGGAACAATCTGGCGATCTGCTTTTGGTGGTTGAGGAAGAAGACGAAGATTAGAAACGCCCCTCTTGGCGGGGGCGGGCGATCACCGCCCATACTGCGGGTGGTGACTTGTTGCCGCTGGGCGGGCGGGCTATGTCTGGCGTAATCGCCACAGCTGATCGAGGCTTATGTCCGCCCCTGCCCCCAGAGTTGCAAATGATCCGCCCCGGCTGCGCAAATTTGTCCATTACACCACCAACCTGTTGATCGTCGCCGTGATCCGGCTGGCGCTGGCGCTGCCCTATGGCCTGCGGGTGCGTTTTGTAGGCTGGCTGGTGCAGCATGTGATCGGCCCGGTCGCGGGCTATCGCAAACGGGCCTTAGACAATCTGGCGCTGATCCATCCCGAAATGGGCGACGCGCAGCGACAGCAAATCGCCTCGGACTGCCTCAACAACGTCGGGCGCAGCTTTATCGAAAACTATTCTGCCCGCGATTTTCCTGCCCGCATGGGCAAAATCACCCCCGAAGGGCCGGGCTTTGCCGCCCTTGAAGAAGCCGCCGCCGCAAACCGTCCCGTGATCCTTGTCACTGGCCATTTTGGCAATTACGAGGCCACCCGCGCCGCCTTGGTGGCACGTGGGTTCGATATTGGCGGGCTCTACCGGGATATGAAAAACCCCTATTTCAATGCCCACTATGTGAAAACCATGGAAGCTTTTGGCGGGCCGGTCTTTCCGCAAGGGCGCAAAGGCACCGCCGGATTTGTGCGACATCTCAAGGGGGGCGGGCAATTGGTGCTGCTGTTTGATCAGCACGTGATGTATGCGCCGATCCTTGATTTTATGGGGGAGCCTGCCCGCACGGCCTTGTCAGCGGCGGAACTTGCGCTGCGTTACGATGCCCTACTGATCCCGTTTTATGGCATTCGCCAGCCTGACGGGCTGTCTTTTCAGACCTTGCTAGAGGCGCCTGTGCCGCATTCGGATGCCCAGACCATGACGCAGGCGATCAACGACAGCCTTGCCGCGCAAGTGGCCAAACGCCCCGAACAATGGTTCTGGGTCCACCGCCGTTGGCGCAGTCACGAACCTTAGATTGCTTTGGGGGTCAGCGCAGGCGGGCCGCACCAAAGATCGGTCCGGCATTGCGCCCCTGAATGATCACCACCGATGGGTTGTCGCCCTCCACCTGTGCCACCAGATCAAGCGCCTTTTGCCCGTCCCAATGGCCCAGAACGCTCCACCCTTCGACGATATTTGCATATTCCACAGTTCTACCTGCGTTTTCGCCGCGTTTGATATGGGTTGTCTGGCGCGGCTGATAGCGCAGCATATGCACGGTCATGTCGCCTTGCACTTGGGCCAGACGTTCCGCTGTGATCTTGAGCGCATCGCCATCGCGGGACAATGTCACCGCAACTTTGGGCGCTTGTCGGGCGTGTTCGGCAATCGCTTTGGCCAGCGCCATGGGTTTCGCACCGACGATATCGGTTTGGCCCTGCACGATCATTTCCGGCGTATAGATTGAGCGGCGATGTCCTGCGGCGGCATAGGCGCGCTGCCGCTCGGCATGGGCGGGATCGCCAAAGGGGTCTTTCCAGCCAATATAATCCCAATAATCCACATGCAGCGCCAGCGCGATCACATCATCACGGTCGGCCAGTTCATGCAGGATTTGGTCGGCCGGCGGGCAGGATGAACATCCCTGCGAGGTATAAAGCTCGACCACCACGGGTGTGTCTTGCGCAGACAGCGGCGCGGCCAGCGCCATCAAACCTGCAAGAAGAGAGTATTTTAGAAAATTCATCTGATTCCATCACAACACGCCGGGATATACAGCATCTAACCGCCCGGCCCTGAAATAACCAATCAAGGTTTCTTGAGAGCCTGCGTGAGCCATGGGCCAATAAAACATGGAATTTCGGTACACCATGGTATACAAAATAGCTCAAATGCCACTAATAGTGGTTGAACCGTGCCTCGCCAGATGGCATTGAGGCGCCAGAAACGCCACCCATCAGACCCCGAAGGGAGCCACTCCATGACAATTACCGTTGGTCAGGACACCGCAAAGACCCGCAAATCCATCACTGCGGGCAGCCAGACAATTGCCTATTATTCGATCCCCGCCGCGCAAGACGCCGGGCTTGGCGACTTTTCCAAGCTGCCCGCCGCGCTGAAGGTGGTGCTGGAAAACATGTTGCGCTTCGAGGATGGCAAGACTGTCACCGTGGACGACATCAAGGCCTTTGCCGAATGGGGTGCCAAGGGCGGCAAGAACCCCCGCGAGATTGCCTATCGCCCGGCCCGCGTGTTGATGCAGGATTTCACCGGCGTTCCGGCGGTTGTCGATCTGGCCGCGATGCGCGACGGTCTGGTGGCGCTTGGCGGTGACGCGGAGAAGATCAACCCGCTGAACCCTGTTGATCTGGTCATCGACCACTCAGTCATGATTGACGAATTCGGCAACCCGCGCGCATTCCAAATGAACGTGGACCGCGAATATGAGCGGAACATGGAACGCTACACCTTCCTCAAGTGGGGCCAAAAGGCGTTTAACAACTTCCGCGTTGTCCCTCCCGGCACCGGCATCTGCCACCAGGTGAACCTTGAGTATCTGGCGCAGACCGTCTGGACTGACACGGATCAGAACGGCGAAGAGGTTGCCTATCCTGACACATTGGTCGGCACCGACAGCCACACCACCATGGTCAACGGCATGGCCGTTCTGGGCTGGGGCGTTGGCGGGATCGAGGCAGAAGCGGCGATGCTGGGCCAGCCGATCTCGATGCTGATCCCCGAGGTTGTCGGCTTTGAGCTGACAGGCGCGATGATGGAAGGCACCACAGGTACGGACCTTGTGCTGAAAGTGGTCGAGATGCTGCGCGAAAAAGGCGTGGTTGGTAAATTTGTGGAATTCTATGGTGCGGGCCTTGATAGCCTGCCACTGGCGGACCGTGCGACTATCGCCAACATGGCGCCCGAATATGGCGCGACCTGTGGTTTCTTCCCGATTGATGGCGAAACCCTGCGCTACATGCGCACCACGGGCCGGGACGAGGACCGCATCGCACTGGTCGAAGCCTATGCCAAGGAAAACGGCATGTGGCGCGGCGACGATTACGCGCCGGTCTACACCGACACATTGAGCCTTGATATGGGCACCATCGTGCCTGCAATCTCTGGCCCGAAACGCCCGCAGGACTACGTTGCGCTGACCAATGCCAAGGCGGCCTTTGCCGATGAGATGGCCAATACCTTCAAACGCCCGATGGGCAAGCAGGTAGCGGTAGACGGCGAGGATTACACGCTGGAATCCGGCAAGGTTGTGATCGCCTCGATCACGTCCTGCACCAACACATCCAACCCCTATGTGATGATCGGCGCGGGCCTTGTGGCACGCAAGGCCGCCGCCTTGGGTCTGGACCGCAAGCCATGGGTCAAGACATCCCTTGCCCCCGGCTCTCAGGTGGTAAGCGCCTATCTTGAAGCGGCTGGTCTGCAAGACGATCTTGATAAAATCGGTTTCAACCTTGTCGGCTATGGCTGCACAACCTGTATCGGCAACTCTGGCCCGTTGCAGCCCGAGATCAGCAAAGCCGTGAACGAAGGCGATCTGGTGGCCACATCTGTGCTGTCCGGCAACCGCAACTTCGAAGGCCGGATCAGCCCCGATGTGCGTGCCAACTATCTTGCCTCCCCGCCGCTGGTTGTGGCTTACGCGCTGGCCGGTACGATGGATATCAATCTGGCGACAGATCCGATTGCCCAGACCCCGGATGGCAAGGATGTCTACCTCAAGGACATCTGGCCCACCACGCAAGAGGTCGCGGAACTGGTTGAACAGACCGTCACCCGCGAGGCGTTCCAGACCAAATATGCCGACGTCTTTAAAGGCGATGAAAAGTGGCAGGCGGTGGAAACCACAGACAGCCAGACCTACGACTGGCCGGTGCAATCCACCTATGTTCAGAACCCGCCCTATTTCCAGGGGATGAGCAAAGAACCTGGCGTGATCACCAACATCAAAGGCGCCAAGGTGCTTGCGGTTCTGGGTGATATGATCACCACGGACCACATTTCCCCTGCCGGTTCGTTTAAGGCCGACACCCCTGCCGGTCAGTATCTGACCGAACGTCAGGTGCCGGTGCGCGAGTTCAACTCCTACGGTTCTCGCCGGGGCAACCACGAAGTGATGATGCGCGGCACCTTTGCCAACATCCGCATCAAGAACGAGATGCTGGACGGTGTTGAAGGTGGCTATACCAAAGGCCCAGATGGCGCGCAGACCTCGATCTTTGACGCGGCCATGGCGCATCAGGCCAATGGCACCCCGCTGGTTGTCTTTGGTGGCGAGCAATATGGCGCTGGTTCCAGCCGTGACTGGGCGGCCAAAGGCACGGCGCTGCTGGGCGTCAAAGCTGTGATTTCCGAAAGCTTTGAACGCATCCACCGCTCCAACCTGGTGGGCATGGGCGTGATCCCGTTTGAGTTCACCAATGGTGACAGCCGCAAATCGCTGGGCCTGACGGGTGAGGAAACCGTGTCGATCTCCGGTCTGGACACCATCCAACCCCTGCAAGAAGTGCCTTGCGCGATCACCATGGCGGACGGCACGGTCAAGAATATCATGATCAAATGCCGGATCGATACCGCGATCGAGATCGAATACATCGAACACGGCGGCGTGCTGCACTACGTGCTGCGCGATCTGGCCAAGGCGGGTTGATCCAGCCCCAGTAGCACACATAGAAAAGGCCCCGGCATTGCGTCCCGGGGCCTTTTTCTTTGCCAGTTTCATTTGGCCAAAAAAACTCAATCCCGCCTTATCGGCCAAGCGCCTCGCTCAGCGCGGGCAAAAACCGTTGCTCGTAGTCGCTGCCAACCAGCGGTCCGGCATAGCGGAACAGCACCGTGCCACTGCCATCCAGAATGAAGGTTTCCGGCGGAGCAGTTACGCCCCAGTCAATCGCGGTGCGCCCCTGTGGATCAAAACCGACGCCGATAAAAGGGTTGCCGTCGTCCCGCAAATAGTCGCCTGCGTTGCCTTCAAGGTCTTTGAAATTGATGCCGACGATGGGCATGCCCTCTGCGGCCATCTCCAATAGTTTGGGGTGTTCGGCGCGGCACGGCGGGCACCAGCTGGCCCAAAAATTTACTAATGTCACCTCGCCCGAGACCAGCATATCGGCAGTGGCGGGCGGGAACCCGTCCAGCGGCAATTCCGGCAAACCCGGCGCCTGTTGGCCCACCAGAGTGGAAGGCAGGCCTTCGGGATCGTCGCGAAACATGCCAACGGCGGCCAATGCGACAAATCCGGCAAAGATCAGTGGCGGGGCGATCATCAGGGGGCGAATCTTAGCCATCTTGTTTGATCTCCGCTTCGATCTTTTCCAAAGCTGCCCGTGCGGCACGGCCCCGGCGCAGGGTCAGTGCCAAAAGCCCGACCAACAAAAGCAGTGTTGCGCCATAGGACGACAGCACTTCAAACGCATATTTTCCCAGATCCGGCATCACAGGTTCCTCTCTGCACGGGCCAGCAACGCGGCGGCCCGGCGGGTGCGGATCTCGGTGCCCGTGCGGTAGAGCACCAGCGCCAGAAACAGCAGGACAAAACCTGCCATCGAAATCAGCAGTGGCACAAAAAACGTATCATCCACCGTGCGCCCGCCCGTCGCCACGGGCACCGAGGTGCCTTGGTGCAGGCCTTGGTTCCAGAAATTGACGGCATAGCGCGACAGCAGCGCAAAGACAGAGCCAACCAGACAGAGGATTGAGGTCAAATCCGCCGCTGTGTCCGGATCTTCGATTGCGGCCCAAAGGGCAATGTAGCCCAGATAGAACAGGAACAAGATCAAGAACGAGGTCAGGCGCGGATCCCAGGCCCACCATGTGCCCCACATCGGTTGTCCCCAAAGCGCCCCGGTGATCAATGCGATCACAGTCATCACCATGCCCACCGGCGCGGCGGCTTTGGCGGCCAGCGCGCTGACGTGGTGGCGGCGGATCAGCCAGATCAGTGAGGTGACCAGCATCATCACCCATGCGTTGATCGCCATCATGGCCGATGGCACGTGGATAAAGATGATCTTGACCGTTGATCCCTGCCGGTAGTCATCAGGCGTGCCGAAGAACCCCCAGACCAGACCCGTGATAACACTCGCCGCAGCCAGCACCCAAAGCACAGGCTGCACCCGCTCTGACAGAGCGAGGAATTTCACGGGATTTGCATATTGCCAAATGGACATGGGGATTATCTAACGCTCCGCTGCGGTCCGCTCAATGCTCAAACGCGTGAACGGGGCGGGATGGACAAAAAGACGCGATCATCGCAGGCCCATGCGCAGGACGGCAGCGCTGGCAAAGGGCATCAACGCGATGGTGGCAAAGGTGATCCCGGCCAGCATGATCAGGTAGGTGTCATGCTGCATCCCCATCGCCCCGCGCCGCGCGGCCTCGGCCCCGAAGATCAGCGTCGGCACATAAAGCGGCAGCACCAGCAGCGACAGCAACAGCCCGCCACGTTTGATGCCCACCGTCAGAGCCGCGCCAAAGGTGCCAATCACCGACAGCGCAGGTGTGCCAAGCGCCAGCGAGATCACCAGCGGCGCAAACCCTTGGTGCGGCAGGTTCAGCAGCACCGCCAGCACAGGCGCCGCCAGTACCAGCGGCAGACCTGTTGTCAACCAATGGGCCAGCGCCTTGATACTGACCACCGCCTCAAGCGGCAGAGGCGCCGTGACCAGCAAATCCAGCGTGCCGTCCTCGTAATCCAGCGCCAGCAAGCGATCCAGCGACAGCAGGCACGCCAGCAACGCGCCCAGCCACAAGACCCCCGCCGCAATCCGGCCCAGCAGCTCGGGCTGCGGGCCAACGCTGAACGGGACCAGCACCGTCACAATCAGGAAAAACGCAAGGCCAAGACCAAATCCGCCGCCCGCCCGCAAGGCAAGGCGAAGATCGCGGATCAGCAAGGCAATCACAGGAACGCCTCATCGCTGGCACCGGCGCGGGCGCTGGCATGGGCGCGAAACGGTGTAAGGTCGAGCACGTCGGCCTCCAGCCCCAGATCAATATGCGTGGCCATCAGGGCCGAACCGCCCTGCCCCAGATGTGCCCGCACCGCAGCCGCAAATTGCGCCACGGCATCTTTGTCGAGCGATACAGTGGGTTCATCCAAGATCCAGATCGGCCGCCCGGTCACCAACAATCGCGCCAGACCCAAACGGCGCTTTTGCCCAGCCGACAGGGTGCCTGCCAAACGGTCCGCCAGTGGGTGCAGGGCATAGGCGTCCAGCGCTGCGGTGATATCGGTGCGGCCAAAGACTTGCGCCCAGAACATCAGGTTCTCACGCACGCTGAGCATCGCCTTGAGGCCATCGGCGTGGCCAGCATAGGCAACCTGGTCCTCTGCGCCGGTGATCTGCCCAGACAAGGGCGGCTGCAAACCGGTGATGGTGCGCAGCAGCGTGGTTTTGCCCGCCCCGTTTGGCCCGCGCAGGATCAGCGCCTGACCGGGCTCTACCGTCAGGGACACACCGGTCAGCACCGGCACGCCGCCACGGGCAAGGGTCAGGTTGTCCACACGCAAAGTCATGGCACAGGCCTATCCGATTGGCGCGTCATGCAAAAGCGGCATTGCAGCGCATCAGACGGGGATCATTGCCAGCGCGATCCGGCGGCCCTCGCTCAGCAGCACGTTGTAGGTGCGACAGGCGGCGGGGGATGACATCGGCTCTGCCGCGATACCGGCCTTCTGCAACTGGCGGTCCAGATCATCTGGCAAATGGGCAATCTCGGCGCCAGTGCCGACAAACAGCACGTCCACTTCTCCGGCCAAAGCCAGAAGCGGCGCTGTGTCCTCAAACCCGCCCCAGCGTTGCGGCCCCTCCGCGCCGGTGATCACCGGCCCCTGGATCACTTCACCGCCGATGCGGAAAAAGCCGGGGCCGTAGCCTTCAACAGGTTGGGCGTTGTTATATTCCACTTCATTCAGGCGCATGGATCATCCTTTCCAAATCGGCAGCCCCAGAATAGCGGAACTGAAAATCACGAGATAGGCCACAAAACGAAAAAGCCTCGCCGCCTTGGGGTTAAACAGGCGTGCGCCTATGACATTGGCGATGAGGTTCGGCACGCCCAGCATCAGACCCAGTGCAAAGACCGGCCAGACCATCAGCCCACTCAGCCACAGCACCGGAAACAGCACCAGATCCACCGCAAACAGGTAGAGCATCAGATTGGCGCGGATCGTTGCCACAGGCAGCGTGCTGGCCATATAGAGCATGATCACCGGCGGGCCGGGAATGCCGGCAAATCCGGTCATAAAGCCGCCAACGCCGCCTGCACCAACGGTCAGCCTTGCGGACAACGCTCCGGTATAGCGCCAGCCGGAGATGACCAACACCAACAGCAATAAAACAATACCCGAGATGATCCAGCCAAATACCAGTGGGTCCAGTTGGGTCAAGAGCCACAGGCCAACAGGCAGACAGACCAAGGCGCCCAGCATCAGACGCCCTATATCGCGTGGTGTTCCGTCGCGCAGGGAGGGTCGCAGGTTGGGAACCGGGCCGAGGATTTCGGCCGCTGTCAGGAAAATCACCGCCTCCACCGGAGATAGCACGGAGGCGGCAACCGGCATGATGATCATCGCAGAACCAAAACCGGAAAAGCCGCGTACAATGCCCGCGACAAAGACAGCCACCATCAGCCAGATCACCCCCTCGGGCGATCCGGCTGGCAGCAACCAATCAGGCATCTATGTTGGCGTATTGGTTGCCTGCGTTTGCATCGGGCTTGGACCAATCGCGCTTGACCCCGAGGTACAACAGCGCCGCCGAGGCCACAAAGATCGAGCTGTAGGTGCCCACAATCACGCCCCAGATCATCGCAAATACAAAACCGCGGATCACATCACCGCCCAGCACAAACAGCGCAATCAGCGCCAGCAGGGTCGTGACAGAGGTCATGAACGTCCGGCTCATTGTCTCGTTGATCGACAGGTTCAGAACCTCTTTGAGATCGCGTTTCTTGTACTTGCGCAGGTTTTCACGCACCCGGTCAAACACCACAACCGTATCGTTGAGCGAGTAGCCCACAATGGTCAGCAGCGCGGCAATAATCGCCAGATCAAAGCGGATTTGCAGCTCAGAAAAGATCCCGATGGTCAGCAAAACGTCATGCACCAGCGCCAGAACCGCGCCGACGGCAAATTGCCATTCGAACCGCAGCCAGATGTAGATCAGTACCGCACCAATCGCCAAAACCACAGCAATTGCAGCGGTTTGGATCAATTCACCCGAGACTTTGGGACCAACAGATTCGACCGAGGTAAACTTGATATCCGGGCGAACGCCCTTCAGCGCGGCCTGGACCGCCTCGATGGTGTCCACTGTCACGGCTTCTTGCTCGTCCTGCGCCTGAATGCGGATCATCGCCACATTCTGATCGTCGCGGAAGGTCGGATCGAATACCTCGGTGATGGTGATATCGCCAAGATCCAGTGTTTCCATCGCACCGCGGTATTCGGCGACGTTTACGGCCAGCGGGCTTTCGGTACGGATCGTGGTGCCGCCGCGAAAGTCGATGCCAAAGTTCAAGCCCTGGATCATGAAGGACGCAAAGGCGATGACCATCATCAGCCCCGAAATGCCCAGCCACATCTTCCAGTGTTTGAAGAAATCGAAGTTCGAGTTTTCCTTGAACAGACGCAAACGCATGTCAGACCTCAATCGTTTTCGGGCGGCGTGCCTCGAACCAGATCACCACCAGAAGGCGGGTGACAAAGATCGCGGTGAACACGGATGTAATGATGCCAAAGCCCAGCGTAATCGCAAAGCCGCGCACCGGGCCGGAGCCCATGACGAACAGGATCACAGCTGTGATCAATGTGGTGATATTGGCGTCAACAATCGCCGAAAGCGCCTTTTCATAACCCAGAGAGATAGCGCGGGCTGGCCCTTTGGCGGTTTTCAACTCTTCGCGGATGCGTTCAAAGATAAGTACGTTCGCATCCACTGCCATACCCACCGTCAGAACGATCCCCGCAATGCCCGGCAAGGTCAGCGTCGCGCCGACTAGACTGAGCAGGCCAAAGATCATACCAACGTTGATGATCAGGGCGATATTGGCAAAAATGCCGAATAGGCCATAGCTGAGGAACATGAACACCAGCACGGCGACAAAGGCGATGATGGTTGCCACCTTGCCCGCATCGATGCTGTCTTGGCCCAATTCGGGACCGATGGTGCGTTCCTCAAGGAAATCGAGCCCCGCAGGCAGGGCGCCGGCGCGCAGCAAGACCGCCAGATTGGTGCTTTCTTCAACGCCGAAATTACCGGTGATGATGCCCGATCCGCCAGGAATATGGCTTTGGATGGTGGGGGCGCTGATCACCTCGTCATCCAGAATGATGGCAAAGGGTGCACCGATGTTTTCGGCGGTATAGTTGCCGAACTTGCGTGCGCCCGATGTGTTGAACCGGAAGCTAACCGCGGGTGATCCGTTTTGATCAAAGCTGGGCTGCGCATCGACCAGCTCTTCGCCGGTGACGACAGGCGCGGATTCCACAATGTAATAGGCGCCTTCTTCATCGACGGAGGGCAGCAGCTTGTTGCCAATACCGGGGTTGGCATTGGCATCCGAGCCGCGGTTTACAACCGGATTAAAGGTCAACTGGGCAGTGGTGCCGATGATCTCTTTCAGTTCAGCGGCTGATCCGATGCCCGGCACCTGAATGAGGATCCGGTCCGCGCCCTGCCGCTGGATCGTGGGTTCGCGGGTGCCAACCTCGTCAATCCGGCGGCGGATGATCTCAAGCGATTGCTGCATCGTGCGTTCATCGGTCGCCTGCTTTTCGGCATCCGACAGTGTGACGATGATCATCCCGTCTTCGCCGCGCACGTCGATGTCATTGGCCCCTGCCCCGGTCAATGTGGTCACGGGCCGCGCCAGGCCGCGCACGATTTCCATCGCTTGCGCCATCTTGTCCGGATCGTTGAGCCGCACACGCAGCTCATCTTCTGGGGACTGCTGGCGGCGCACCGGGGTCAAGCTGCGCAAGGCATCGCGCACCTCGGGCCATTGGGCCTCCATCCGGGCGGCATAGACGTCCTGCACCTTGACCTCGGCCAACAGATGCGCACCGCCGCGCAAATCCAGCCCCAGATTGACCAGCCCTGATGGCATCCAATCGGGCCAAAGCGCCAATTGCGCCTCAAGCTCGGGAGTGGAGCCGGACAGCTCAATCGCCTTGGCGGCATCATTGTGCTGTTCCACGGGGCCGTAAAACGCATTGGGCAACGCCAACCAAAGCCCAACGGCACAGGTCAGCGCAATCGCAATCCGTTTCCACAGATCAATCTGAAGCATGGGTCCGCCTTTATCTTAAGCGTTGGCCGCAGGGGCGGTTTATTTGGCCGGTTCTGTCTTGGACACAACGGTTGCGATGGTGGATTGGATCACGCGCACTTTGACGCCATCTGCGATCTCGACTTCCACTTCGCCATCTTCGCGGACTTTAACCACTTTGCCGATCATGCCGCCTTGGGTCACAACCTGATCCCCGCGCCGCAGGGCCGCCACCATTGCCTGATGTTCCTTGGCTTTTTTCTGCTGGGGACGGATCAGGAGGAAGTACATGATACCGAAGATCAGGATCAGCGGGATAAATTGCTGGATGCCTTGCATGGAGGTGGTCCTTTTAGCTGCTGTTGAGGGCGCAAAACGCCCCACCACGAAGTTTGGCAGAACCTATGCGTGGCAAGGGCAAGGCGCAAGGTGCAAAGGGGAGATTTGGGTGGACGGGACCGAGGAAGCGGGTAGTCTCGGATAAGTTGTGGAAATGTCTATCTGACCTGATGTACCTTAAGAGCAATCCACGATCATCCCCCCCTCACTCCGCTCTACCCCTTTGCTGCGCAATCCGGCATAACGCGGCCAGACGATTCATTTCTCCAAGGACGCATCCCATGCATGACATCCGCGCCATCCGCGAAAATCCTGATCTTCTTGACGCTGCCCTTGCGCGGCGGGGCGATGATGCGATGTCCTCCAAGGTGCTGGCATTGGACGAGGCACGGCGGGCCAAGATCGGTGCGGCTGAGGCCGCCCAGGCCGAACAGAACAAAGCCAGCAAGCTGGTGGGCGCTGCCAAGGCCAAGGGTGACGAGGCCGAGTTTGAGCGGCTGCGCGCGCTTGTGTCTGACAAAAAGGCCGAAGTGGCGGCGATGCAGGGCGAGGCCAAGGAGCTGGACGCGCAGCTGACCGATATGCTGGCCCGCATTCCCAATTCGCCTGCCGATGATGTGCCAAGCGGCGCGGATGAGGCGGAGAACGTCGAGGTGCACCGCTGGGGCGATCTGCCGGAATTCGATTTCGAGCCCAAAGAGCATTATGAGATCGCGGGCGTGGCCCCGAACATGGATTTTGAGACCGCCGCCAAAACATCCGGCGCCCGGTTTGTGATGCTCAAAGGCGCTGTGGCGCGGGTGCATCGGGCCTTGGCGCAGTTCATGGTCGACACCCATGTCGATCAAAATGGCCTGACCGAAGTGAACACGCCGGTTCTGGTGCGCGACGAGGCGATGTATGGCACAGATAAACTGCCGAAATTTGGCGAAGACAGCTATCAGACCACCAATGGCTGGTGGCTGGTGCCGACGTCTGAGGTGCCGCTGACCTATACTGCGGCGGAAGAGGTGCTGGACGAAACCGCCCTGCCCAAACGCTATACCGCCCATACTTTGTGTTTCCGGTCCGAGGCGGGCAGCGCAGGGCGCGACACCTCTGGCATGCTGCGCCAGCACCAGTTCGAAAAGGTCGAGATGGTCAGCGTCACTCATCCTACCGAAAGCGATAATGAGCAAAAGCGCATGCTGCGCTGCGCCGAGGATCTGCTGGAACGGCTGGGCGTGCCTTATCGCACCGTGATCCTGTGCACCGGCGACATGGGCTTTGGCGCG
>Ga0316204_10004358_pt1 | contig 25570 bp, 18 predicted proteins | sample 6monrhotite_MG_2_FD_205661 | JGI IMG/M metagenome (GOLD analysis project Ga0316204, IMG submission 205661) | Microbial mat bacterial communities from mineral coupon in-situ incubated in ocean water Damariscotta River, Maine, United States -... | ecosystem: Environmental > Aquatic > Marine >...
TCAAAACGCCCTAATTATCCTAGGGCGGTAAAAATGAGGATAGGGAAATTTCCAGTAAAGCGGTCGCAAAAGCGTAAAGAAAACGCTTAAACGAACAGCATTGGAAACAAGTTCAGCATGACGGGGTGGATTCAGTATGATGATTTGAATTATGTACGCTCATAGTGCTGTTGTCATCCTGACGAAGGTCAGGATCTTGTATCTCATATTCTGTAGTAATAAAATGCAATGATAAAGGAATATCAAATGAGAGTGCCTAGTGTTTACATCATTACTAATAAACCATTAGGTACTTTGTACATAGGTGTTACCAGTAATTTATCACAAAGAATAGAGCAGCATAAAAATGGATTGGTTGCAGGATTTAGTCATAAATATAACTTAAAAGATCTAGTTTATTATGAGTTGTTAGACACCATGTACAGCGCGATAGAAAGAGAAAAGCAATTAAAAAATTGGCGTCGGGAATGGAAAATAAATTTGATTAATAAATTTAACCCACAGTGGCTAGATTTATCTTATGATCTTTGAATTGTGAGATGCTGAAACAAGTTCAGCATGACGGGATGGATTCAGCATAACGAGGTGGATTCAGTATGAAGACGTGGATTTTAGTGATTTGAATTATGTATGCTCATAGTGCTGCTGTCATCCTGACGCAGGTCAGGATCTCACGAATCCAGCTTTATCGTCATCCTGACGCAGGTCAGGATCTCGATGTTAAACTTCTGAGATGCTGAAACAAGTTCAGCATGACGGGATGGATTCAGCATAACGGGATGGATTCAGTATGAAGACGTGGATTTTAGTGATTTGAATTATGTATGCTCATAGTGCTGCTGTCATCCTGACGCAGGTCAGGATCTCACGAATCTAGCTTTATCGTCATCCTGACGCAGGTCAGGATCTCGATGTTAAACTTCTGGGATGCTGAAACAAGTTCAGCATGACGGGGTTAATTCAGCATGACGGGGTTAATTCAGCATGACGGGGTTAATTCAGTCTGACGTGGTGCATTTATCATGCTTATAGTGCTGCTGTCATCCTGACGAAGGTCAGGATCTATAAAAAATAAATTCATAAGAAATAGTCGAATAATAAACAGTAATAGAAAAACAAAAAATAGAGAAATAAATGCAAAAATTTGATGTGTTAATCGTTGGTGGCGGTATGGTTGGTTTAACCTTAGCGTTAGCCTTACGTCAGCAAAATGAGCTTACCATTGCGATTGTTGACACCAATGTGCCGACAAAATTAACTGAGCAACCAGAAAATAGAGTAAGTGCTATTAATATGGCAAGCCAGCAAATTTTTGCCAATTTAAACGTTTGGGAGCTTATTCAAAGCGAGCGTATACAAAGCTATCAGCATATGCGTATTTGGGATAAGCACGGTTACGGCAAACTTAACTTTAACGCTGACGATGTCGATCAACAAGATCTTGGTTGGATCATCGAAAATAAAGTGATCCGCAATGCACTTTGGCAAAAGGCTCAAGCCGATGAAGCTATTAGTTTTTTCACTGAGCAAGCGTTAACAAATTTAGCGATGGGCGATAATGAAGTCTTTGCTAGTTTCGCGACGGGCATGCCAATATTAGCAAAAGTAGCGGTTGGCGCTGATGGTGCGCATTCTTGGGTACGAGAGCAAATGAACATGCCTATTGCGTTTCAAGATTATGATCATCACGCTATTGTTGGTACTGTTGAATGTACACAAGGCCATAATAATACCGCATGGCAAGTATTTTTACCTGAAGGCCCGTTGGCCTTTTTACCGTTATTTAACGAGCAATTAGCTTCTATTGTTTGGTCAACCACGCCAGATGAAGCACAGCGTTTGCAAGCCTTATCAATAGACGCATTTAGTAAAGAAATTACCGCAGCCAGTGATGGTAAACTTGGTAATGTAACCTTAGTTAGCGAACTTTCGAGTTTTCCGTTAACTATGCGGTTAGCCCATGATTTTGTTAAAGATAAAGTGATTTTAGTAGGTGATGCGGCTCATACTATTCACCCGCTTGCAGGACAGGGCGTTAATTTAGGATTACTTGATGCCGCGGCTTGTGCGCAAACACTTATTCAACAAGCAATAAAAGGTGAATCGTTAACCAGTAAAATTGCTTTAAATAATTATTCTCGCTGGCGTAAAAGTGAAGCCACTGAAATGATTGCAGCAATGGCGGCGATAAAAAAACTTTTTAGTGAACAGCCATTTAATCTACCCACATCGCCTGTAAAATTGTTGCGCGGTATTGGCATGTCTATCTTAGATAATGTCGCACCCGCTAAAAAAGTTATGATCAAGCAAGCGCTAGGTTTTAAGTCTCATTTGCCTGAGTTGGCGAAAACGCAAGATCCTTTAGCCAAAAAACTATAACCTAATTATAAACGCAACGATAAACGCAGTTAATAAAAACGTAAAAGTTAACGTTTATGTCAGGAAAAAAATAAACTTCGTTGAAAAGGGCTTAATTGCCCTTTTTTTATGTTTAATTTTTAAAAAAAAGCATTAAATAAAATTTAATTCGGTTTAAAATTAAAAAGCAGTTTTAAATTTGAATTTTATGGCTTTTTTATTGAATGTTCGAAAGTCCAGCGCTATAATCTGACCAAATTTTGTCAATCTTCAGTTTATTGTCTATTTTTGTGAAGTAATTGAAATAAATTATTCAACAAAAATAGCCGTTAACATTAACAATGTAGGTATAAATAGAATGGTAAGTAAAACCGTATTACATGCTAAGCACATCGAAGCTGGTGCAAAAATGGTTGATTTTCATGGTTGGGAAATGCCAATTAATTATGGTTCTCAAATTGAAGAACATCATGCTGTTCGTAAAGATGCAGGTATGTTTGACGTATCACACATGACCATTGTTGATGTGCAAGGTAGCGACGCTAAAGCCTATTTACGTCGTTTAGTGATTAACGATGTGGCAAAATTAACCGTTGCCGGTAAAGCACTTTACACGGGTATGTTAAATGAAGACGGTGGTGTAATTGATGATTTGATCATTTATTTCTTCACTGGTACGGATTATCGTTTAGTGGTTAACTCAGCGACCCGTGAAAAAGACTTAGCGTGGATGAACAAACAAGCTGAAGGTTTTGACATTACCATTACTGAACGTCCTGAATTTGGCATGATCGCGGTGCAAGGCCCTAACGCTAAAGCAAAAGTTGCAACATTATTAACAACCGAACAACAAGCGGCTGTTGAAGGTATGAAGCCATTTTTTGGTGTACAAGTGGGCGATTTATTTATCGCGACTACCGGTTACACGGGTGAAGACGGTTACGAAATTATTGTGCCTGAAACTGAAGCGGCTAATTTTTGGCAAAAATTATTAGAGGCGGGTGTAGCACCAGCTGGTTTAGGCGCGCGCGATACCCTACGTTTAGAAGCGGGCATGAACTTATACGGTTTAGATATGGACGAAACTATTTCGCCAATCGCGGCTAATATGGCTTGGACAATTGCATGGGAACCAAGCGATCGCAAATTTATAGGTCGTGAAGTACTTGAAGCGCAAAAAGCCGCAGGCACCCAACCTAAGCTTGTTGGCTTAGTGTTAGAAGAAAAAGGCGTATTACGTTCGCATCAAGTGGTTGTTACTGAGTTTGGTAACGGCGAAATAACTTCAGGTTCATTTTCACCAACATTAGGCCATAGTGTTGCTTTAGCACGTGTGCCGCGTAGTGTAAAAGTTGGCGATACCGTTGAAGTTGAAATGCGTAAAAAGTTAGTAAAAGTTCAAGTTACTAAACCGAGCTTTGTTCGTAACGGCAAAAAAGTTTACTAAACCACTAAGTTTTTTATGGTAGTAATAAGATAAAGAGTTGATTAAAGAACGAGATGCACTATATTGAAAAGTGGCATCTTTTTAACCCGTAAATTGGATATTTATTGATATAAAAAGAGATACTGAAATAAATTCAGTATGACGGTGAAGCACTTGCTAGTGAGTTGATGACTATATTGACAGTAAGCGTCATCCTGACGAAGGTCAGGATCTTATTAAACAATAATTAAAAGTATTTAAGAATAATTTAACCATTAGGAAAACTAAAAATGAGCAACATTCCTTCAGAATTAAAATATGCAACATCACACGAATGGGTACGTAACGAAGGTAACGGTATTGTTACTGTGGGCATTACTGAACACGCACAAGATTTATTAGGCGACATGGTGTTTGTTGAATTACCTGATGTTGGTGACAATATTAGCGCAGGTGACGACGTTGCTGTTGCTGAATCTGTAAAAGCAGCTTCAGACATTTATGCACCAATTTCAGGTGAAGTTGTTGAAGTGAATGAAGATTTAGAAGATTCACCCGAATTAGTAAACTCAGATGCTTATGGTGATGGTTGGATGTTTAAAGTTAAATTGTCAGATGAAAGTGAACTCGATGAATTATTAGATGCTGAAGGTTATGCTAATTCAATCGATGACGAATAATTATTTAAAATAAACAAATACTTAAAACCCTGGACATTGTTCAGGGTTTTCTTTTTTACTTTCATGTTGAGATCCTGACCTTCGTCAGGATGACCATTAGAAAGTCAGCCTGAATTTAGTTCAGGGCTAGTTAGTTTAATAGCTGTGACGTCATCCTGAATTTAGTTCAGGGCTAGTTAGTTTAATAGCTATGACGTCATCCTGAATTTAGTTCAGGGCTAGTTAGTTTAATAGCTGTGACGTCATCCTGAATTTAGTTCAGGATCTAAATAACTTAACATGAAAAAAACAAATTTACTTTTAAGAGATGCTGTTTTATGACTATTCAAACCCTTGTTGAATTAGAGCAAAAAGAAGATTTTATTCGTCGCCACATTGGCGCGAATGCCGAACAAACTCAAGCGATGTTAAATGACATTGGCGCCGAGTCGGTAGACGCGTTAATTAACGAAATTGTGCCAAGTAATATTCGTTTAGCTGATTTACCAGCGATAGAAGAAAGTAAAACAGAAGCACAAGCACTAGCCGATTTAAAAATTGTCGCTAGCCAAAATAAAGTAAACACCTCATACATTGGCTTAGGTTACTATGGCACATTAACACCCAACGTAATTTTACGTAACGTGTTAGAAAATCCCGGCTGGTACACAGCGTATACGCCATACCAACCAGAAATTGCGCAAGGTCGTTTAGAGTCGTTATTAAATTTCCAACAAATGTGTTTAGACTTAACTGGTCACGATTTAGCGAGTGCGTCATTACTTGATGAATCAACCGCCGCCGCCGAAGCAATGGCACTGGCAAAACGTGTTGCAAAAAATAAATCGAACAGCTTTTTTGTCGCCAGCGATGTTTATCCACAAACGATTGACGTTATTAAAACTCGTGCTGAATTTTTCGGTTTCGAGGTCATTGTTGCCCCCGCCGAGGAAGTGGTTAATCACGAAGTATTTGGCGCGTTATTACAATACCCAAGTGCCACAGGTGAAGTAAAAGACATTAGCGATTTAATTGCTCATGTACATCAAAGTAAAGGTATTGTTGCCGTAGCTGCCGATATTATGAGCTTAGTATTATTAAAAGCACCGGGTGAATTAGGCGCCGATGTGGTTATTGGTTCAACCCAACGTTTTGGTGTACCCATGGGCTATGGTGGACCGCACGCCGCATTTTTCACCACTTCAGACAAATACAAGCGTTCTATGCCGGGTCGTATTATTGGTGTATCAAAAGATGCGCGCGGTAATGCAGCACTGCGTATGGCGATGCAAACACGCGAACAACATATTCGTCGTGAAAAAGCTAACTCTAACATTTGTACAGCGCAAGTTTTATTAGCAAATATGGCAGCCTTTTACGCGGTTTATCATGGGCCTAAAGGCTTAAAAACGATCGCTAATCGTATTCATCGTTTTGCTGATATTTTATGTGCAGGCACAAGCTCAAAAGGCTTAACCGCAATTCATACTAATTACTTTGACACTTTAACGTTTAATGCCACCAACAAAGATGAAATCGTTGCCCGTGCTTTAGCTGCAAGTGTTAATTTACGTACCGATGTTGAAGGTCAAATTAGCGTTTCACTTGATGAAACCACTACGCGCTCCGATGTTGCGCAATTATTTGATATTTTATTAGGCGCAGATCATGGTTTAGACGTTGCTGCCTTAGATGAGGCGGTAGTGGCTTGTGGACAATCGTCAATTCCGGCTTCGTTAGTGCGCGAAAGCGCTATTTTAACGCATCCTGTATTTAACTCGTATCATAGCGAAACCGATATGTTACGTTATATAAAACGATTAGAAGACAAAGATTTAGCCTTAAATCATTCAATGATTTCATTGGGCTCTTGTACCATGAAATTAAATGCAACCGCGCAAATGATCCCCGTAAGCTGGCCTGAATTTGCCAACATGCATCCGTTTGCGCCCATTGATCAAGCACAAGGTTATGTGGCTATGATCAACGAATTAGAAAAATGGTTAGTTGAATTAACGGGTTACGACAAGTTTTCAATGCAACCTAATGCCGGTTCACAAGGTGAATATGCCGGTTTAATCGCCATTCAAAAATATCATCAAAGTCGTGGTGATGATCACCGTAACATTTGTTTAATTCCAAGTTCTGCACATGGTACCAACCCAGCGTCAGCGCAAATGGTTGGTATGAAAGTGGTTGTGGTTGCTTGTGATAAATCAGGTAACGTTGACATGGACGACTTAAAAGCGAAAGCGGCAGAGCTTGCCGATAACTTATCGTGCTTAATGATCACGTATCCTTCAACACACGGTGTTTATGAATCTACCGTGAAAGAAATTTGTGAAATAGTGCATATCCATGGCGGCCAAGTTTACTTAGACGGCGCCAACATGAATGCGCAAGTAGGGATCACATCACCGGGCTTTATTGGTGCTGACGTATCTCACTTAAATTTACATAAAACCTTTGCTATTCCACATGGCGGTGGCGGTCCGGGTGTTGGTCCAATTGGTGTAAAAAGTCATTTAGCGCCTTTTTTACCGGATCACGCATTAGTGACCGTAAATGAAACAACCAAAGGCAATACGGCCGTTTCAGCAGCGCCTTATGGCAGCGCAGGTATTTTATGTATTTCTTACCTTTATATTGCTTTATTAGGTAAAAAGGGCGTAACCGACGCCACTAAATACGCGATCACCAACGCTAACTATGTTGCGAATAAACTAAGCCCATACTTCCCTGTGTTATATACCGGTGCAAACGGTCGCGTAGCGCACGAATGTATTATTGATTTACGCCCATTAAAAGCGGAATCGGGTATTACTGAAGTGGATATGGCAAAACGCTTAATGGATTACGGCTTTCATGCACCAACCATGAGTTTTCCTGTTGCTGGCACGTTTATGATCGAGCCAACTGAATCGGAATCTAAAGTTGAATTAGACCGTTTCATTAACGCGATGATCAGCATTCACGGCGAAGTTAAACGCGTAATTTCAGGTGAATGGACAGTAGATAACAGCCCATTACATAATGCACCACACACATTAGCCGACATTACTGAAGCAAATTGGGATCGCGCTTATTCAATACAAGAAGCCGTTTTTCCATCAGCTGCCGCTGCCGCAAACAAATTTTGGCCAAGCGTAAACCGCATTGACGATGTGTATGGCGACAGAAATTTAATTTGTAGTTGCCCACCAGTTGAAGCGTATAACGACTAAAAAATGTGTTGGGTACGTGTAATTAAGTTGGTTAATTCTCCCCAATATTAAATTTGAAAAGCGGATCAAAATGATCCGCTTTTTTATTTAAAATCGGCTATGTTTTACACAACTGTTGCTAAATAAAATTTATTGTAGGTTGTCACGAGTGAAACGAGGCACAACAAAGCATAATAAGCTTAACTTGTCGCAGCAGGACAATATGCTCCTGCATTGTCTAATAAATTACATCCTTGTAACGTAAGCAGCGACCTACAAAGTGATTTAAAATCAAATAATTATACATTTAGCAACAACTAAAGGGAATATAGCCTTAAAATTAGATTATATTTAGGCAAGATATTATAGAACCAATTATGTGTCGGTTCTAATGTCTCTTTTGAACGAGGATACTTTGAATACTGCTATTGATCGACACGAATACTAGTAAAATATGAATTATACTAATATATTAAGTTATTGTTTTTTATGCAATGGTACTTAAAAAGAGTTGAGAATATGAAAACTTCTAAAAACAAAAATGACTCATGGCGACTTGTTGACAAAAGGATGGTGCCAAGCGAGTTGCTGAAAATTTACGTTCAAATGTAGAAAAAACAGAGGTTGATGAGTGGACCAATGCACATGGCCCTGTAACTATATCTATAGGTGTGGCCGTAGCGAATTCTGCTACTACTTTTGAAGAAGCATTAGCTAATGCGGATGAAGCGCTTTATCAAGCGAAGGAACGTGGTAGAAACCAAGTTTCTTTTTATTCAAAAACATAAAACTTTACAGTCTCAAATAAGTCTTAACCCGTTATTACGTTATTACGTTACCAGGTTCTCATGAACGTTTTAATTAATTGTGATGGCTGCGTCTTGTGGTAATTTAATTTTATATTGGGATTAACAGATTTTATCTTGTGTTCGCCTTTGGACTTGCCAATTTAAATTAAGGCGAAAGACCGAAGGTTAAGAATGGGGTAATAGTATGCTTTGTACTCCACCTGTTTAAGCCTTTTTATTGTCATTGAATTTCGAATATTTGAATGGCAAAGTATTTGATGGTTTTCCTTGATAGGTGCGAATAATACTTTGGTAAGTTTTATCAGATTCAACCTGATCAAAAAAAACGACTAACTCTTCACGCCGATAGTCAATTAATTCAGTTTCAGCTAATGATATTGCTGCAAACAAGGTTGAAAGTAATAACACTGAACCATAATTGCATGTTACTTGAGTACCTATTACCCCAGTAAATTCTACCAATAAATGGTCTAATAAATAGTCGACACTTTGTCGGTAGGTATCAATTCCTGCTTGCAGCATGAATTGGCTCTGTTCAGATGAGCCAAACTTTTTGCTCAGTAAATTAGCCCTGAATAAGAAAATAATCGCGGCTTCAACATCTGAATCGGCTAAGCGAAAAAATTTGGCATCAACAGACTGATACCAATCATCCGGTAGGTATTCCAAAGCAATAAGTAAAGAATCAGTTTTAACCGCATTTTCACTCAACAAGGTTGGCACCTGCTTTTTGGGATTAGCGGCTAGCAGATGATCCGTTGCCATTTGCTGCCAAGTTAATACATAATCTTCATGTACAACCTGATGATGTGTTAGCAACCATTTAATGCTTCGTGAATAGGGCGAATCATATACCCAGATTAATTTGTTCATATAGCTCTTAAAATAGCCCTTAAAATAGTTCTAAAATTTTTATTAACGTAAACTGACTCAACAGACCCTAGTTTTAGTATTTTTCTTTTTCTTGTTTATACGGCTCAGGTTATCCTAAAGGATTATAAGACGATAATATTTTGTTTTCAGCTCGTATCGTTAAATTAGTCGAGGTGTTCGACACCTTAATCACTAAGTGACTCTATAAAAGAACCATAAACATTAGCGCAAGCCATGGCCTTTATTCAAGAGAAAAGTCGCGTGATGTTCGATCCGTTTTTGCTGTAATAGATGATTGCACTCTATCAAGCGAATAAACTATTAACGATTTATCACACTTATAACGACTGAATACTACCAACAGTCAGTTAGAATAATTTACTTATAAATACATGTCTAAACAGTTTTAGGCTAAAGGTTTAGCTCTAATTACATAGCGTAACGAGCCACCAGCCGCTATCGTATTAAATGGATAACAAGTGATTAATATCAATTCACTATTTGACTCGGTACTAGCTTCAGCACTGGTTAATTTTTGCTTTTGGCTGTCTATGATCTCAATGTTATCGACCTGATATAACTGAATGTGGCCGTTTGCGTCAGTGAGTGAAATAACGTCGTTCATATCTACCTCGGTTAAAAATGAAAAGTGGCTGTCTCTGTGACCAGCAACAACAAAAGGTAAGTAACTAAAAGGTTGGTTAAACGGGGCGACTGCGCCAGCCGAGAACGCCAAGGTGCTGGGATCTCCACCATCAAGCACGATAATTTCACGCTGTAAACGGGCAAAGTTTAAGCTTGCAATAGCATGGGTGTCGGCCCATGGCCAAGGTTTCATTGCTTGCCCCGTTTGCACAAAATGATGCCAACTGCGTTGTATCAGTATTTCTGCGAGCCAAGCTTTAGTTGGCATCCACCAGGCCTGTGCGCACAATGCTAAACCTACCAGTAGCAGCAATATCGCGAATTTGTTTTTTTTAATTTTCTTTCTTTTCGTAACTTTTATAACGTTCATCGTTTTTATAATTTGTAGATTTTTAAGAGTTTTTAAGGGTTTTTATAGCGTTTGGGCTGTTGCCATAACAATAGTGCCGCAAGGGTTAGTAAAAGCAGGCTGAACAATAATTGTTGTTGCCAGCCCAAGGCAGTTTGCGGCATGGCGATTTTGAGCGGTTCTGCAGCTGACGTTAATTCATTGTTGACCAGTAACGGCGAATTATAGGGCTGTTTTTCTAGCGCAATAAAACTGCTATAAGGTGACATGATTTGGTGCGCAATTGAGGTTGCCAGTACTTGTTTTTTTACTTGGGCTGGATTTTCACCCGAGACTAAACCATCGAGTAAATCGGCAATTTTTTGTCGCGCCCACAAGGTCGAAATACCCAGTGCGGTTTGTTGTTCGTTCAGTAATAATTGCTGATTCCAAGTGGCTGTAGCCGTATCGCCTTGTAGCTGTATGTTATTGATAGGTAATGCTGTTTTAATCGCCACCTGTAAAGTTTCTCCGGCATAGAGGTCAGGGATTTTTTTCGGATATATTTCCAGTTGTTGATGAATTTTTTGATCTAGCATTAATGCAATATTACTGAGCACCGGCTGGCTAATTTTTGCCATTAAGGTCGACACTTTACTTTGTACCTCATTCAGGTTTTGAATGAACACATAACTACCGCGGCCAAACTGGGCTGCTTTTTTCATAAAATAACCATTGGGGGCGGCACCAATGCCGATGGTAAACAATCGCGCATTGCCAATGCGGGTTTTTAGTAGCTTCATCAATTCAAACTCGTTTGAAACGGCACCGTCGGTAATAAAGACAATCTGGCGAATGGCTAACGTTTGTTGGTCTGGTGATTTTGCCATCATGAGCGCGTTGTTCAGTGGTCGATACATTTCAGTACCGCCATCGGCGCGAAGTTGTTCAATAAAATGTTGCGCTTTGGCAATGCTGTGTTTCGAGACCATTTCATTGTGGTTAAATAACTGCTCTGTATCGCTGTCGAAGGCGATAATATTAAAACTGTCTTGCGCTGTTAATAAAACCAAGGCTTGCGTTAAACTAGCCTTTGCCTGCTCAATGGAACGACCTTGCATTGAGCCCGAGGTGTCGATAATAAAAATGACATCTCGCGGCAAAGTTGCCGTTTGGCCTTGTTGCGGCGGAAAAAAAGTCAGTAGGGTGTAATAGTTATCGGCTATTTGCTCGCTAAAACTGCTTACTTGTGGCAAAGCGTCATGGCTAAGCTGCCACTGCAAAGTAAACTGTTTGTCGGCCTGAATATGCTGTTTGTCTAAACTGATTTTATAGCGTGAACCTATATCGTTTAACGACTGGCTAGTAATAGTATGACTATTACTGGCAATATTGTTAATGCTAACACCAGCATTTAAGTTAATGGTTATGGCTGCCTCGCTGTTTGCCAGTGATGCGGAGGCAGGGGCAAAAAATTCGCTGTTTAGTTGTGCTGGAGAGCGTTGTTGATACTGATGAGAATGCTGTGGTTGGTAGCGAGTAGTCATTGCGAGTGGTAACGAAAAACTAAATTTTTCATCATGGTATGACACCGTACTTATTAGTCTTATGGTGACTTCAACCGGCGATTGCGGCGGGATGTTGGCAATTTTATTGGTAAATAAATTAGGACGTTGTTGTTCGACCAAGCTCGCTTTACGACCACTTTTTTTTGCTTTTATATAGGCTTTTTTCGCGGCCTGTTTTTCCATAATCTTTCCTTCAATTACGCGCTCGCCAATACGAACTTTTAAATAATTAACGGCGGCATTTTCAGGTAACGGAAATTGATATTTGCCTTCAAGCGCAATGGCATGTGGGTTGATAAAAACTTGTGTTATTTCGGTGTAGGCTATTAAGCCATTGATCTCGGTTTTGACTTGAATATCTACGGGGAGTGCCGCGCGCATGCTCGGATCAGGATGATCGAAGAGCAACTGTGGACCATGAATTAGTAGGTTGTCTGCATGACCATTAATATTGTTACTTACAGAATCCAGTGGTTTTGCCTGTACGATTGAGGTAACAAGCAAAGTGGTAAGTAAAGTGCCGAGTAAAGCTAAGCAGGATAATTTAAACCAGCGGTTGCGCTGTTTTTTGCGTTGTTGTTGATAAAAATAGCTATTGCCATCGTTAATATATTGCCGTTTATTGCTGATTTTAAGCATGAAGATGTTCCGTTCGCAGAAAGATAGGTATTATTTCAGCAAAAAACTCGGCTCACAGTCGGGCTAAATTATGGCAATGTTAAGGTCAATCATGGCGAAATATGGCAATGAAACAGAGGATATTGAGTATTTTGAACACGCTAAAATCAGTAGATATTTTTGCGGCATCTAGGTTACAAGTCAGTTAATGAAGGTAGTGCGGTAAACGCGCCTTTTTGTTGACAAGTAAATGCACCACATTTAGCGCCAAAGAGTACGGCCGATGAGATTCGCTCTGACAACTCAATCGCATTAACTAAGGTTTGGCTGTTACCATTGGTGTTTTGTCTTAGATAAAATAGAAACCCAGCAATAAAACTATCACCTGCTGCTGTGGTATCTACAGGTGTTATGCGAGGTACATTGAGTATAGTTGAATAGTTGCTAGCTATTACCTGCACGGCATTTGCGCCATCTGTTATTAAGATAAGTTTGGCGCCTAACGTGAGTAGATAATTACCATAAGCCTCGATATCGCACTGTCGAGCTTTTGCTAAGTATATCGCTTCATCTTTACTGAGTTTGACGATATCGCTTTTACTAATGCAAGTCTCCACTCTATTCGGTAGTAAAGTGACATCGTGCCAAAGCTGTTGACGCAGATTAACATCAAAACTGATCATTACCTTGTTAGCTGTTGCCTTTTCGATGGCGTAAAGGGTATCGTTATACATGGCATCACTTGTTAAGGTATTTGAACAATAATGAAAAATACCGATGTCTTGCCAATTAATCTCGTCAATCTGTGCACTGCTATATTGAGTGTCGGCGCTATTATGGCGATAAAAGTTAAAGCTTCTTTCGCCTGAATTATCTAAACTGACTAATACTAGGGCAGTATTGGCCTCGGCTACTCTTTTTACGTAAGAGGTATTTATCCCCTCAATGGTTAGTTGATGCATTAACATATCACCAAAATTGTCTTCACTAATGCCGCCGGCAAAGTAAGCTGAACCGCCGAGTTTAGCGTAGGCTACGGCAACATTTGCAGGAGCACCACCAGCTAATGGGATATAAGTTTGTGCATTGGTCGTGTCGGGCAAAAAATCGACTAATATTTCACCATAACTAAGTAAAGAAAGCATAGATTTACCTTTAAAAAAGCCCATAAAAATGGGCTTGTTTTTGTTTTTGTTGTTGCTAAAGATTAAAATTCGTATTTTAGGGTGATACTGCTGGTTCTACCGTTTATGGTTCTTGCACGAATAATATCATTGGCAGGAATATTACCTTCTTCAGCCTCAGTGATACCCACTACATCAAATAAGTTGTTAACATTTAGGGCAATACTAAAAGTATCTGATAAGTTATATTGAGCAAAAGCATTAACTTGCGTGTAGCCATCAAATTTAAGGACATCATCGGCACTTTGATCGCCACCATCTTGAGCATAAGCGGCTGTAGTGCCGATTAAACTAATACCGGTTGAACCGTGTGCAAAGTTATAGCGAGTGATCAAGGAGTAAACAAAATCAGCTTGTCTTCTTGGTGTGTTACCAACTGATGCGCTATTTAGAGCATCTTTGGTAATTTCGGCATTGGTCCAAGTGAAGTTTCCGCGAATATCGAAATCACCAATGTAATAAACACTTTCTAACTCGATCCCCTTTGATTGATAGACGCGGTCAAAGAATTTTTGGCTGGTGGCTTCAAAGTTTTGCTCTTGGGTTTCAGCAAAGAAACCTGTAGCAAATACCGAGAGGTTGTCATTACGATATTTTACACCCATTTCATATTGATCCACTTCATCTACAGCATCTTGCTTAGCAACTGAGCCGTCAGCGGCAATCTTACCAAATGCTAAGCGATCAGCATTAGCAGTGCCACCATGACTGACGCGACCAAAAACCGCTAAATCATGGTTTAACGTGTAGTTTGCGCCAAGCGAGTATGATGTGTAACTCCAATCGTAATTAACAATAGCAGGGGAGGCATTATTTACTGATGAAACACTCATTTCTGGTTGCGAAATAACGCCATCTCTATTCATATCTATTTGCGATTGCACGGCTCCCGCATAAGTACCTGTGGCTTTACCACTATCATAGCGCACACTTGCGTCAATCGTTAAGTTATCAAAGGTTGAGTTAACAGCCACATAAGGCGCACTTACATCATATTCTAAGTCGTAGTTTCTGGTACAACAATTACCCCAAGCTGGTACGCCATAAGCAATTAAACCGTTATCAGAAAAGCTCGTACCATCGGCTGCTGCTACATCAACAAGTGAAGCGTTGTTACCTTTCACTTCTGATAAATAAGAGTTCCACAGCCAAGATTGTTCAATGTTTTGCAGGGACTTGTAGTAACCAAAAGTAATGTAGGTGCTATCAAATGATTTGGTTATTTTTAAATCATTAACCATAAAGTCGAGGTTACTCATTTCAACATCAAAGGTGTGAATGCGCATAAGGTTAGCATCAGTATATGCTGCACCTTGTTGAGGACCATTAGCATACGTTAACGTGGCGCCCGCTCCAGCAATACTCTCAGCAAGCGCTTGACTACTTTGAATACTTTCAGGGAAGGGCGAAGTAAAGCTGCCTTTCGTGTTTGATGTTCTAAATCTGTTTTCAATCGACCAATTATTGCTTAAATCAAATGCTGCTTCTACGCCAACAGAATCAACCGTTGGATTCATGCCATCACGCATGTCAGCACGGCGTAAGTTGCCATCACCGTCGGTTGATAAGATTGAGGTGAAATAGGCTGAATGGGGAGTGTCTGATGAAGAGTCAAAACCAGCTAAAGAAGAACCGTCTGATTTCATGGGCATAGGCAAGTATGCTACTGTTTTATCATCTAAATGTTTAAAGTAAAGTCGAACATAACCTTTATCAAATTCTTTCGTTAGGTTTGCTTTTATTTGTCCGCCTTTATTACCAGTATAGCCCGTATCTCTTGGACCTTCGCCTTGACGATAAAAGCCACCAACATGAAAATGTAGGCTATCACTGATATCTCCGCCAAATTCAAAATCTGTACGTGTTTGATCAAAGTCTAAGCCTAATGTTGTTGATACACTGCCTGAGTCTGACTCGCCGGTTTTACTAATGATATTAATAATACCACCGGGTGCATTCGTTGCTAGCGTAGAAGCAGAACCACCGCGAATTGATTCGATAGATGCCATTGTGCTATCTAAGCGAAGGAAAATATCAGCGTTACCAAAAGCAATATCACCAAATTGTAAGAGCGGTAAACCATCTTCTTGAAGTTGTAAGAACTTTGCTCCACCTGCAGCCACAGGCAAGCCACGCACAGCAATATTGGCATTACCCTCACCACCAGAAGATTCAGAGCGAATACCTGGGATTGACCTAAACGCTTCTGCGGTAGTTCTTGGTGTTGAGACTTCAATTTGATCGATAGACAAGTTGCTTACCGAGACACTGGATGCCATAACGGTAGAGCCTTTGCCGACAACGCCGGTTACAACAATACGCTCGAAGTCTAATCCTTTTTTGTTATCTTTAACTTTACTTGTGTTAGTTTCAGCAGCATATAAATTAGTACATATCGCCATTGCTAAAGTACTTAATAAGAGTTTTTTATACATTATTGTTTTCATTTTGTTATCCCCATATTTCTTTATAGTTTGTTTTAACCATTTAAGATAGATACAACTAAAATATTTATCTTAATCGATTAAGATATATGTTTTACGAAAAGCACACACATTGCAAGTGTTTTTTTTATACCGTTAGCAGTTATTTATTAATGTTTTGAAAAATATAGATATTTAGTTGTTATTTTTGGATTGAGTTGGATCAACGATACAGTTATATAATGCCCCAATAGCAAGCATAGCTGAGAAAAAAGTAGCTAAATAAAAACCATAGGAAACATGGCCAAATAGATCACTGATCACGCCCATTAATAGCGGAGCAACTGCTGCCGATACCGCCGTGAAAAATAAAATAACACCCGCCACTGCACCATGCTTTTCTGGTGGGAAGCAACTAATGCCTTTTGAATTAAGGGTTGGATAGATCATCGACATAAATAAGCCTGACAGTGGTAATAATACCACGGCTACTTTAATGCCGATAATAGCGGTACCTAAATAGCAAAGAAATACCGCAAACGAGAACCAAAGCATAACTTTTTGCCAGCTAAAATGTTTAAGCATCCATACCCCTAAAAATCGCCCACCAGCGCGTAACGCAAAGAAAATAGTAAGCGCATAGGTGGCTAACCAAATAAAAGAGCCATTATAATCAGCGAGTAATGTTGGCATCCAAACGTAAATAGCCACTTCTGTAGCAACATACAAAGCTATTGCCAATGAAAAACCTAGCGCATAAGGATCTTTCATTACTTTAAGTGAACTTTTTAAATTGATATGACCCTCTGTTGTTTTTTTAGTCATAGGGTATTGGGTTTTTGTCGCGATGAAACATAGTAATATGCATAGCACTCCTGCACTTATATATAAGTACTTCCATGATACACCCGTAATAAGTAAGTAGCTGACTATAGCGGGCCCTATCATAGCGCCGATACCAAAAAAACCTTCGACTTTATTCATCGTCGAAGTATGTTCTTTGATTGACGTTGAAATATCCCCAATTAATGCCAATGCCCCCGTTTTAAATAAACCAACGGCAATACCAATCAACGCCAGTAGTGATAAAAAATAGAAAAAAGAGCTACCCAAAGAAAATAAAAAACATGAAATAGAAAAAATTAATAAGCCAATAACAATGGTTACTTTTCGGCCCCATTTATCAGCTAAGTAACCTAAAAACAAACCACTCACAGCAATAAAAATCATGGGCACATAATGAAATGCACTCGCTTGTGTTAAGCTTAATCCATAGGTTTTGATAAGTTGAGGGATAATTACACCAACCGCATCAGAGGTCATTGCAAATACAAAGAACATCAAATATGTCAGAAGCTTAATTCTATTTACAGACACTTCTTCTGATAATGACGTGTTTAGTGTTAAGTTACTTATTTGGCTCATTACATTGCCCTTTTATTGTATTTTCTTTAATTAATTGATAATTAAAGAAATCTATACTTATTAAATTATATACTGTTGAATTAAATTTAAGCATCTTAAAGAAAAATAAAATTATTCTTGATTAAAATTGCATAGTATATAAATATATATCTTAATCGATTAAGATGCAATTTAAACTTTAATGGTAAATTTATGAAGAACAAAGTCCAGCTGATCACCTACATTGATAGGTTAACCGGATCAAATATCCAAACATTAAATCATTTATTACATAGCAAGCTTTCTGGCGTGTTCTCTGGGATTCATTTATTGCCTTTTTATTATCCTATAGATGGTAGTGATGCAGGGTTTGACCCTATTGATCATACTCAAGTTGATAACCGATTAGGTAATTGGCAGGATATAAAAATATTGGGTAACGACCACGATTTAATGGCTGATCTTATTGTTAACCATATGTCGGCTCAGTCTCGTGAGTTTAAAGATGTTTTGAGTAAAGGCAGGAATTCACCTTATTGGGATCTCTTTCTAACCAAGGAGAAAGTGTTTCCTAATGGCTTAACCAAAGAGCAGAGGGAAAAAATTTATCGTCCACGACCGGGCAGTTGTTTCACTACGTTTTCACTGCCGGATAATGAAACGGCAGAATTTTGGACAACCTTTACTGATAATCAAATAGATATTGATGTAACTTCTAATATAGGAACAGAATATTTATTACGTATTTTAAACACCTTTGCTGATAATAATATTAAGATGATCCGTTTAGATGCGGCTGGTTATGCTATTAAAAAAGCGGGTACAAGTTGTTTTATGTTAGAGGAAACGTTCGATTTTATTGATGACTTGACTAAAAAAGCCAATGAACTGGGTATTGAAACCTTAGTTGAAATTCATTCTTATTATCAAACGCAAATAGAAATCGCCAAACGAGTCGATCAAGTTTATGATTTTGCGCTGCCACCGTTAATTTTACACAGTATTTTTAACCAAGATTTCACGGCATTAGTTAAATGGTTAACGATATCGCCAAAAAATTGTATTACTGTTTTAGATACTCACGATGGCATTGGTATTATTGATGTTGGCTCTATGGAAGAGCAACCGGGCTTACTCAATAACGCTGAAATAGATAACTTGGTTGAGAAAATCCACCTTAATAGTGCTGGTGAAAGCCAAAAAGCGACTGGGGCTGCGGCAAGCAATGTTGACTTATATCAGGTTAACTGTACCTACTTTGACGCGCTTGGCCAAAATGACTTTGATTATTTAGTGGCCAGAGCTATTCAGTTTTTCTCTCCCGGTACACCACAGGTGTATTACGCGGGTTTACTCACAGAAACCAATGATATGGCGTTATTGTCAAAAACCAATGTTGGCAGAGACATTAACCGACCCTATTTTGATAGTGCGCATATTGAACAAGCGTTAAACAAACCGTTTGTTAAAGCGATTATCCAACTGATTAAATTACGTAACAGTTGTGATGCGTTTAATGGTGAGTTTTCTGTGAGTAGTGAATCATCTATTTTAAAAATTATCTGGAAAACTAGTGAACAGAGCGCAACGTTAATGGTAGATTTAGCTAAACGGAATGCGCAAATTGACATCACAGGAAAGAATAATACGCGCATGGTTAACTTAGCTAGTCTGTTAAATGACAATTAACAGTTTTAATAAAAATGATATAAAGGTAAAGATGACAGATAAAAAAGTGTGGACGCTTAAAAGTGTTGCAAAAGAACTTGGTGTGTCAAATGCGACCGTTTCAAATGCCTTTAATCGGCCTGATCAACTCTCGACAAAGCGTCGAGATGACATTCTAGCGTCATGTAAAAAATTAGGTTATTCAGGTCCCAATAAAGCAGCACAATCGTTAAGAAGAGGTCAGTTTAATATCGTTGCTTTGGTACTACCTGACAGCGTTGAATATATGATCACCGATCCGGTTGCCAGTGATTTTGTTAAAGGGGTTTCATCTGTACTTGAAAAAAGCAAAGTGAATTTATTACTGTTTTCGGGGGTGTCAGATAACATCAATGCGGTGGCTGATTTCGTTGATGGCTTTATTTGTTATGGCTCTCCTCGAAATCCAGAGTTGATTGAACAATTAAAAACCACCTCAAAAAAAGTAGTGACTGCGGATTTTGATATTGACCGTAAAGCCTCTGTTGGCATAAATAATGAGCAAGCGGCTTACGAAATTGCTAAATTGGCGATCAATTCAAAAGAGGATGATGTTGCTATTCTTGGTTTACGATTACTTGATTCAGACTTAACTTGTCGAGTATATGAATTGCCACTATCAAATGCCCAGTGTTCCATTGCTCATCAGCGTTTACATGGTTATCACAAGGCAATTGAAGAGTTACAGGTAAACCTTCGGGCTGATCGCGTGTGGAATATTCCAAAAAGTAATCATCATTTTGCCGTGATTGCTGTTAGAGAAGCATTAACCTCAACGCCTCGGCCTAATGTTTTGCTTTGTATGAGTGATGTTATTGCGTTAGCCGCCATGAAAGAGATCCAGGCAATGGGCCTTAACATTCCAGAAGATATTAGGGTGGTTGGCTTTGATGGTATTGATGAAGCACTACGTTCGACGCCATCATTGACAACAGTTCATCAAAATAGTGAAGAGAAGGGCATTAAAGCGGCCGAACTTTTTATCAATAGAGCGACCGATTCTGTTTCGATACCTTATCATATTGAACATGGCTCAAGTTGTTAGTTTAAAACTTAAAAAGCATCGCTTTTAATTGTGCAAATAGATAACTTCAGATGACAGTAAGTGCGGCTTAGCTGATACTTTTAGTCGTGAACGGATAATTGTTATACCATTAATGGTATTAGTCACCATTATCGACAAGGAGCCGACAACTAACGAGATACAAGACGTTCATTTTTAGGTTTGGTAAGCTCATCAACAGCACATTAACTTTTTTGTTTGAACATTTGAAGACTTATAAAAAAGAGACGTGATAAACGTCCCTTAATAAATTACGACATGGATGTTAGCAAGTTAATAGTTAGCTGCTTTTTGCGCAGCCGCCTGCATGGCATCATTAACAATATGTGTTAAGTTATTAATTGAAAACGAATCAAGTGCTTGTTGCGTGGTACCATTAGGCGAGGTAACTTTGTTTTTTAATTCAGTTACCGACATCTCTGAGGTTAGCGCCATAGTGAGCGCGCCCATGCCAGATTGCAGTGCTGACGTTTGTGCTTGTTGATGCGACAAACCTAATTTTTTGCCTGATTCAATCATCGCTTCTAAAAATAAGAAGAAATACGCAGGCGCACTGCCGGCGGTTGCAACCAGTGCTGGCATTTTACTTTCATCATCAAGCCACACGGTTTTACCAATAGATGAAAGAATATCGTCGGCAAGTTTTATATCGTCTTCGTTACAATGTTTTGCCGGGACTAACCCAGTTAACCCTTGGCATACAGCACTGGGTAAATTAGGCATAGCAGTGATGATCCGTTGGCTATTTTGCAAGTACTGTTGCAGTTGCGTTGTTGTTTGGCCTGCGGCAAGGTTAATAATGAGTGGCTGTTTAGTATTTTCTTTCATTGCTAAATTAAGCTCTTTGCAAACCAATTCGATTAAATTTGGTTTTACGGCGATAAATATCACCTCAGCAAAGTGCACAGCACTCGCATTATTTTGCGCAACATTGAGTTGGTATTTTTTAACTAAAGACGTCCTTGTTTCAAGCGTCGGGGCGCAAACCAGCAAATTTTCGGGTTTAAATTTAGCCTCAAGCAATCCCGCAATGATCGCTTGCGCCATATTTCCACCGCCAATAAAGGCAATAGCCGTCTCTCTCATTGCCATTGCTTAGCTCCTTACTTGGCCATTACCATTAACTAAGTATTTTTCGGTGGTTAATGACTCTATTCCCATTGGCCCGTAAGCATGTAACTTTGAGGTTGCGATGCCAATTTCTGCGCCAAGCCCTAACTGCGAACCATCTGAAAATCGAGATGAGGCATTTACCATGACTACTGATGCGTCAACCAAGCGTTGGAAGTTCATCGCTTTTTGATTATCTTCGGTGCAAATTACTTCGGTATGATTACTACCAAATTGGTCAATATGATCAATGGCTTGACCCATGTCATCAACAACACGGATAGCTATTTCCATACTCAAATATTCTTCACCAAATTCATCTTCTGCTAATTGCTTGATGTGCTCAAAATAAGGAGCGGTTTTTATGCATCCGTTGACCTTCATGTCATATTCTTTAAAACGTTTCGCCACCATAGGTAAAAATTCATCGGCAATATTTTTATGAACTAGTAGGCCTTCTAAAGCATTACAAACGCCAGTGCGTTGAGTTTTTCCATTTACAAGCAATTCAAGCGCTTTATCAACATCGGCTTTTTCATCAACAAATAAGTGACAAACTCCTTTATAATGTTGAATAACAGGTATTTTACTGTTTTCACTAACAAAATTTATTAAGCCTTCACCGCCTCGTGGAATAACTAAATCGATATAGGCTTTTTGTTGAAGTAACTCTTTCATTAATGCTCTATCAGGATCCGCAATAACTGTAATTATTTCTTTTGGTAATTGATGTTGGATTAATACGCTTTGTAATACTTCGGCAATGGCTAAACTACTATTTAATGCTTCTTTACCGCCTCTTAAGATAACTGCATTGCCAGATTTTATGCACAAACCAGCCGCGTCAGCGGTGACATTAGGTCGCGCTTCATAAATCATACAAATTACACCTAAGGGAACGCGCATTTTACTGATTTTAATACCGTTTGGTCTAACATTTTGTTCTTTAATGGCACCTATAATATCTGGCATTTTGGCGACAGTTTCTAATAAGGTTGATTTGCTTTCGCTTGATTGAATAGCCATTACTTTAGCGGCTTGAGCAGCCTGAGCGGCAATATTTGTTACTAAATTCATTAAGACTCCATTAACGCAATAAATTGTTTTGATAGTATCGGTTCATGCGTTTTATCTAATTGTTCAGAAAAATTTTGATTGTCGTTATCAGCGACAAAGTTGAGTAGGCAACTACTGTAATTAGTTTTAACTTTGGCTAATTTATCGCCATTATTTTTTCTCAAAAGTACCGTGTCGCCGGATGAAAAATTGCCTTTAACACTAATCAAGTCGTCTATATCCAAAATTTCGGCGGATTGATTTGCGGTGATTTGATAATGATCACTAACAATTAATTCTCCTTGAACGCGGGTGGTATGTCGCATCCAGTGAACACCATCGAGCATAGGGTCTTTATGTGGATAAAAGTGAGTGCCTGGGTTTTCACCTTTGAGTAAAGTGTTAAAGCTTTGCTCGTTAAAACCATTAATGATGAAGGTATCGATACCGTGCGACATGGCTTTTTCGGCGGCTTGAATTTTAGTTTTCATGCCACCAGTGCCAACATCACTTGTCGTGCCGTCAGCCATTGCATAAATGTCATCGTTAATTTGATAAACTTCTGAGACTAATTTTGCGTCTTTATTTAAATGCGGATTAGCGTCAAAAAGTCCGTCAATATCTGAACAAATAATCAAAGCATCGGCATTTGCTGCGGTTGCGACCATAGCCGATAGGTTATCATTATCGCCAACTTTGAGTTTATCTGTAGTTACCGCGTCATTTTCATTGACGATGGGGAGTATATTGTTATTCAACAGCGTGTCGATAGTTTTGCGGATACTTTCGTATCGTTCTCGGTTACGTAGGTCGGCATGCGTTAACAAGAGTTGTGCAGCAGGAAAATCAAATAATTTATCCCAAGTCGCCATCATTTCAGACTGACCTGCTGCTGCCATTGCCTTTTTAATGACAATATTGTCGGCTTCAATGTTATTAAATAAATGCGCACCTGCGGCAACAGAGCCAGAGGAGACTAACACGACTTTTATCCCTGATATCCGACAACGGACGATAAAGTTAGCAATGCTTAGTAAGTATTGGCTACTGCAACCTTTTTGAGTTGGCGCTATTAAAGCACTACCTACTTTAATTACTATGGTTTGCCAATTTTTAAAATTCACAATAAATCCTTAAAAAATTTTTAGTATTTAATTAATGGTTGACTCATTTACGTGATGACTAAGTAAACAAATCGAATGTAATATCGTTTGGTTTTTTTTGTGACTGAGTTACTACTACCGCTATGGCGCTGGCGATAAACTCCGTTAGTGCTAACTATTCATATCTGATAAGTAGCCAATGGTGCTTATTATTTTTGTACTAACATTACGTCAGCAGGTTAATACTCATGATTATCTTAGGTCGATTTTTTCATGTTATAAATACGGATAAAAAGTAAAAGAGCAAAATATAAAGTGATAGTAAACGTGGTGTAACTAAACATAAAAATACAGTGTTAATTATAAGAGGAGTCAGATTTGCTCTGATTGAGCCAGCTAAGCGATTTTTTATCGATGTAATTTAATAAATGAATCGTGTGCTTGAAAAGATAGGCGGGGGCGTAATAGCTACCGATGATAGCCCAAAAACATAAAAATTCTGACGTACTACTGTATTTTGAAATATCACGTATGATATTCATCATTTTTCTCCCTTTTATTACATTGGTTAGTTGTTTAATGGTTAGTATACTAACTATATTTTAGTGTAAAATCAAGTTTGAATATTAGTTAGTCATATTTGAAAATTTTAGTAAATTAAATTCTTTATTTTTAAGTGATTGTTTATAGTGGTTTAATTAATTTGTTTTTTTGTCTTTACATAACGTGTAATTGATAATAAATATAAATTAGCAGTAAAGATATGGGGGATTTTGTTTTAGTTCATAATAAAATATTACAAATAAATACTATAAAAGGGATAAGTCTATATTCAGGCTCTGGCATAAAATATTGTTCATCAATAAAATATGAAGCTATCGTAAGGTGATAAAATAAATAAGGTGATAAAATAAAACAGGTATCTGTTTTATCGGCAAACGTTCGCATTAAACCGTTGGTAATGCATTTTCTCTACATTATTCCGATAAGATCATTAAAGTGGTCGTTTCAAAGCACTTTAAAAACGCTTTTGATTTGCGTTATTAGGGCAGTTTAAGTGCATTTGTTAGACATTTTTCCTACTCTGTTTTTACCGCTATGCTTAACCTTATACATTGTTTTGTCAGCCTGACGAACCAATTCTGATGCTGTTATAACATCCGGTTTACATATACATGAAAGACCGATACTCACTGTGATACTGGGATCATTCGAGAAGCATTTCTGCACTTCCGTCCGCAACCTTTCCGCCATTACGGCGGCTTGATCAATCGCCGTTTCTGGGAAAATAATCACTATTTCATCACCACCATAGCGCGCAGGGAAATCGGCATCACGAATGGTTTTCATGACTATTTTTCCCACTTTTCGCAGTACCTCGTCACCAGTTTGGTGTCCATGAACATCATTAACATGCTTAAAGTCATCGATATCCAACATGACCATAGAAAGGTTTTTGTTGTATCTGAGATGTTCAGAAACCATCTGATCCAGCATGAAATCGAACACACCTCGCAGGTACAACCCTGTCAAGGAATCGCGTGTTGCCATTTCTGCAGCCTGCTCGATTCGCAAATCGCCCATAATTTTGGGGCTCGAGATGTCTCCAGAAATATTGGAGAGATAATCTAATGCAGCCACAAGCATACCAATATCACGATTGAGTTGTTTTTTGAGACTTTTTCTGTGCGTCACGATTTTATGCCACAAATTTGATGCTATCTTTTCGTTATATATTTCGTGCGTAAGCCGGAACATGAGTTCCGAGAAGGTATTCCCGATTGAAGCGTCCAGATAACTCTTCAGTAAGGCCGGTTTATTAGATAGTTTATCGATTGATTCTGAGGTGAGTCGGTCCGTTGATTCGATATCGACCAACCTTCGCGTTGTATTCTCGTCTGAGTATCAATGCTGTTCGTTTAAGCGTTTTCTTTACGCTTTTGCGACCGCTTTACTGGAAATTTCCCTATCCTCATTTTTACCGCCCTAGGATAATTAGGGCGTTTTGATTTGGGAATGATAAAATCTTTTAC
>Ga0316204_10004359_pt1 | contig 25569 bp, 18 predicted proteins | sample 6monrhotite_MG_2_FD_205661 | JGI IMG/M metagenome (GOLD analysis project Ga0316204, IMG submission 205661) | Microbial mat bacterial communities from mineral coupon in-situ incubated in ocean water Damariscotta River, Maine, United States -... | ecosystem: Environmental > Aquatic > Marine >...
TCTTGACCCGTTTGCCACCGTAGATCAAATTGATCACGGCCCGGGTACCGACGATAGCGGTAAACATGGATGTCAGAATACCGATTGCCAAAGTTATGGCAAAACCCTTGATCGGACCAGTGCCCAGGCCAAGCAATACAAAGGCAGCAATCAAGGTGGTGATATTGGCATCGGCAATGGTCGACACCGCCTTCTCATAACCGGCGTGAATAGCCGCTTGTGGCGTGACACCGTTACGCAACTCCTCACGAATACGTTCAAAGATCAGCACGTTGGCATCCACTGCCATACCGACAGTCAATACGATACCGGCGATGCCCGGCAAAGTCAGAGTGGCTTGAAACATGGACAGGACCGCCACAACCATCACCAGATTAAAGGCCAGTGCCAGGTTGGCGACCATGCCAAACACCTTGTAATAGATCACCATGAATATCAGCACCAACACGAAGCCAATGACGACCGACTTGAAGCCCATATCGATGTTGTCCTGCCCCAGACTTGGGCCGACAGTGCGCTCTTCCATAATCTCGATTGGTGCAGACAGGGCACCAGCACGCAGCAATAACGATAGGGTGCGCGCCTCTTCAGTGCTGTTCATGCCGGTGATCTGAAAACCAGCACCAAATGGCTCACGAATATTGGCGACGTTAATCACCTCTTCCACCTTGGTACGGGTCTTGACCAGCTCACCATCCACCAGCTTCGACTTGGACTTTAGCTCAATAAAAACCACCGCCATGCCCTTGCCGACATTATCTTTGGTGACCTTAAGCATCTTCTTGCCGCCCTTCTGATCCAGGGAGATACGGACATTAGGGCTACCGTTCTGTGAATCGATGCCGGAACGGGCATCGGTAATCGAATCACCGGTGACAATGACTTGCTTCTTCAGCAGCACATGGCCACCTTCACGAGTCTTGTAAAGACGCGAACCGGCAGGCACACGTCCGGTCAGAGCATCCTGAAGATTACCGGTCTCATCCGCCATGCGAAATTCGAGAGTTGCCGTGGCACCCAGAATCTCCTTGGCACGAGCCGTATCCTGCACACCCGGCAACTGCACCACGATACGATCATCACCCTGGCGCTGAATCAGTGGTTCAGCCACACCCAACTCATTAACACGATTACGCAGGGTGGTGACATTCTGCTGCACAGCGAATTTACGCGTTTCGCGCATCTCGTCTTCAGACAGCCTGGCCATGACATAAAAGGCATCACCGCGTTGCTCATCATCGAGCAACAGATTGCGATATTCCTTACGAATCACGCTAATCGCCTTTTGCTGTGCCTCAGCATTGCGAAATTTAACATCCACCCCACCTTCAGAGACACGACTCACCGTCAGGTAACGCACCTTGTTTTCACGCAGCAGTGCACGCAGGTCGCCAACATAACGATCTTCGGCCATTTGCACTGCCGCGTCAGTATCGACCTCCATCAGAAAGTGCACCCCACCACGCAGATCAAGCCCGAGATACATAGGCAAGGCATTGAAGGAACGCAACCAGTCCGGGGTGGCCGGGGCCAGATTCAGGGCAATGACATAATCATCCTGCATAAACAAGGCTAGCTGATCACGGGCCTTGAGCTGATCCTCAGTATTGGTGAAACGCACCACCAAACCCTGCGGCTCAAGATCTATGCTCAGCGGAGCAATGCCTTGACGCTGCAATTCGCTACGCACATCCCCCAACGTGACATCGGAAATATCAGCACCACGGGTTGAAGAAATCTGCAAAGCAGGATCCTCACCATAGAGATTAGGCAAGGCATAGAGAGCACCAACTGCCACTACAACAACGAGCAGAAGATTTTTCCACCACGGGTACTGATTAATCATATTTTTGTCCCGAACTTCCTGTCTGACACGGTCTTAGAATTTAACGCTGCCTTTTGGCAACAAAGAACCAATCGAACTTCTCTGCACCTGAACTTCAACGCCTTCAGCAATTTTTACTGTGGCAAAGCTGTCATCAATCTTGGTGACCTTGCCAGCGATTCCGCCAGTCGTAATCACTTCGTCATTTTTAGCCAGTTCCGCAGTCATTTTCTTGTGCTCTTTAGCCCGCTTGATCTGCGGACGCAGCAATAGAAAATAGAAAATCAGGAACAGCACAATCAGAAATACAAAATTGATCATGCCAGGCTCGCCGCCTGCCGCCGCTTCCTGGGCCATGGCATCAGAAATGAAAAAACTCATCTTTTTAACTCTCCAAAAACTTACATATAAATTCTTCCAACCCGCATCAGGGCTGGAAAACAAAGTCGCACATTATGACACAGCTTTTGCGCGTTTGGCATAAAACTCGGTAACGAAGGACTCCAGCTCACCGACTTCAATTGCCGTCCGCAGCCCCTGCATCAGCTCCTGATAATAATAGAGATTGTGAATGGTATTCAGGTGTGAGCCGAGAATCTCGCCACACTTGTCCAGGTGATGCAGGTAAGAGCGGCTGTAGTGCTGACATGTATAACAACCACAGCTTTCATCCAGCGGCCGAACATCCTGCTTGTTTTTCGAATTACGGATGCGAACATCACCAAAATGGGTAAAAAGATGGCCGTTGCGGGCATTGCGGGTCGGCATAACACAATCGAACATATCCACACCGCGACGCACTGCCTCGACGATATCCTCAGGCTTGCCCACCCCCATCAGATAACGGGGTTTATCCTCGGGCATCTGCGGTTGGAGATGATCAAGAATCATGATGCGTTCCGCTTCGGTCTCACCCACCGACAACCCACCGATGGCATAACCATCAAAGCCAATTTCTTTTAAACCATTGAGCGAAGTGGTACGCAACTCTGGGTACATCCCCCCCTGGACAATGGCAAAAAGAGCATTGGGATTACCTTCATGGGCGGCCTTGCTGCGCTGAGCCCAGCGCAAAGACAACTGCATTGAGTCACTGGCCTGCTCTTCAGTTGCCGGATATGGGGTACATTCGTCAAAAATCATGACAATATCCGAACCCAGCTCACGCTGCACCTGCATGGAACGCTCAGGATCAAGGAAGACCTTGTCTCCATTGACTGGCGAGCGGAAGGCAACCCCCTCTTCGGTGATCTTGCGCATTTCGCCGAGGCTGAAGACCTGAAAACCACCCGAATCAGTCAGAATCGGGCCGTCCCAATGCATAAAGTCATGCAGGTCACCATGTTTTTGAATGATTTCGGTGCCGGGCCGCAGCATCAGGTGAAAGGTGTTACCTAGAATGATCTCGGCACCCAGGCCTTTTAGCTCTTCCGGCGTCATCGCCTTGACTGTGCCATAGGTGCCCACCGGCATGAAGGCCGGGGTTTGTACCGTGCCGCGCTCAAAACTCAGCTGACCACGGCGAGCTTTGCCGTCAGTGGTATTTAATTCAAACTTCATGAAACTCTCTCTGCCAACGCGCCAGGCTCTGGTATCACCAGCATGGCGTCACCGTAACTAAAAAATCGATATTGTTTGTCCACTGCGTGCCGATAGGCTGCCATCACCCGCTCGTAACCAGCAAAGGCGCTAACCAACATCAATAGAGTCGATTCAGGCAGATGAAAGTTGGTAATCAACAAATCCACCACCTGAAACTTATATCCCGGAGTAATAAAGATAGAGGTCTCGCCTGAGAACGGCGCCAAACCATTGTTGGCCAACGCCGCTCCCTCCAAACTGCGCAGGGCTGTAGTGCCCACTGCCACTACCCGGCCACCACGGGCGCGGGTGGCTGCTATCTGCTCACAGACCTGCTGACTGACTTCAACATATTCAGCATGCATTTTATGGTCGGCAACATTATCCACCCGCACCGGTTGAAAAGTACCCGCACCCACATGCAGGGTGACAAAAGCCTTCTCAATACCTTTTTCTGTCAACTGATCTAACATGGCCTGGTCAAAATGCAGACCAGCAGTCGGCGCCGCCACCGCGCCCGGTGTGTTGGCAAAAACCGTCTGATAACGCTCACGGTCAGCCAATTCGTCATCACGACCTATATAAGGTGGCAGAGGCATGTGGCCAACCTGATCTAAAATATCAAACAATGGCCGTTGATCGAGAAACCGCAGTTCAAACAGATCATCTTGCCGGCCTGTCACCTCAACCTCAACGCCACCATCCAGCAGCAATCGAGTGCCTGGCTTAGGTGACTTACTGGCGCGCACATGGGCCAGGGCATTATGCTGGTCTAGCACCCGCTCAATCATCACCTCGACCTTGCCTCCACTGGCCTTGGCACCAAACAAACGCGCTGGAATCACCCGGGTATCGTTAAATACCAGCAGATCTCCAGGTTGCAGCTGATCAAGCAGATCACAAAACTGGCCATCTTCAAGACGGTCGGCTACGGCATCCAGCAACAGCAAACGACTGGCAGCGCGCTCAGGCAGTGGCTGCTGGGCAATCAGCTCAGGCGGCAGGTGATAATCAAAATCGGTACGTAACATGGCGGCGGATGGTACCAGTTTCCCCCATAGTCTGTTAACTCTAATCGACAGTTCTTGCCGAACCGGCAACTTGCACTTATACTACGCGACTTCCTGTGGTCAGCAACTGAACCTACTGCCCACAGCACCTGCCGAAGTGGTGGAATGGTAGACACGTCGGATTCAAAATCCGATGCTGGTGACAGCGTGCCGGTTCAAGTCCGGCCTTCGGTACCACATACAATAAAAAGCCCCGCTGGTTTAACAGTGGGGCTTTTTATTGTCCAAGCAAAACTGAACCGCCCAAATTAAGCTAGCAGCGGCAACGCAGAAACTAAGCCATTTTTATTAGTAGGCTACTAGCTTCGTGTTAAATACATATCAGCCAAACTCAGCGTCTAATGCACATTGAAGCTGGTCAACTACTTGCTTATGCATACTCGAATATACCGACTGAGTAAATTCAGTCGTTAACTTTCCTTCTGCAGTTCCTTGCAAAGATATATATTTTTCAAGATCACTATCAGAGGCATCCTTATAGGCATACAACATCCCCATCCAGACTTGTTGCTCTATGTGTGCACCTAGTTGTGCCTTCATATCTAAAGCCATCTGTTTCAATTGGCTTTCTGATATTTTCTGATCATCCACGCTCAAACCACGCATGCCCCAAGTTATCGCCTGAAACAGTTCAGTTTGTGTATTGATTACAATTGAACTAGAGCGTGTGACTCTATCCGTCTGTTCTATTAAACGCTTACGACTTTCTGATGGCGGCATTGCTTGCAAACCAGCAAAAAAATCTTGCATCCCATTCATGGCTTCGGCTGATTTAGAACTTTCCTCTTTTTGATTCATAAGCTCAATTTGTGGTTTTTTCAAAAAATCCACTACCCCCTTACATATTCGATCATCATAGCGTTCTGTCATGATTGACCTGACATTACCTTTCAATTTTAAAGGGTCAAAAAAAGAGACAATAATTTCTTTATACTTATTGAAAACTTCATCAGGCATGGAATTCCGATCATGCTCAATACTCCCGACAATCCTTGCCGATAACCGATCAATCTTTTTATCCAAATTGGAACATACCACTATCCTTTCAACGACATATTCCGGCCCTTCAGACAACACCGTATCAGCTGCCAAATTCATAACTCTACCCCCCCTTTTATTTCCATATATTGGATTTTTCTGTAGACATTGATTTTACAAAAAAATAGATTTCCTACTCTAACCACGAGTTTGTCTGTCTTAAATCCAGCAATGACAAATTACCTGCGGATTGTTTTAACCTAAGCCCATTCAAGACATAATCATATCGCGCACGTTCGTAATCCCGCTGTGTGCGATACAACTCCCTGGTAGCCTGAAGAACATCAGCCGTCGTCCGCATGCCTGCATCATGCCCGGCCTCTATTGCCTTAAGTGCCTGTTTATTAGAAATAACAGACTGACTTAGCGACTGCACTCTAGCGATACTCGCCATCACCCCTAGATAAGCCTTGCGAGTTTGGCCTCTCACAGCCCGCATTGTCGCCTTCATTTCTTCCAGACTTTTATTATATTGCTGTCTCGCTTCGCGAATACGAGCTCCTGTCGCACCACCAAGATAAACAGGTAGGTTAAGCTGTAGGCCAATAGCACGATTCTCGGTATCACTGCGGCCAAAATTGCCGCCACCTGAATACAGCCTGAACGCTTAAATGAAATGGCTATGGTTAAATCCATCTTCTAAGGGTGTCTCCAGTACTCGTTAAAGAGTTGTCCCGTCCATGGGCCAACTCCACTCCGTTCTTCGACAGCTCATTTAGGCCTCGGCCGTCCTCGTCACCTCGCTATCGCGTCGGCTCTCAACTGACTGACGGAGCTAGTAGCGACTGTGCACTTTCTGCGAAAGATGCCCACGTCTCTCTGGCTCCTACCGAGGGCTTGTGATACCCCGCTCGCGATTGCATCGCTCTCCATGTATCACGGCGAATGAAAGCAACGGCTCTGCGGGTGCCAGAACCATCGCCAGTATTGCCACAGATAGAGATATGCCCTTAAGTCGCTATCGAGCGAGAGGGTTAATGAAAAAATGCGGCCTGGAAAGCTGCCAGCAACCCAAACATGCGTATAAGAAGGCAGAACAACCTCATATTGAAATACCTAACCACCTAAACCGACAGTTTGATGTCACCGCGCCTAACCAGGTTTGGTGCGGTGATGTGACATATATTTGGGCAGGTAAACGCTGGGCATATTTAGCGATTGTGATGGATTTATTTTCACGTAAGCCCATTGGCTGGGCGATGTCATTTTCACCAAATAGCCAGTTAACCGGTGATGCCTTAACCATGGCATTTGAATCGAGGGGTCGACCCGCTAATATCATGTTTCACTCTGACCAAGGCTGTCACTATACCAGCCGTCAATTTCGACAGTTAATATGGCGCTACCAAATAAAACAAAGCATGAGCCGTCGAGGTAATTGCTGGGATAATGCGCCAATGGAACGTTTTTTCAGAAGTTTGAAATCAGAATGGATGCCACAAATGGGCTATTCTTCTTTTGCTAACGCCAAGTCAGAAATTATCGATTACATTATTGGGTATTACAGCCAGGTAAGACCACATCGTCACAACAATGGTTTAGCACCAAATGTGGCTGAGAGAAATTACTGGATTGAATACAAAACTGTGGCCAAAATTACTTGACCATTACACTCCATGGCCGCCGGCGAACGCATACGCTAGAGAATATTTTACAACTACACAAATAGAAAATATTAATATTGTATTGATGACTTTGGCGCCGGTTATTCTTCCCTATCACATTCCAAACATTTTTCGATCAATACGGTCAAAATCGATCGTTCATTTGTAATAGATATTGTTGGTAATGAGGATGACAAGGCAATCGTCGAGGCAATTTTAGCGATCGCTAAAAAGATGAAGCTGAAGGCCATTGCCGAGGGGGTTGAGAATATCAAACAACAGGGCTTCCTCGAACAAAACGGTTGTTTTGTTATTCAGGAATTTTATTACAGCCCCGCCATTCCAACAGAAAATTCAGGGACCTACCAGAAGATCAAGCCACACTGTTTCAAACAACTGAATAATTCAAGATTCAAACTAGTTTGCTAACGTCCGTATTGATGTACTAACTTCTGCACCCGTGGCGCTAGCTCTTCATTTATCTGCTGCCAATCAAAACGCCAACGCCAGTTACCTTCTGTTGTACCTGGAGTATTCATTCTGTGCTGACCATTCAGAGATAATAAGTCCTGCATTGGGATAATTGCCAAACAGGCGACGGATGCTAGCGCTGAACGAATCAGTGGCCAAGGCATTGTTTCAGTGGGATAGCCCAGGTATTCAGACAGATGCCCTTGCACCTCAGCCGACGAAGACTCATACCAACCGACACTGGTATCGTTATCATGCGTTCCGGTATAGACGACACTATCAAATGTCTGATTGTGTGGCAGGTATGGATTGCCTGCATCTCCACCAAAGGCAAATTGCAGGATTTTCATGCCCGGCAAATTATGATTTTTACGTAATGCATCCACTTCATCGGTAATAATGCCCAGGTCTTCTGCAACCAATGGTAAAGGATCAAATTCTTTGTGTAATGACTCAAATAGTTCATCGCCCGGCGCCTTGACCCAGCGGCCATTCATAGCGGTTTCCTCATGGGCTGGGATTTCCCAATAGGCCTCAAAGCCACGAAAATGATCAATGCGAACCCATTCAAACATTTCCAGCTGGGTGGCCATACGCGTCTTCCACCATTTGAAGTCATCGGCCTGCATTTTGTCCCAGCGGTAATGGGGGTTACCCCAACGCTGGCCTGTCTCAGAAAAATAGTCTGGTGGCACACCGGCCACCACTTCAGCCTTACCATGCTCGTCAAGACTGAAGTATTCACGATGAGCCCAAACCTCGGCACTGTCGTGGGCAACAAAGATAGGCATATCACCAAATAGGATTACACCACACTTACGAGCATATTCATGCAGAAGGCCCCACTGACGAAAAAAGACAAACTGTTCAAAGCGAACATAATCAATCGCCTCTGCCAGTATCGGTTCAGCCTTAGCCAACGCACTCTCGTCATGATCCCTTAACGCATCAGGCCAATTCAGCCAATGGGCATTGCCATGCGCCTGACGAATAGCCTGAAACAGGGCGTAGTCCTGCAACCAGTGTTTGTTGTTCTCGACAAAATCGTCATACTCTGCCCGCATACTGTCATCAGTCATGAGCTTGAACCCCTGGTAAGCATGCCTGAGCATGCCCAGCCGATATTCGACAAAGTTTTTCGGTTCCGCCTTCAGAGCTGCTGCCAGCAATCCCCACTCCCGCAACAACTCAAGATTGATTAACAGCGGATTGCCAGCATGCACTGATAAACCCTGATAGGGAGAAAAGTCACCATGCGTCGGCACCAGAGGCAACATCTGCCAGACACTAATGCTTGATTCGGCGAGAAAATCGATAAATTTATAGGCATCCTCACCCAGATCGCCGCAACCTGCACCGCCAGGAAGAGAAGTTGGGTGCAACAGCACCCCGGCGCGACGACGACTGAGAGGTGTTTCGATTGCAGCCACTTAAGCTCCCTGACCCTGGCGCATTACACCGCCTGCAGCGGGATCACCACCACCATGGGTAAAGGCATGAGAAAGATGCTCAGGCGGCTCTTCAGCCAACATTTGATATAGCGTTGCCAATTGCATACGGTAGAGACGCTCAAAGTCACGCACCGCATCGGAAGGATTATAATCACCAAACCACCAAAACCAGTCCGAGCCCTCACAGATACCCAGTTGACGTTCTGCATTTTCAAGCTGCTCAGCCGACAACTGGCCACTAGCCACCACATGGTCAAAGCTTCGTTTCGCTTCAACCAACATGTCCCAACCACGGTTCTTGTCCTGCTCACCAATCCAGGTGGAGAAAGTTCCATAAACCCAGCTACCTGGCACAATATGTGGTAACTCATCTGAAGCAGGGCTCTGATCCAGACACTCTGAAAAGGTTGTCAGTTGCAATTTTGGATTGGCCGACAGTTGACTGTATAAAGCGCTGAGAAAGTAGTAGGCATTTTCGGGAAAATATTCCCAGGCATTTTCACCATCAAGAATGATTGACACTACCCTCTCCGGATTGTCGCTGCTGACATCAGCAATATTTTCCAAATGATGCATAAAATCAGCTACCGCATCATCAGCATGCCAGTTCGAATATTTAAACCCTATAGAATCGGATAGGCCATCATCACGAAAAAAACAGCCTATCTTCTGCCCCTTAGGCAAATAAGGTTTATGAATATCCTGATGCTCACGCAGATTCTGAGGGGTCTGCTCAAGATTTAAACTATTACGCAACACACTCTCACCACTGGCCGCCCATCGCAGACCATGTTTGTCCAGGAGTTTTAAAGTGTGCATACACATAGAGCCTTCTGAAGGCCAACAACCTAGCGGGCGAAAACCAAAATAACGCTCAAAGGTTTTCAATCCCTTTTCAATATGCCACTCAGTTCTTGCCTCACCCCCTGGGTAGGTTTCCGCAAGAGGTAAAGGCGCACCAGGCATGGCCTCATGAGTACTCTTAATATCGAGCAATAAAGGCATGATCGGATGTGCGTACGGAGTAAAAGAAAGCTCTACCTGACCATTTTCTGCCAGACGTCGATAGCGATCGATTACACCACTCAGTAATTCGCTAATCACCGTCATTAACTCGTGCCGGTCATGCAAACTGAAACAGCTGCCCTTGTCCATCAATGCCTTGATGCGAGGATCACGACGACGCACTGTTTCGCCCATCCAGCCGAGGTGATACCAAGTAACGATATCAGCCATATATTGCTCACTGACGTAGCCCCAGTCATCCGGCACATCCATCAAACGACTGGCCATCTCAGCCAGCCGCTGAAAGCAAGGGAAGCGTTTGATAATAGTCCCTTCATTTGCACGCAGACAGGCCTTAACCAATATGATTCGCTGCTCGGGTTCTTCAGGTAGCGTTGGGCTCACCAAAGCAGATAACAGATGATCCTGTATCGCTTTACCTTCGCGCAAAAAAGCATCCACCTGCTTAGCGTAATCATCCAACTGTTCGAGCAGAATAGGGGCAAAATTGATCACCGCCTTGGCAGCGGGCACATCCTCAAGATGCGCCGCCATATCGACATAGTCCTTAATGGCATGTAGATATGTCCAAGGCAGAATATATTCATTTGTTGAAGGATCAAAATAATTAGGCTGGTGCATGTGCCAACACAGCACCACCTTTAAGCGTGAATCAACGGACATAATGTAATTCTTGCCCCAACATTTCAGGTACTACTAGTACCACACCACTCTCACTAACATGAAAACGCTCAGCATCCGCAACCGGATCTTCACCAATCACTGTGCCCGCTGGAATCTTGCAGCCCTTATCAATAATCGCCTTACGAATTCGACAATTCTCACCTATATCCACGTCCGGCAAGATGACTGACTCCTCGACCTCAGAATATGAATGCACACGCACATGGGAAAATAACAGAGACCTACGCACCGTTGCGCCGGAGATCAGACAACCGCCGGAAACCATAGAATCAATCGCCTGACCACGTCGCCCCTCATCATCAAAAACAAATTTAGCTGGCGGCAATTGTTCCTGATAAGTCCAGATGGGCCACTCACGATCATATAGATTCAGTTCAGGCGTGACCTCAATCAACTCCATGTTTGCCGACCAAAAGGCATCGACAGTACCCACATCGCGCCAGTAACCCTGATTGTCTGACTGCACATCGCGGAACGAATAGGAGAAGACACGATAATTTTCAATCACAGCGGGAATAATATCCTTGCCGAAATCATGACTGGAATTTGGGTCATCAGCATCACGAATCAACTGTTCATATAAAAAACGGGTATTGAAGATGTATATACCCATTGATGCCAAAGCTATATCGTCACACCCAGGCATGGGCTCAGGGCTTTCTGGCTTTTCGTTAAAATCAATAATCCGTCCATCTTCGTCCACACTCATCACACCAAAGGCCTTGGCCTGCTCTAGCGGCACCTCGAGACAACCTATAGTCATATCAGCATCGTTCTCAGCATGAGCGGCCAGCATAGCGCCATAATCCATTTTGTAGATGTGATCACCTGCCAGCAACAAAACGTACTCAGGGTTATGAGTGCGAATGATATCGATATTCTGGTATACCGCATCGGCGGTGCCTGAATACCAAGACTCCTGAAGACGTTGTTGCGCAGGCAACAATTCGATGAACTCATCAAACTCGCCACGAAAATAACCCCAGCCCTGCTGGATATGGCGAATCAAAGAATGTGATTTATATTGTGTTACAACACCAATGCGGCGAATGCCTGAGTTGATGCAATTTGAAAGTGGAAAATCGATAATTCTAAATTTGCCACCAAACGGAACCGCTGGTTTCACTCGCCAAGTAGTTAACTGTTTTAATCGGGTTCCCCGCCCACCGGCAAGAATCAGTGCGAGCGTATCGCGAGTTAATCGGCTAACAAATCGCGCATCATTCTGAGACATCTCTCCACCCCTTATTCGTAATTGTTTGAGGTACACACAGACACTTTCAATCTCGTCATTTATACATCCACCAAAACATTGAAAGCGTAAAACTTATGCTATCATCTTTTTATCTACTGCAACGGTGATATTTGATGATGGCTACTAAGAAAACACCAGAAATTTCCCCTGAGCTGAAACGCATTCTCGACGCCAATCACCATGACCCATTTTCAGTTTTAGGCCGACACACTGACGGCAATCAAGAAGTTGTTCGTGCTTTCATTCCGCGCGCCAAACAAGTACAAATTGCCGACACTAAAATCCAGCTGGAACGCATTGGCAACACCGACCTGTTTCAATGGTCAGGCAAGCCAGGACAATTAAAAAAACACCACCGTTTCAACTGGCTTGATGAGAATAATCAGCCCCAGACAAACCACGACCCTTATTGTTTCGAACCTGTCTTGTCTGAATTTGATCTACACCTGTTCGGCGAAGGCAAGCACTGGCATGCCTATCACTTTCTTGGTGCCCGCTTGACCGAAGTAGAGAGCATCAAGGGAGTATTATTTGCCACCTGGGCACCCAATGCCGAACGCATCAGCGTGGTTGGTGACTTCAACAACTGGGACGGCCGCTGCCATCCAATGCGTAACCGCGGTGATTCCGGTATTTGGGAACTGTTTATACCTGAATTGACTGCTGGCAGCATGTACAAATTTGAAATTCGTTCTCGCATCAACAACCAGCTACTCGTTAAAACAGACCCCTATGGCCGTGCCTTTGAATTACGCCCAGGCACAGCATCAATTGTCACCCCTGACGACGAATACCAATGGAACGATGACGCCTGGATTGAACATCGCGAAAAACGTGACTGGCTGCATGAACCTATGTCCATCTATGAAGTCCACCTTGGTTCCTGGCAAAAAGATGAGCAAGGAAACTTCCTCAATTATCGCGAACTGGCAACCCGATTAGTCGAGCATGTAAAACAGTTAGGTTTTACCCATATTGAATTAATGCCCATCACCGAGCACCCCTTCGACGGTTCATGGGGCTATCAAACCACCGGTTACTACGCCCCCACCAGCCGCTTTGGCTCGCCAGATGATTTTCGCTACTTTGTCGATTACTGCCATGCCAATGGCATCGGCGTGATGTTGGACTGGGCGCCAGGCCACTTCCCCAAAGATGCCTTTGGCCTTGCCCGCTTTGATGGTAGCGCGCTCTATGAGCATGAAGACCCACGCCTGGGCGAACACAAAGACTGGGGCACGCTGATCTTTAACTACGGCCGCAATGAAGTACGCAACTTTCTTTTCTCCAGCGCCTTGTACTGGCTTGAAGAATTCCATCTTGACGGTCTTCGTGTCGACGCAGTCGCCTCCATGCTTTATCTCGACTATTCACGCGAAGCAGATAAGTGGGTTCCCAACAAATTTGGTGGCAGAGAAAACCTCGAAGCCATCCAATTCATCCGCCAACTCAATGAAGTCACCCATGAAAAACACCCCGGCAGCCTGATCATGGCCGAGGAATCCACCTCATGGCCAATGGTGTCACGGCCAATTTATCTCGGTGGCCTGGGCTATAGCATGAAATGGAATATGGGTTGGATGAATGACACGCTGGACTATTTCAGCAAAGACGCCATCCACAGACACTATCACCATGACTTATTGACTTTCAGTTTGCTGTACGCCTTTACGGAGAATTTCATACTGCCCTTCTCTCATGACGAGGTTGTCCACGGCAAAGGCTCCATGCTTTACAAAATGCCTGGCGATGAGTGGCAGCGCTTCGCCAACTTACGCCTACTCTATTGTTATATGTTCACTCACCCAGGTAAAAAACTGCTATTCATGGGCTGTGAATTTGGTCAGGGCAACGAGTGGAACGAAGCAGAACCGCTGGATTGGTATGTTCTGAATTATCCATTGCACCGGGGTGTGCAGAATATTGTTGGCGACCTAAATAAGCTCTACTGTGGCACCCCGGCACTGCATAAACATGACTTTGACGGCCAGGGGTTTGAATGGATTGATTGCCACGATGCCTCGCAATCGGTTTTAAGCTACATGCGCCATGATGGTGATGATAGCGTTCTGGTAGTACTCAACTTCACACCTATACCAAGAAACAACTATCGCATTGGCGTCCCTTCTGAGGGTGTCTATGAAGAAATCCTGAACAGCGACTCTGAATATTATGGTGGCAGCAACCTCGGTAACGGTCAGCACATTCAGAGCCAGCCACAAGAATGGATGAATCAGCCCAATTCACTTGAATTGACACTACCACCATTAGCATCAATCATCCTGCGCAAAAAGAAATGATAACTTATCAGGCCGGCTTAGCCACCATCAACATTATGGCCAGCAATAATAACGGCCAGCACCACTGCCACAATGGTGGCTTATTAGCCACATTTATTTCAAGCACATCACACTTGCTCTGGTCAGCCTGGCGAACAACGCCAGCGACCAGGCCGGCAGCAACAGCTGCGTATGATTTGATATCACCCTTATCAACATCAGTCTGCTCAATCTGTCCAGCAACCAGCTTCTGCACATCAGCAACCCGACCCAGAGTCAGGGCAAGCCGTACCGCAAATCGCTCACGTGGCAGACCCAACATCTGCAATGGCGCCCCCAACCAATAAAGCGCCGCAACCAACTGTTCTCGTGACGTCACCAGCAACAACCAATGTACTGCCGCAACAATTAAGATCAACGCCAACAGACGTTGCCCACCTTGCCAAAGTCCTTCGACGCTGGGCTGCCAAGAAGAATCAAACGCCTCGCCAAACAAGGGCATCCCGGGGGTAAGCCAAGCATATATAAGCACAATTGACAGCAAGAACCAGCGCATACGACGCAACATTTTAAAAAGCCCAGGTATATTACAATTAGCCGTGGTGGCATAGATCACAAAAACAGTAAAAGTAGCCATGCCAAGCTGAGCTAAACCGCTCAAGGCAAGAAACAAACTGAATATTACAAAACAGATAACGCGAAAAACCGGATGCACATGATCGTACCATCCGGTTTTATTAGTATTCACAAAAATATAAGACTAGGAAATCTGCTGTTTAAGCTGCTCCGCCTCTTGGCGCTGGTCATCATCACCCTCACCCACGACTTCATCCAGTATCGAACGCGCACCATCCTGATCACCCATATCAATATAGGCCTTGGCCAAGTCGAGTTTGGTGCCAACCATATCACCAGAATTATCGAAGATATCATCATTATCTTCATCAGCCATCTGACTGAAATCCATTTCACCAAGATTGGCAATATCGGCTAACGGATCAAAATCCGTTTCCATCTCACTGACAACAGACTCCTGTACGGCAGCATCCGTCTTAGACTCTGGCTCAGTCACACCAGAATTCAGCTCATCACTTAGAGGAATTCCCAACTCAATCGAATTATCTTCATCATCCGGATTTCTGGCACTATCTAACAGACCATCGGTTTCCCCATCCACATCACGAGATGAAAAAACCGACTGTGCCGCTTCAATATCCCAAGATTCACTCGCGCCACTTGAAAACGCATCCAGATCAACCTCGGCGAGGGTATTCTCCGTGTTATCTAAGTGCTGATCACCTTCAGCCAATGACAGCACAGGCTTAGCCACAGTTTCGGGCTCATCAAAACCCTCTGACACTTCATCCAGGATAGCAGCCTCTTCACCACTAAAATCTATATCTGCAACCTGTGCGTCGACTTCTCCAGTAGCCAGCTCATCAAGCTCACCCATGATGCCGTCTTCTAGCGAATCAGACAGTTCAGCTCCTAGATCCAGAATAGAGTCCTCTTCAACCTCTCCGCCAAGATCAGCAAGCCCATCAGAAATAGAAGCAATATCCTCACTAGCTAGATCACGTTCATCAGCATCCGCCAACTCATCAACAACATCCAACCCACTCAAGCCATCTGGCAAATCGGCCACATCAGGGATTGCCTCAAGCCCATCAGCACCCAAGTCAAGATCATCAAGCACTGTATCTGCTGCAACCCCCTCATCCGCGGCACTCAAGTCCAGATCTAAATCAAGGTCAAGTTCACCAAGATCAATCTCATCAAGTGAAACACCATCTACTTCAGTAGCCGAGTCAGAGCTTTCTAAACCTTCAAACTCACCTAACTCATCAGTCAAGCCAGACAACCCTAAACTTTCAGCCAGATCACCATCGCTTACCTCAGCATCGTCTACTGAGAGGGGCTGAGGGTCGTCAAAACTCAGTTCCTCAACACTATCTGAAGGTTCAAAGCCCAAATCACTTTCAGTCAAACCGCCTTCAGCAACAGTCGAAACAGCAGACCCGCCTGCAAATAATGGATGATCAGGCAACAATTCACGCCCCATTTCCACAACCTGATCCCACATACCCTCTTCCTGACCCGCCAGCACCGCGTAAAGCGACTCAGCCTGAGCTTCAAACGAATCCACATCCTTGGTGGCATGATAAATTTCCAGCAATTTAACCTTTAATTCATGGCGACCTGCATCGGCATTAATCGCTTCTTTCAACAAGGCCTCAGCCTGCTCATAACGTCGATAGGCAAGATAGACATCAGCCTCTGCAATTGGGTCTATCTCACTTTCTTCAGTGTGAATCGCTCCCAAACCGCCACCAAAATCATCAATTGAGACATCATCTTCGTTTTCTGTAGATGCTTCGACAGAAGCCGTTTCAGATAATGATGAGGCCACCGCACTCTTAGCTACATCATCAGACTTTATATCGGCAACCGTATCGACTGGAGCCATTACAGAAAAATCATCATCAGCGCCGGACTGACTACGACGACGCATGATCAAGGCAACAAGTAACAGCAACGCAACGATCCCACCGCCAGCGGCCATGTACATCGGATTCGTCGGGTTTGCCAGAATGTCATCAATCAAACTAACGGACATTGACTCCGGCTGAACCACAGGCTTGACAGGCTGTTTGGGCACAGCGGCGACATCAACTTCAGGCTTAACAGCATCCAAAGTCGCTGTGGCAGCCTCAACCTGTTGTTTTAACTGAGCATCTGCCTGTAAGGCCCCCAAACTATCATCCTTAAGGGTTAATAATTTTTGGACAGACTGTAGTTGCTTCTCAAGCTCATCAAGACGTAAGCGCAGGTCTGAATTTTCCTGACCACGTGCCTCTGATGCCTCTAACGCTACCGCCAATTGACGCTGTAAAGACTCAACACCATCGCTAGCCGCACCAGAGCCCACACCTGAACGTACCTTTGCTTCCTCTTCAGGCGTCAACAGCTGCAAGCGAGCCTCAGTCGGAGTGGATGCGACCACTGCCGGAGTGACTGCTGACGTACTGGCTTTCCCTACAGCCGAAGCAGGTGTTGGCGCAACAACACGTTGCTGACGACCAACAGCTGAGGATTTACCTCTTGCTGACTGCCAGTCCTGATATTGACGGTTAGCCTCGGCAGCAGCCTGTTGTTTAGAGAGTTCGGTAATGACATCCATCTCTGGCGTGCGCAGAATATGGCCCGCCATGAGATTATTAATATTGTTATTGCCAAAGGCCTCTGGATTTTCCTTTAACAAACCAATCATCATCTGTGGCACGCTGACCGAGCTATCTGGTCGCATATTTCTGGCAACGCCCCAGAGGGTATCCTGGCGACTGGTGGGACCATAACTTCCCGTTGGCGCCACACGCGGTTGTTCCGCTACAGCAACTGCTGGTGACTGCCTGACAACTTGGCCCGGCTGAGTTGTAGCCGCACTGATGCGCCCCGTCTGCGGCTCTTTTTCAAATACAGGTGGATCAAGTAAAAGTGTGTACTCACGCATCATCTGGCCACTAGACCAGTTAATACTTAGAATAAAATCAAGGAAAGGTTCTTTGATGGCCTTGCTGGAAACAACCTTAATATATGGAGCACCTGCGCCAGAACTGACAAGCTCAAACTCAAGCTCACGCAATATCGGCAAACGATCAATGCCAACACGTTCAAAAGCGTCACGCGAGGCTAGCGATACACCCAGACTTTTAAGTTCACTTTGCGTTGCAGAAAACAACTTAATTTTAGCATCCAGGGGCTCATTTAAGGCAGTACTTACCTCAATTTCCCCCATACCCAAGGCATGAACAAGGCCTGATGTCGCCATCATACATGCGCTTAAGGCAACTGCTAATCGACGTTTTTTAAATCCCTTAGTCAATATCCCGATCCTGATTTTTCGTCCTAACATAACATCCAGCCATCCTATATAACGGCTATCGTTCGTTTTTTTTGAACATTTAGCTATTTTTTTTGAACTAGGCCATAAAACAAACCACCCATTCCCCATAAAAAAGCTAGAATCACATCCTTGATACTCAGTTCAGATAATCTTTTATCAAAATTTCGGCAATCTGAATACTATTAAGGGCTGCACCCTTGCGTACGTTATCGGCGACCAGCCACAAATCTATACCTCTTTCATGACTACTATCCTGACGCAACCGGGAAACCAGAACAGCATCCTCACCTACGGCATCAGTCGCCGGAGCAGGGACATCGTCTAGCATCAAATTTACGGCCGGTGCCTTAGCCAACAAATCAGCAGCCTTATCTACTCCTATGAACTCAACCGTCTCAATATGTAACACCATTGCATGGCCATGAAAAACAGGCACTCGCACACAAGTGGCATTCAGCGGCACATCCTGCTCCAGAATCCGGCTCGTTTCCCAAGCCAGCTTCACCTCTTCACGACTATAACCATCATCAAGAAACGCACCAATTTGCGGTAATAGATTAAAGGCAATCTGCTTGTCAAAAACATTACTGTCCATGCTTTGCAGATTAAACATGGCGGTGGATTGCTTGGCCAACTCTTCCACCCCGGCCTTATCCTTGCCCGAGACAGCCTGCAGGGTAACTGCGTTGATTCGGGCAATACCTGCCGCGTCAAATAAAGGCTTGAGCACAGTGGTTAGCAAGATAGCATTAGTGCCTGGACCTGCGATGATATTCTGCGCGGCATAGCCTGCCAACTTTTCCGGATTGACCTCCGCGACTACCAGCGGCACATCATCCTCAAGCCGAAAACAGGGGCTATCATCAATAACAACACAGCCAGTCGCTGCGGCTTTAGGGGCATACTCTTCCGCCAAGGCCTCATCAATACAAAAAAAGGCCAGCTCAGCCTGGGCAAAATCAAATGATTCTAGCGGCTCAACTTTTAGGTGGCGATCTTTATAAGTGACTCGCCCACCGGCATCATCGGCGACAGCATAGATAGAGGCAACGGGAAATTCCCGCTCCTCCAACAAAGTCAAAACAGCCTCACCCACCAGGGTATCGCAGCCAACAACAGCCACGTTATAGGTCTTACTCATTCGGCATTAATCCTCAAGAATAATACGCAGCATGCGACGCAACGGCTCGGCCGCGCCCCACAACAACTGATCACCGACTGTAAAGGCCGATAGATAATCGTTGCCCATGCTTAGCTTGCGCATCCGCCCAACTGGCACAGTCAAGGTACCCGTCACAGCAGCAGGTGTAAGTTCGTTCAAAGTGGCCTGCGGTTCATTTGGCACGACCTTAACCCAATCATTGTGACTGGCTATAATGTCACTGATCTCATCCAATGGTACATCCTTGCTCATCTTGATAGTCAGCGCCTGCGAATGACAGCGCATGGCGCCAATGCGAACACACAGACCATCAATCGGTACTGGATTAGCACTGCGACCGAGAATCTTGTTGGTCTCAACCTCAGCCTTCCATTCTTCTTTACTTTGACCCGACGCCAGCGGCACGTCGATCCAAGGGATCAGAGAACCCGCCAACGGCACCGGCCATGATTCGGTTGGATAATCGCTTGAACGAATAAATTCAGCGGTATTTTTATCAATATCCAAGATCGCAGACGCAGGATCATCTAACATGTTTTTAACGTTAGCATTAATCGCCCCCATCTGCTGGATCAATTCACGCATATTGCGGGCACCGGCACCTGAGGCCGCCTGATAAGTCATTGGTGTAATCCACTCCACCAGACCTTTCTCAAACAGGCCACCGATGGCCATCAACATCAGACTAACGGTACAGTTACCACCCACATAAGTCTTAACACCCCTGGCCAAACCGTCCTTGATCACATCTTTATTGACCGGGTCGAGCACGATGATGGCATCATCCTTCATCCGCAAAGCAGAAGCGGCATCAATCCAATAACCATCCCAACTAGCAGCCCGCAATGGAGGATAGACTTCCTTGGTGTAATCACCGCCCTGACAGGAAATGATCACATCCATGGACTTCAGCTCGTCGATGCTATTGGCATCTTTCAGCGCAGGCACATCCTTACCTACATTCGGGCCAGGCTGCCCCGCCTGTGAAGTGGTAAAAAAGACCGGATCGATATCGACAAAATCATCGTTATCACGCATCCGTTGCATCAGCACAGAACCCACCATGCCACGCCAACCTATAAAACCTACTCGTTTCATTTTAGTATCTCTCTTTAAGCTTTATGCCAAGGCCGCAACAACAGCATTACCCATTTCTGAACAGGACACCTTCTTGGTACCTTCGGAATAGATATCTACCGTGCGATAACCATCAGCCAGCACCTTTTTCACAGCTGCATCGACGCGCAGTGCAGAGGCTTCGTCGCCAAAGGTGTAGCGCAACATCATCGACACAGAGAGGATGGTGGCTAACGGATTGGCAATGTCCTTGCCGGCAATATCAGGTGCAGAACCATGGATCGGCTCATACATACCCTTGTTGTTTTCATCCAGCGAAGCAGACGGCAACATGCCGATAGAGCCTGTCAACATAGAGGCCGCATCAGACAAAATATCACCAAAGATATTACCGGTGACAATCACATCAAACTGCTTCGGCGCACGTACCAACTGCATGGCGGCGTTATCAACATACATGTGGCTCAGCTCAACCTCGGGGTATTCCTTGCTGACCTCAATCACCACCTCTTTCCACAGCTCACTGCACTCCAGCACATTGGCCTTTTCAACCGAGCACAACTTCTTGCCGCGCTTCATGGCAATATCAAAAGCAACATGGGCGACACGGCGCACTTCTGATTCTGAATAAAGCATGGTGTTAAAACCAACTCGCTCAGGCTTTCCATCGGCACCTGGGCGCTCCTCAATCCCGCGCGGCTGGCCAAAATAGATATCACCGGTCAGTTCACGCACGATCATAATATCCAGACCAGAAACGACTTCAGGTTTCAGGCTAGAGGCCTCGGCCAGCTCAGGGTAAAGCAGTGCCGGGCGCAGATTACCAAACAGGTTCAACTCTTTACGAATGCGCAGTAGGCCTCGCTCAGGGCGCAACGGACGATCCAACGTATCGTACTGCGGGCCACCGACAGCACCCAGCAAAATAGCATCAGAGTTTTGTGCCAGCTCAAGCGTTGCCGCTGGCAGCGGATCACCAGCAGCGTCATAACCGGCACCACCGATAGCGCCTTCGGTCATTTCAATATCCAGACCATGGTTGGCCTTTAATGCCTCAAGCACCTTAACCGCTTCGCGAACAATCTCTGGTCCAATACCATCACCCGGCAATACTGCAATCTTTTTACTCATCTGTTTCTCTCAACCTAAATGTAGGGCGGGCCCAACCCGCCATAAGCCTAACAATGTCTGTTGTCGGCGGGTGGAACCCGCCCTACATGTTATTTAAAACAACCAGGGCGTAATCGCCTTGCGATTCTCTTCATAGGCCTTGATTTCATCAACACGCTGCATGGTCAAACCGATATCATCAAGACCGTTGAGCAAGCAATATTTTCGAAACTCATCTACCTCAAAGGCAAATGATTGACCTGATGGTGTTGTCACCATCTGCTCTGACAAATCAATGCTCAAACAATAACCGTCACTCGCTTCTGACTCCTGAAACAACTGTTCGACAATCGCCGCATCCAACACAATCGGCAGGATGCCATTCTTGAAACAGTTATTATAGAAGATGTCAGCAAAGCTAGGCGCAATAATGCAGCGAAAACCGTAATCTTCCAGCGCCCAAGGCGCATGTTCACGCGACGAACCACAACCGAAGTTGTCACGCCCAAGCAACACTTGCGCCCCCTGATAACGATCTTGGTTCAGAACAAAATCAGGATTCAAGGGCCGCTGACTGTTATCCACGCCCGGCTCACCATGATCGAGATAACGCCATTCATCAAATAAATTAGGGCCAAAACCGGAACGTTTAATCGATTTCAAAAACTGTTTCGGAATAATGGCGTCGGTATCAACATTAGGCCTATCCAAAGGCGCGACCAAACCATTTAATGTAATAAACTTTTCCATGACTGCTCCTCGACTTAACTTAATTCACGCACGTCGGTAAAATGCCCGGCAATCGCTGCTGCTGCGGCCATCGCTGGCCCTACCAGATGAGTGCGCCCGCCCTGGCCCTGACGACCTTCAAAATTTCGATTTGAGGTTGAAGCGCAACGCTCACCCGGCTCCAGGCGGTCGGCATTCATGGCTAAACACATGGAACATCCCGGTTCACGCCATTCAAACCCCGCTTCAACAAAAATCTTATCCAGCCCTTCGGCTTCAGCCTGCTGTTTGACCAGACCAGAGCCCGGCACCACCATCGCCAATTTAACGCTATCCGCCACCTTGCGGCCCCTGGCCACAGCCGCTGCCGCCCGCATATCTTCGATGCGCGAGTTGGTGCATGAACCGATGAAGACCTTGTCGATAGCAATCTCGTTGATTGGCGTATTCGCCGCCAGCCCCATATAGGCCAGCGCCTTTTCCATGCCGGTGCGCTTGACCGCATCCGTCTCATCAGCAGGATTCGGCACCTTATCACCAACAGCCAGCACCATCTCGGGCGACGTACCCCAGGTCACCTGTGGCTGGATATCGGCGGCGTTCAACTCGATTACCGCGTCGAACTTGGCATCGACATCCGAGTGCAAATCCGCCCAGTTGGCTACCGCCACGTCCCATTGCGCTGCTGATGGCGCATAGGGGCGACCTTTGACGTACTCAATGGTCTTGCCATCCACCGCCACCATACCGGCGCGGGCGCCGGCCTCGATCGCCATGTTACAAACGGTCATACGCCCTTCAATAGATAAGTCGGTAATCGCCTCACCGGCAAACTCGATGGCATAACCCGTGCCGCCAGCCGTACCGGTCTTACCAATGATCGCCAGAACGATATCCTTGGCATCCACACCAGCGCCAACCTTGCCATTGACCTTGACCAACATGTTTTTGGATTTCTTCTGAATCAGGCACTGGGTCGCCAGCACATGTTCAACCTCAGAGGTACCAATGCCGTGGGCCAATGCCCCCAAGGCACCATGAGTCGAGGTGTGCGAATCACCACAGACCACCGTCATGCCCGGCAGGGTAGCGCCCTGCTCCGGCCCAACCACATGGACGATGCCCTGGCGCGGATCATTCATCTTGAATTCGGTAATACCAAAATCTTCACAGTTACTGTCCAGCGTCTGCACCTGCAACCTGGAAATGGGATCGACAATCGCTTCCACACCCGCCGCCTGACCGGTAGTAGGCACATTGTGATCCGGCGTCGCCAGGTTGGCATCTACCCGCCATGGCTTACGATTCGCCAGACGCAGCCCCTCAAAGGCCTGCGGTGAAGTCACCTCATGCACCAGCTGCCTGTCTATATATATAAGACTGCTGCCATCATCGCTCTGGCTTACCACGTGGGCGTCCCATAATTTGTCATACAAAGTTTTACCGGCCATAACAACTCCCGTCAGATAGTTCTTGGAATAATGGCGCTATCTTAGACAAGCAGCTACCATAAGACAAATTCATTGTTTTTATAGATAACATTCCAAATAGGAATACAAAATACTAATATGAATACACTATGAATATTAGCGACTTACAGGCCTTCATCGCAGTCGCCGAACACAAGTCATTCTCCCTCGCTGCAGAAGTGCTTTTTCTGACCCAACCCGCCGTGAGCAAACGCATCGCCGCACTGGAGCAGGAACTCGGCAGCAAACTGTTTGATCGCATCGGCCGCACCACCGACCTCACCGAAGCTGGCCGCTCGTTGCAGGAACACGCCCAGCGTATCCTCGCCGAAGTCGAAGACAGCCGCCGCGCGATTGCCAACCTTGAAAGTGAAATTAAGGGCCAACTCAAACTGGCCACCTCGCACCACATCGGCCTGCACCGACTACCCAAAGTGCTAAAAGGTTTCATCCAGCAATATCCCGATGTACAGCTTGATCTCAGTTTCATGGACTCTGAGCAAGGCTGCCGCGCTGTAGAACAAGGAGATCAAGAACTAGCTCTAATCACCCTGCCGCCGGAAGGCAGCACAGCATTGGAAATGATTGAAGTCTGGACCGACCGACTGGTACTCACCGTCAGCCCCAACCACCCCCTGGCCAAAGAAGAAAAGATCACCGCCAAGGTGCTCGCCCGCTACCCAGCCATCCTGCCCGCACGCGGCACCTACACCCGCAACCTCATCGACCAACAACTGAAACTTCCCGCCCTTAACACCAAACTGGAAACTCACTATCTAGAAACCATCAAAATGATGGTCAGCGTCGGCATGGGCTGGAGCCTATGGCCAGACAACATGATTGAAGAAGAACTTAAACCGAAACAGGGAAGACATATCGTCGTAGAACGAAAACTTGGCATTGTCAGGCATCCGCAAAGAACTCTTTCCAATGCGGCGAAGGAATTTATTAAACAGGTTCAGCAGAATAATTAACTAGAGCACTATTATTTATCCACTTAACTGAAAATCTGACAGCACAGTGCAGCTTGTTTATCCTCAACCACTTCCACGAAAGACAAAAAACGGCGGTGAGTTCAACTGGTCAACGCAACATCTGATCAATGACTATTCAACAGAGGATAGCCTGCCAATTGGGAGTTTAACCATGATCCCAACCTACTCTGGATGAGGAAATGGCGTCCAGAGCGAGACGTCAGCATAAAACCCACTAATATAATAATGTTTATGTCGGATATCTTTACATTTCTTCATCATTAAAATCACATAACGCATTAAGAAATTGAGTAACTAATTAATAAATAAGTGATTGATTATTACAGGCTCAATACTCGCGATGTGAACTAAAAATTTTATGGATTGAATGCATTCACAAGGAGAGAGGCCATGAAAAAAGTAAAGATCAATTCGTTTTTGTTTATAGCAACTATAGTTTTTTGGCCATCATATGCGTCTGCCTTATAATTAGATGTCTATGAATCGCCAAATTTGAGTTCCACATTTGGCCAAATCGAATACTGCACATCTAGTCATCGCCTCCACACCCTATTCAGACGTTTGCGATTAAACATCTTTTACCTTACCTTCGAGACCTTTGTGGTAAAAACACATAATGAATTCCACTCCAGCCAAAGGCCTGATCATCATCATCGCCATGATGTCGATGCTCGGCCCTTTTACCATCGACACCTACCTGCCCTCCTTTCCTGCCATTGAGGCAGAGTTTGGCATTAGCCGCGCCTTGTTATCGCAAAGCCTGGCCTTTTACCTGGCCGCATTTGCCATTTCGACCCTGGTGCTTGGGCCGTTGTCAGATCGACTGGGGCGACGGCAGG
>Ga0316204_10004360_pt1 | contig 25564 bp, 20 predicted proteins | sample 6monrhotite_MG_2_FD_205661 | JGI IMG/M metagenome (GOLD analysis project Ga0316204, IMG submission 205661) | Microbial mat bacterial communities from mineral coupon in-situ incubated in ocean water Damariscotta River, Maine, United States -... | ecosystem: Environmental > Aquatic > Marine >...
TAAAATTAAGGATTACTCTTTGTGAATAATGTTGACCTCAAAAAGGCAGGTTTGAAAGCAACTTTGCCCCGTCTGAAAATTCTGGAGTTACTGGAAAAAGATGATACGCGGCATATGAGTGCAGAGGATGTCTATAAGAAACTGCTGGAATTGGGTGAAGATGTTGGTCTGGCAACGGTCTATCGAGTATTGACTCAGTTTGAATCGGCAGGCCTGGTATCAAGACATCATTTTGAAGGCGGTCATTCGGTTTTTGAATTGAACCAGGGTTCCCATCATGATCATCTGGTGTGTGAAAAATGCGGCAAGGTGGAAGAGTTTTATGAAGAGACCATCGAGTCATGCCAACACCAGGTGGCAGAAAAACTGGGTTACAAGATGACCGACCACAGTCTGTATATCTATGGTATCTGTCCCGCTTGTCAGAAAGAAGATACTTAGCCCTATCCCGGCTCCTTGACCTGAAGCAGCATTTCCCTGGCATGCGAGCGGGTCTGTTCAGTAATGGTAACCCCGCCCATCATTCGGGATAACTCCTCAATGCGTTTTTCTTCATCCAGAGGCGTTATGCTGGTACGGGTATTTTGGGCATCGCTATGTTTGTAGACATTGAGATGGTGATGTGCCTGTGAAGCCACCTGGGCCTGATGGGTCACACATAAAATCTGGGCCTTGTTGCCCAGCAATCTTAATTTGCTGCCAACCATTTCGGCTATGCCACCGCCGATCCCTACGTCGACCTCATCGAAAATAAGCGTGGGAATATCGCTAAACTGGGCGGTAACAACCTGTATCGCAAGACTGATCCGCGATAGCTCACCACCGGAAACCACCTTAGATAAAGGCCTTAGAGGCTGTCCCGGATTAGTACTAACATAAAATTCAATGGTTTCCATGCCATTAAGTTGTGGCTGCTCCGAATCAATGCATAACAATTTGATTTCAAAAACACAATTTTCCATACCCAGCTCATGAATATGGCTAATGACCTGTTCTGCCAGTAACTGGTTGGCTTTGCTGCGCGCTGTGGTCAGCTTTTTGGCCAGTTTAAAATACTCGGTTTGCGCCTGCTCCATTTCTTCCAGCAAGTTTTCCAGATGGGTGTCAGCATGCTCCAGCTGTTCGAGTTCCTGTTTCAGAGTCTCAGAATGTGCAAATAAATTGTCTGCTTCTATCTGATGTTTGCGGGACAGGTCGTAGATGTTGCTGATCCGTTGATCCAGCCATTGCAGGCGTTGCGGGTCCAGTTCCAGAGCATCCAGGTAATGACGTAATTCTGAACTGGCTTCATCAACATGAATCAGGGCGTTATTGAGCATTTCCACAACCGGATTCAGGGTGTTATCCAGCTCTGACAGGGCTTGTAATTCATTAAGGGCATTACTGACTTGATGGTTAATACTATTGCGCTCATCTTCTGTCAGTTGATAATGCACTGCCTGCGAGGTTTCTATCAGGCGGTTGGCATGACTGAGCCGACGATGTTCTTCTTCCAGCTCCGCCAGTTCGTTTTCCAGTAGCTCAAAGTCGTCCAGTTCCTGCACCTGAAAGCGCAACAAATCCAGCTTGGCATCCCGTTCAGCACTGTCCTGCTTTAGTTTCCGGTATTCGGATGATTTCTTTTGCCACTGTTGATAACATTGATTAAGCGTTTTTCTTACGCTGCTGATGCCGGCAAAATTATCCAGCAACAGTCGTTGTTCATCGGTTTTAAGCAAGGCCTGATGGGTATTCTGGCCATGGATGTTAACCAGTTTTTCGCCCAGTTCACGCAGTATCTGCAAAGGCACCGGTTGACCATTGATGAAGCCTCTGGAACGCCCCTTGGCATTGATGGTACGGCGGATCAGACACTGGCCGTCATTGTCCTGGTCATCGTCCAGTTCATTGTCTTTAAGCCATTGCTCAATGAGCGGATTGTGTAAATCAAAATCTGCCACAACATCCGCACGTTCAGCGCCAAAGCGCACGGCTGCTGCTTCAGCACGGTCTCCCAGAACTAAACCCAGGGCATCAATCAATATTGATTTCCCGGCCCCGGTCTCTCCGGTTAAAACCGTCAGGCCTGAATCCAGTTCCAGATCCAGCGAATCAACAACGGCAAGGTTTTTAATGGTAATGTGGTTCAACATAAGTTACTGGTACCAGAGGCTAATTTCGTAGCTTTTCACCCCAGCGCAGTTTGGCCCTGAGGATCTCAAAATAATCATAGTCTTTAGGATGTAATATGGTTATGTGTTTGGGATGCCGCATGATTTTAACATGATCACCCGGCAGAAGGTTAAAATTAATCTGACCATCGTAAGTCACCTGAGCCTGAGTAGAAAAACGATCACTGACCACGATATCAATTTCGCTTTCACCGGAAATCACTACCGGGCGGTTACTCATGGTATGAGGGCAAATAGGCACCAGTTCCATGACATTAAGAGAGGGGTATAAAATTGGACCGCCACCGGACAAGGAGTAAGCGGTAGAACCGGTGGGTGTCGATATTATTAAACCATCTGCATGCATTGAATGCATGAACTTATCATCGATATAAGTTTCAATTTCAATCATACGGGCGACATCGGCTTTATGGATTACGACATCGTTGAAGGCATTACCACCGCCAAAATAGTCACCATCTCGCTCAATTTCACTGATAATCAAAAAGCGGTTCTCTTCGGTATATTGGCCAGCCAGAATTTCATCCAGGGCATTGTGGACATCAATGGCGCATAAATCCACCAGAAATCCCAGGTGTCCCAGATTGATCCCCAGTAATGGCACGCCGAAGCCTACCAGGCTTCTGGCAGCACTCAGTAAGGTGCCATCACCGCCGACAATGATAATCAAATCGCAATGCTCACCCAGGTGGGTTCGGGAGGCTTCTTGCATTTCGTGATCGGTAAATACTGCCGCCGTGCTTTCATCCAGCAATACTTTACGATCATTGCTGGTAAAGTATTCATGCAGACTCACCAGGGCATCTCCGACACTGGGATCCGCATATTTACCAATCAGACCGATGGTATCAAATGTTTTGCTTTGTTTTGTTTCTGTTTTATCAGCAACCGCCACGGGCAAGTCCTTTATAAGGATTTATTTTTATTTAGTTTAAGAAATTAGCACAAAAAAGCGTGAAACAAAACACCTGGCCGATATTGAGCTTTAATCTTGAAACTGGAAAACACAGCCTTATGTTATGAATATAATAATGATAAAACATATAAGTATTGACCATACCCGTGATTAAAGTGACCAAAAGCCAACAATTTGATGAACGTGCCGGCCAGTTGATGAAGGTGCTCGTTGAAAATTATATCAGTGATGGGCAACCTGTCGGTTCTAAAGCATTAGTGGAGTCTTCGGGCCTAAAAATCAGCTCAGCAACGGTTCGAAGTGTTATGGCCGATCTGGAACAAATGGGCCTGATCCACTCTCCCCATACCTCGGCGGGACGTATTCCAACGGTACAGGGTTATCGACTGTTTGTTGATTCCCTCTTATCTATGGAGCAACCGGATCAAACTCTGTTAAATCAGCTGTCATCGAATATTAAGGATGTTAATAAGCAAAATCAGCTACTGGAAAATGTCACAGAGACTTTGTCAGACGTGACCAAAATGGCTGGTTTGGTCGTGTTACCAAAAAAGGATTTGATAGCGCTGACCCAGGTTGAATTTATCCCGCTGTCCAATAAGCGGATACTGGCCATTCTGGTACAAAGTGACAATGAAGTTCAGAACCGGGTGTTACAACTGGAGCAGGATTACCCCCCGGCGCAATTGCAGCAAATGAGTAATTATCTGAACCAGTTATTGATCGGCAAATCCATTAAGGAAGTGTGTTATACCCTGTCACAGGAAATGGAAAATACGCGCCAAAAAATGGATGATATGATGCGTTCTGCCATACAAATGGCCAATCATGCCTTTGCCGGACATCGTGACGATCACGATGATTTTGTGATCAGTGGGGAAACCAATTTGATGCAATACAATGATATTGCCAATATGCAAAAAATGAGGCAATTATTTGATGCCTTCCATGAAAAGCAGCATATCCTTTCTCTATTAAATCAGGTGGGTTATGCGGAGGGTGTCCAACTCTTTATCGGTAATGAATCCGCTTATGAACCCCTGGATGATTGCTCCGTTGTTGCCGCGCCCTACCAGATAGATGGTCAGACTATGGGGGTGCTTGGGGTTATCGGGCCAACCCGAATGGCTTATGACAAAGTCATTCCAATTGTTGATTTGACAGCAAAATTATTGACTTCGGCCTTGAATCATGAAAATTAACCCCTATTTAGAGTGTGTTAATTATTAAATGGCCTTGATTAATATAAAAGAGAGTAAACATGGCAGAAGAACAAAAAGTTGATGGGCAAGAATCAGAAGAAGTAAGCGCACAGGCTTCTGAAGATAACGCCGCCTCAGAAAGCACAGCGGAAACCAATTCTGAAGAGATTGTTGACAATAATGTCAACGATGAGGAAGTAATGGACGAACTGGCTGCTCTGGAAGCGGAAGAGTTGATTGCTCGTATTAAACAGGTTCAGGCTAAGGCAGATGAAAACTGGGATGTTGCATTACGCACCAAGGCAGAAATGGAAAATGTGCGGCGCCGTACAGAAAAAGAAGTCTCCAATGCCAGGAAGTTCGGTGTCGAAAAACTGGTCAATGAAATATTACCCGTAAAAGATTCCATGGAACTGGGTCTGAAAGCCGCTGTGGAACTGGATGTCGAAGATGAGGCCGTGCATAAAATTCGTGAAGGTATGGAACTGACCTTAAAAATGATGAACGATGCCTTGACCAAGATCGGTGTGACTGAAGTGTTACCGGAAGAAGGCGATGCCTTCAATGCGGAATTTCATCAGGCCATGTCGATGCAGGAAATTCCCGGCAAAAAAACCAATTCTATTGTGGCCGTGATACAAAAAGGTTATTTATTAAATGAGCGCCTGATTCGGCCTGCTATGGTTATGGTTGCAAAATAACACGCAATTGAAAGATATTTATCAGGGGTGCAATAACCCCTTGAAAGATGGGAATATAACCCCATTAAAAAGAACAGTAAGAACGAATTATTTTTAGGAGAAAACAATGGGCAAAATTATCGGTATTGATTTGGGTACTACCAATTCATGTGTGGCTGTTATGGATGGAGACAAGCCAAAAGTTATTGAGAATGCAGAAGGCGATCGAACTACTCCATCCATCGTCGCTTATACTGATGACGAAGTTCTGGTTGGTCAGCCAGCTAAACGCCAGGCTGTGACCAATCCTGCCAATACACTCTATGCCATCAAGCGTTTGATTGGCCGTACCTATGGTGAAGATGCGGTACAAAAAGACATTGAGCTGGTGCCTTATAAAATTGTTAAAGCAGACAATGGTGATGCCTGGGTTGAAGCTCACGGTAAGAAAATGGCACCACCGGAAGTATCCGCAAGAGTTCTGGCAAAAATGAAGAAAACGGCGGAAGATTATCTCGGTGAAGCAGTCACTGATGCGGTCATTACTGTACCTGCCTACTTTAACGACTCTCAGCGCCAGGCAACTAAGGATGCCGGTAAAATTGCCGGTTTGAATGTTAAACGTATTATTAACGAACCTACAGCTGCAGCTCTGGCTTATGGCCTGGACAAGTCCAAAGGTGACTCTACCATAGCCGTATTTGACCTGGGTGGTGGTACTTTTGATGTATCTATCATTGAAATTGCGGAAGTGGATGGTGAATTCCAGTTTGAAGTGTTATCAACCAATGGTGATACCTTCCTGGGTGGTGAAGACTTTGACGTGCGTTTGATTAACTATCTGGCCGATGAATTCAAAAAAGATCAAGGCATGGACTTACGTGGAGATCCACTGGCTATGCAGCGTCTGAAGGAAGCGGCAGAAAAAGCCAAGATTGAATTGTCTTCGACACAGCAGACCGATGTTAATCTGCCTTATATTACCGCAGATGCTTCAGGACCCAAGCACTTGAACGTGAAAGTGACTCGTGCCAAACTGGAATCCCTGGTGGAAGATCTGGTTAAGCGCACGATTGATCCTTGCCGTATTGCTCTGAATGATGCCGGTTTATCAGTCGGCGACATTAATGAAGTGATTCTGGTTGGTGGTCAGACTCGTATGCCTAAGGTTCAAGAAGCAGTACAGGAATTCTTTGGTAAAGAACCCCGTAAAGATGTCAATCCGGATGAAGCAGTGGCTGTGGGCGCGGCAGTGCAGGGCGGTGTTCTGGGCGGTGATGTAAAAGACGTTCTATTACTGGACGTTACCCCACTGTCTCTGGGGATTGAGACTGCTGGTGGTGTAATGACCAAACTGGTGGAAAAAAATACCACTATTCCAACTAAAGCTTCCCAGGTCTTTACGACTGCCGATGATAATCAGACAGCTGTGACGGTACATGTACTCCAGGGTGAGCGTGAAGTGGCTTCCGGAAATAAATCTCTAGGTCGTTTTGATCTGTCTGATATTCCACCTGCTCAACGTGGTACACCACAAATTGAAGTGTCGTTTGACCTGGATGCCAATGGTATCCTGCATGTATCAGCAAAAGACAAGGCGACAGGCAAAGAACAATCCATTGTGATTAAAGCATCCAGTGGTTTATCTGATGATGAAGTCGATCGTATGGTTGAGGATGCTGAAGCCCATGCTGAAGACGATAAGAAGTTCCATGAACTGGTGACTGCCCGTAACACGGCTGAAAACATGATTCATGCCACCAAGAAGTCTATGGAAGATCTCGGTGATAAGCTGGAAGAGGGTGAGAAGACTGCCATTGAAACAGCGATCAAGGATCTGGAAGAATCTATGAAGGGTGATGATAAGGATGATATCGAAGTCAAGACCAAAGCATTGACTGACGTATCTGCAAAAATGGCAGAACGTATGTACGCTCAGAGTGGTGACGCTGCAGGTGGAGCTGACGCTGGTGGTGCCGAAGGTGCTGCGGAAAATACTGCAGATGACGATGTGGTTGATGCAGAATTTGAAGAAGTGGATGACTCAAAGAAGTAAATTAATTACTTTATTAAGAGCTTGAAGACTTTTTAACTACAAGTTGAAGATGTTTAAACAATAAGCTGATTAAACACAGGGATGGAAGATATTTCCGCCCTGTGTTTTTTTGTTTTTTGCAAAATTAAGAAAGCCAGATATGTCTAAAAGAGATTTTTACGAAGTACTCGGGGTTGATAAAACGGCCAGTGATGCGGAATTAAAAAAGGCTTATCGCCGACTGGCGATGAAGTATCATCCGGATAGAAACCCTGATAACAAAGACACTGAAGCACATTTCAAGGAAGCGAAAGAAGCTTATGAAGTGCTTTCTGATGCCCAGAAACGAGCCGCCTATGATCAATTCGGTCATGCCGGAGTGGATCAAAGCGCTGGTATGGGGGGTGGTGCCGGAGCTAATTTCAGTGATATTTTCGGTGATGTCTTTGGTGATATTTTTGGTGGCGGTGGTGGTGGCGGTGGTCGTCGTGGTGGCGAACGGGTCTACCGGGGTGCTGATCTGCAATACAACCTGGAATTGAGCCTGGAAGAAGCGGTGCATGGGAAATCGGTGAAGATCCGGGTTCCTACCATGGTTCTGTGTAAAAAATGCAGTGGCTCAGGTGCGAAGAAAGGCTCTAAAGCTGAAACCTGCGGCACTTGTCAGGGCGTGGGGCAGGTTAGAATGCAGCAGGGCTTTTTCTCTTTGCAGCAAACTTGTCCAACCTGTCATGGTAGTGGCAAGGTGATTAAAGATCCCTGTGATGCCTGCCATGGAGAAGGTCGTATCCAGGAACATAAAACGCTTTCCGTTAAAGTGCCTGCTGGCGTAGATACTGGTGATCGTATCCGCCTGTCCAATGAAGGTGAAGCGGGTCAAAATGGTGGGCCGGCTGGTGATCTTTATGTTCATGTGCATGTCAAACCGCATGAAATCTTTACCCGGGAAGGCAGCGATCTGTTTTGTGAAGTGCCTATTAATATCACTACTGCGGCACTGGGCGGAACTCTGGAAGTTCCGACTCTGGATGGCCGTATCAGTCTGAAAATCCCGGCTGAAACGCAGACCGGAAAAATGTTCCGCATGCGTAACAAAGGGGTTAAGTCTGTTCGTGGTGGAGTGCAGGGTGATCTGCTGTGTCGTATTATCGTGGAAACGCCGGTGAAACTGAGTTCCAGACAAAAAGAATTGCTTGAGGAATTTCAGGAAACCCTGGAAAAGGGCGGCAAGAGTCATAGTCCGAAAGCCCATAGCTGGTTAGACGGGGTAAAAAAATTCTTTGATGATATGAAACAAAATATTGGTTAATAAATTGTAAAATTAGCAACGAAGCAATCAAAGGCGTAGAGAACAGGTGATCTCTACGCCTTTGTAGTTTAATATGCTTTAAACCTGAATAAATCTTAATTGTCTTGAAAATTATGTCTTCACTGGGGGAATCGGCATATTAGCAAGTGATTGGGCAATGAGGAGGAAATATGAAGTTTAAACGATTACTTGAAGGTCTTTTTAATCCCTTTGTAAAAAAAGAACCGATCAGTCCGTCTCGGCGTTCAGCCTTGACAAAATTACTCGCAACCACTGGCGCTGCTGCGCTGGGGGCATCTGTGACCGCGGTCCAGGCTCATAAATCAGCGGATGCGGATAGTAAAGAAAAAGAAGAACGCTTTCCTGGTGATCCGCCAGAACATTTTATCGTCTATCAACTGAATAGCCATGAGCATGAATATCATCAGCATGTTATCGGATCAGTTGGTGCAATGATTGGTAAATACGAGGACAATATTGATATTGTCGTCGCCTGTTTCGGCAGCGGTATTCATGTCCTTGCTAAAATACCTGAACGACCTGTTGACGATTCCATTAAAGAAAAAATCAAGAGTCTTGCTGGACAGGGCGTCAAGTTCCATGCCTGCGGCAGAACTATGGATACTTTGCAGTGGACCAAGGAAGATGTTTTGCCTTTTGCTAAAATTGTTGACGTCGGTGTGGCCGATCTTATGGAATTACAGGAACAAAACTACGCCTATATGAACTGGTAATCCAATTCTATTGAAACTGAGTTCAAAAACTGGTCGTTCCCAGGATAGGAAGTAGATTTAATAGCATTGAATTATTTATTGGAAAGAACATGACAAATATTTTGGTTACCGGTGCCGCCGGGCGTATGGGAAGAAACTTGATTTCCGCAGTCCATGAAGCCGCTGGCGCAACTTTGAGCGCGGCAACAGAGCGCCAGGGTAGTAGCATTATTGGTGCGGATGCCGGTGAATTGGCAGGACTGGATAAAAATGGCGTTATTTTAAACGATAAGATTCAATCAGTCGTTGATGATTTTGATGTCTGCATTGATTTTACGGCCCCGGCTGTGACGATTGAAAATATTAAGGTGTGTCAGGCAGCAGGCAAGAAGATGGTGATTGGTACTACCGGGTTTAGCGATGAACAAAAACAGTTTATTCATGATGCTGCTAAAGATATTGCTATTGTTTTTGCGCCGAATATGAGTGTTGGGGTGAATCTGACCTTTAAACTTCTGGATATTGCCGCGCGTGTTCTGGGTGATACTGTGGATATTGAGGTCATTGAGGCCCATCACCGTCATAAGGTTGATGCGCCATCGGGAACGGCTTTGCGTATGGGTGAAGTCGTTGCCGATGCTTTAGGACGTGATCTGAAAGACTGCGCAGTTTATGGCCGTGAGGGGCAAACTGGCGAGCGTGATCGCAAGACCATTGGCTTTGAAACCATACGTGCGGGTGATATTGTTGGCGAACATACGGTTATGTTTGCTGATATTGGCGAACGAGTTGAAATTACTCATAAAGCCTCCAGTCGCATGACCTTTGCCAATGGCGCTGTCCGGGCGGCACAGTGGCTCAATGATTATGATAAGGGCCTGTTCGATATGCAGGATGTGCTTGGCTTACGGGATTAAATCAAGTCAAAATTTTCACTGGGTTTTCCATAAAGATAACCCTGGCCATAATCAAAGCCTGCCTGAATGACATGTTGATGGGTTTCATCTTGTTCGATACCTTCTGCTACCATCTCATAACCTATCTCTTTAACCATCCGGCAGAGGTTAAGAATTAGTGTCCGCTGTTTGGGGTTGTCCAGATCTTTAATAAGCGTAATGTCAAATTTTACTATATCAACAGGCATACTGCCCAGATAACGAAGCGAAGAATAACCGCTGCCAAAGTCGTCAAGAGCAATAAGAAAGCCCATGGCTTTAAGTTTGTTGAGATTATCGCTTGCCTTTGACATATGGCTGATCAATGTCGTTTCTGTGACTTCAAAAACTAATTTGTATTGATTAAGAAACTTATTCAAAGGCTGCAACCAACTGAGCAGTTCATCACTACTCACCGATGGACCTGATAAATTGATAGAAACGCCGGTACCTTCCGGTATTCGTCCACGTTCAAGATCGTCAATGATGGCCTTAACGATAACCCGATCCATTTCCTTATCAAGGTTTCGTGCTGAGATGATGGGAAAAATATGACTAGGCGGTATGGTTTCTCCTTTATGCTCTATTCGTACCAGTGACTCATAATAATTGGTGGTATTGCTGTTGAGTTTTATAATCGGCTGATAATGAATTTTTATACCTTCACCTGTTTGAATGGCTTCAAACACAGCAGAATAAATCCAGTTCGAAAAAAGACTGCGCGAGGAAGTGGCCATTTCAGGATGATAAAGAATGATATCTTCCTTGCCCGGATGCTTGGCCAGATAGACCGCGGAGTCTGCTTGCCAGCCCAAATTATCCAGATCAGCTTTGCTCCCGGTTCGCATACAGGCAATTCCTACGCTGACATGTATATTTTCCATAATGCCTAGAGCCTGGAAGTTAAATTTAGCGATAACCTCAAGACAACGGTTGGCAATTTCAAGACCTGTGGTTTCGTTACAGTTTAATATTACTGTGCCAAATTCATCACCGCCCAGGCGATACAGACGTTCACTCTGACGAAATTCTGTATTAATTAACTTTGCAATCGTAATGAGTACCTCATCACCCACTTGATGACCATAACTATCATTAATGGCCTTAAAGTGGTTGATGTCAAATATCATCATGCAGATGTGCATGCGGGAGTTCTCTGTAATACTAATGACCTGTTGCCAATGCTCACTGAAGGCACGGCGGTTTTTTATACCGGTTAAGGGATCGGTATAGGCTAATTCAAACAGTTCTTTATTTTTTTCATCTAGACTGCCATAAACATTATTAAGTTCTTCCTGATAGGCATTAAGCGCCTGACTGACGTCATTGAGTTCCTTAATGGGCAGTTGTTTCAAAAAACGTCCGGAGTGCAATAAGTCGGGGTTTTTTCTGAGCAGATAAATGTGTTCGATAAGGTATTGTAATGGTCGTTTGACACCATAAACCAGAAGGATATACAGCAAGATTGCCACGAATAAACTGGCAATCGTCAAACCTCTACTGGTGTTCTCCAATATCGCTTGTACGGCAATTGAAGAAATGTCTTTTTTCTTTTCATAAGCAATAGAGGGAATAATCATTGCCAATGGCGTAATTTCAGCTTTAGATTTTATATAAATGCTGGTTTCGTCTATATGATGAAATTTATGATTGCTAATGAGCGGCAGAAAAGGCAGGCGAATTGCTACAAAACCAATAACGAGTTGTCCACCATGACTATAGACTGGTGCAAAGAAGGTCACACTGGCGCTGGTATTTTTTTTATGGCTGACAAATGATTCGGATAATTTTTCCGGGTTGATGCGTAAAGGTAAATCGATGTCAGGAATGGCTATCAAAGACTCACCACGAGAGTTATAAAGGTTCGCCACTAAGGTAGTGTCAGGTAAAATACCGGCACTCATCATGCGCTGTTCACGCCAGTAAGGGTAGAAGGATGGATTAAGAATTTGCTGCCTGGTTTCACCCCAATTGGCAAACTTCTGAACCACTCTGCTGCCTTCTTCTGTGGCTTTTTTGAGTGCGTTTTCGAGTTCTTCGTTAGTGCTTTGGAATTTCCAGTCAGCCACAGTGTGCTTGGCGGTTTCAATCTGATTATAGGTATACCAGCCAAAACCAATAAATATCAATATTGTGACAAAACCCAGCAGGAGAGCGTATTGTTTAAGAGAAAATTTCATTGATTTTTTCTTAGGTTATGAATCAATAACATTTTCTATGAAATCCTGCAGATCAAATTCATGAGAGCCATGGAAAAAATGATTGGCTTCATCGATGATTTGCACATCCATGCCCATTTCAATCAGTTTTGCTGGCCAGGTTTGATCGATTCGCTGATCGCCGGCACCAAAAAGCAATGACACAGGGCTGTTAATCTCCTTTAAACTATCCGTGGTGCGTTTTTTGGACCATTCCATATAAGACAGATAGGCTTCAGGACTTGATACATATTCCTTACAATAGACAAATCCAAATGACGCTGGACCAAGCTGTCCCTTTGCTACAGCCGTCCTTGCTTTGTCAATCTCAGTTGCTGTGGCATTGGAGCTTGGACGGTTGCCAAAATATGCCAGACTTATAAGAATGGTTTTTTTCGGCACTAGCTGAGTGTCATGGTATTTATCCAGATAGGCGACTAACTGAGTCGCTCCGGCACTATGTCCTATCAGGATGATGCTTTGATGGTTTTTGTTCTTTAACCATTGCAGCCAATGGTTAATTTCTTCAATATCGGATGCCATTGTGTGAGTATGGATGGCTTCGCAGGGTAAACTTTCTTTTCTACTATCAATACCCAGGCTCATGGTTGGTCTGAGGGTTGTGTAGCCGGATTCTTCAAGAAACTCGCCAATTCTGACAGTGGTAGAAAAATCCCGGGTTTGCAATACACCGTGCAAGATAAAGACCGCAGGTTTATCCTGCTCACCCTCACTATATTCAGCCAGAGCATGCAGAGAGTTGCCTATAGGAATGCTGACCTCCTGGGCAAAAATATTCGTACAGAAGTTCAGTAAAATAATAAATAATATTATTCGGGGTGGCATTACTGTATCTTTTTAGTGGTTAAATATCGATTGATAACCGGTCATTATCTTTTGCCCTTCACTTAAGATAATAGACCTCATTTTGGGATTGTAAACGGCATTTTTTATTAAGCGTTAAAAATTCTGACCAATTGGTCAAATATTGTATGGCTCAAATGCTGGTATCGTTTCAAGCTGCTTATCATAGTTTGTATTTACCAGGGGTTAAGGTACCAGAACACAAATTTAAAAATTTCTTATGTATTTGCGGTAAACCCTAAGTTTAAGATGGACAGAATTTATGGTTTCTTGTAAAATTCCGAGGTTAAATTTGCATATCTAGACTTATGGGAGACTTCATTGACTGACTCTGATTCCAGAACCGATTCCCCAGCGGATTCCGAACCGAACAATATGGTTACCAGGGCAATGGAGATGTCACCGGCAATTCTGGCCCTGGAAGACGGTACCGTATTTTATGGCAAGGCCATAGGTGCTTTAGGTGAAACGGTTGGCGAAGTGGTTTTTAACACTTCAATGACAGGTTATCAGGAGATACTGACTGATCCATCCTATAAAGAACAAATCGTTACTCTGACCTATCCCCATATTGGTAATGTCGGCACCAACTCCGGAGATGAAGAATCCGCTGCGATTATGGCCAGGGGCTTAGTGATCCGCGACCTGCCGCGATTGATGTCCAGTTGGCGTGGGGAAATGTCCCTTTCGGACTATCTCAAAAAACATAATATTGTTGCCATAGCGGACATTGATACCCGTATGCTGACTCGCTTACTACGGGATAAAGGCGCTCAAAATGGTGCTATTGTCGCGCTTCAGGGTAGTAAAGATGATATTGATGACGCCGCGGCAATCGCTGCGGCTCAGGCGTTCCCGGGTCTGAAAGGCATGGATCTGGCCAAAGTGGTGACCACCGATTGTAGTTACGAATGGACAGAAGGAAGCTGGTCACTGGAGACGAATGCCTCTGAGAGCCGTACTGATCTGCCATTCCACGTGGTTGCCTACGACTATGGTGTAAAGAAAAATATTCTCAGAATGCTGGTGGATCGTGGCTGTAAAGTGACTGTGGTACCGGCAAAAACCAAAGCCTCTGAAGTTCTGTCTATGAACCCGGACGGGGTGTTTCTGTCAAATGGCCCCGGTGATCCCGAACCCTGTGATTACGCTATTGAGGCTATTGGTGAAATTCTGGACAGTGCCAAACCCGTATTCGGGATCTGTCTGGGGCATCAGCTATTGTCATTGGCCAGCGGTGCGAAAACGGTAAAAATGAAGTTTGGTCATCATGGCGGAAATCACCCGGTCAGTGATCTGGATAGTAAAGCCGTTATGATCACCAGTCAGAATCATGGCTTTGCGGTTGATGAAGCCAGCTTGCCGGATAATCTGAAAGCGACTCATAAATCACTTTTCGATGGTTCCCTACAGGGAGTTCATCGTACGGACAAACCGGCGTTCAGTTTTCAGGGACACCCTGAGGCAAGCCCGGGACCCCACGATGTCGCACCTCTGTTTGATCATTTTATTGAGTTAATTGAACAGCAGAAATAGCATCAGACACGTCTCTTTCATAAAGAGATAATGATACAAAAGATTTATTTTAAACACACTAAGACGTGAGTAAAGAATGCCAAAACGCGATGATATAAAAAGTATTCTGATTATAGGTGCAGGTCCAATTGTGATTGGTCAGGCCTGTGAGTTTGATTATTCGGGTGCCCAGGCGTGTAAGGCGCTGAAAGACGAGGGCTATCGGGTCATTCTGGTCAATTCTAATCCCGCAACCATTATGACGGACCCGGAACTGGCTGATGCAACCTATATCGAGCCTATCCACTGGAAAGTGGTGGCGAATATCATCGAAAAAGAACGTCCAGATGCCTTATTACCCACCATGGGTGGTCAGACGGCATTAAACTGTGCTCTGGATCTGGATAGACAAGGGGTTCTGAAACAGTACGATGTGGAAATGATTGGCGCGGATAAAGAAGCCATCAATAAAGCAGAAGATCGCGATCTGTTTCGTCAGGCCATGATTAAGATTGGTCTGGACATGCCCAAGTCCTACATCGCGCATACCATGGAAGAAGCAGCCCAGGTACAAATTGCACTGGGTGCCTTTCCGATTATTATTCGCCCTTCATTTACCATGGGTGGCAGTGGCGGTGGTATTGCTTATAACAAAGAAGAATTTGTCGAGATCTGTGAGCGCGGTCTGGACATGTCGCCCACCAATGAATTGTTGATTGAAGAATCCATTATTGGCTGGAAAGAATATGAGATGGAAGTGGTTCGGGACAAAAAAGATAATTGTATTATTGTCTGCTCCATTGAAAATTTTGATGCCATGGGTGTTCACACCGGTGATTCCATTACCATTGCCCCGGCGCAAACCCTGACCGATAAAGAATATCAGATCATGCGTAATGCCTCTCTGGCGGTGTTACGTGAAATTGGTGTGGATACCGGTGGTTCCAATGTGCAGTTTGCAGTAAATCCTGAAAATGGTCGTTTGATCATTATCGAAATGAATCCCAGGGTATCCCGTTCTTCTGCTCTGGCATCCAAGGCCACGGGTTTTCCGATTGCCAAAGTGGCGGCGAAACTGGCCGTGGGTTATACCCTGGATGAACTGGATAATGAAATCACCAGTGGTGCAACGCCAGCATCTTTTGAACCGACATTAGATTACGTGGTCACTAAAGTGCCGCGGTTTACTTTTGAAAAATTCCCTCAGGCAGATGATACCCTGACCACGCAGATGAAATCGGTGGGCGAGGCCATGTCTATTGGCCGCACCTTTCAGGAGTCTCTGCAGAAAGCTTTGCGATCACTGGAAATTGATACCGATGGTTTTACTGAGATGTATGACGGACTGGAAGGAGACACGGATTCTGAGCGCATGGATTCCTTGCGTCATGCTTTACGTGTACCTGGTGCCCATCGTATCTGGTACATTGGCGATGCCTTCCGCAAGGGACTGTCACTGCAGGACATTCAGCAGTTAACCGGAATTGATCCATGGTTCCTGATCCAGATTGAAGAAATTATTCAACTGGAAGAGCACATTCGTGACAAGCATATCATGGATCTTGATGCAGACTTCCTACGTGAAATAAAACGTAAAGGCTTTTCTGACAGCCGTCTGGCCTGTGTCCTGAATAGCGATGAAAAAACGGTAAGAAAGTATCGTCAGCAGTTGAATATTCGTCCAGTCTATAAGCGGGTAGATTCCTGTGCGGCTGAATTCGCCTCCGATACGGCCTATATGTATTCAACCTATGAACAGGAATGTGAAGCCGAGCCATCGGATAAAGAAAAAATCATGGTGCTTGGCGGTGGTCCTAACCGTATTGGCCAGGGCATTGAATTTGACTATTGCTGTGTTCATGCAGCCCATGCCTGTCGTGATGACGGTTATGAAACCATTATGGTGAACTGCAATCCGGAAACCGTTTCCACGGATTATGATACCTCCGATCGTCTTTATTTTGAGCCTCTGACGCTGGAAGATGTTCTGGAATTAATCGATCTGGAAAATCCCAAGGGCGTGATTGTGCAATATGGTGGTCAGACGCCACTGAAACTGGCACGAGCGCTGGAAGCAGCCGGTGCCAATATTATTGGCACCTCACCGGACTCGATCGATCTAGCTGAAGATCGTGAGCGTTTTCAGGCAATGATTGAAGAACTGGGTTTATTACAGCCACCGAATCGTACTGCCCGCGATCCTGAGTCTGCGGTGACTCTGGCCGAAGAAGTCGGCTATCCATTAGTGGTGCGGCCCTCCTATGTCCTGGGTGGCCGGGCAATGGAAATCGTCTATAACGAAGACGAACTGCGCACCTACATGACTACCGCAGTGAAAGTATCCAATGATTCGCCGGTATTGCTGGATCGCTTCCTGGACGATGCGGTAGAGGTGGATGTCGATGCGATATGTGATGGCGAAGATGTTCTTATCGGCGGTATTATGCAACACATTGAACAGGCGGGTGTACACTCCGGCGATTCCGCCTGTTCTATTCCGCCTTATAACCTGTCCGAAGAATTACAGGACCGGTTGCGGGATCAGGCTGCCCGAATGGCTAAAAAACTGGGTGTAATCGGACTGATGAATACCCAGTTTGCTATTAAGGGTGATGATATCTATGTACTGGAAGTGAATCCACGTGCGTCACGTACGGTACCCTTTGTTTCTAAAGCCACCGGAATGTCATTAGCTAAAATTGCGGCTTTATGTATGACCGGTAAATCCCTGAAACAACAGCAACAACTGGTAGAATCGAAACCGAAATTCTTTTCCGTCAAAGAGTCGGTGTTCCCATTTATCAAATTCCCTGGAGTCGACCCGATTTTAGGGCCGGAAATGAAATCCACGGGTGAGGCCATGGGCCTGGGTAGAACCTTTGGCGAGGCCTTCGGTAAATCCCAGTTATCGGCTGGTGTGGAATTACCAACTGGAGGAAAAGCCTTTGTCAGTGTGCGTGAAGCGGACAAGCCCAAAGTCACTGAACTGGCGAGAAAAATACATTCGCTCGGTTTTAATATCTTGGCAACCAGCGGTACCCATAAATTACTGTCCGAAAATGGCATAGAATCAGTACTGGTTAACAAGGTCAAAGAAGGTCGGCCGCATATTGTGGATATGATCAAAAATGATGAAATTTCCCTCATTGTTAATACCACCGAGGGTAAAAAAGCCATTGAGGATTCTTCCACAATACGTCGACAGGCCTTGCAACATAAGGTAACCTATTCGACTACGATTGCTGCAGCTGAAGCATTGTGCGAAGCCATGATGATAGAAGGCATTCATGAGGGGGATGTGGAAGTTTATCGCATTCAGGATGTCCATAGTGAACTATTTGCGTAATCGCTTTTTGTGCTGCTAAAGAAGGAATGTTAATAAATGAATAAAGTACCTATTACTAAACTCGGTGCAGAAAAGCTGGAAGCTGAACTGAAGCAACTCAAAAGTGTGCGTCGTCCCAGGGTCATCCAGGCGATTGCAGAAGCACGGGAGCACGGTGATTTAAAAGAAAACGCTGAATACCATGCGGCCCGTGAAGAACAGGGGTTTATCGAAGGGCGGATCAAGGATATCGAAGGTAAGCTGTCCCATGCTCAGATCATTGATGTCAGTTCACTCAGACAAGATGGCCGGGTTGTTTTTGGTACTACAGTTGTACTTTATGATGATGAAGAAGATAAGGAAATTACCTATCAGATTGTCGGCGAAGACGAAGCGGATATTAAATCCGGTAAAATTTCCGTGTCATCCCCGGTTGCCATGGCTCTAATTGGTAAAGAAGTGGATGATGTGGCACTGGTCAAAGCTCCTGGTGGCGATAAAGAATATGAAATAATGGCTGTAAAATACCTGTGAGGCTGATATTGAAAAGCCTTATTCCCATGTGTCTGCATGGGAAATTCTCTGTTATCTGAATTAACCCCTGCCATGTCATTAAATAATCTCAGTAAAATGTATTTGAATCAAACTGTCGGCGAGAAAATTCTGCTGACTTTTTGGGTGGGGTCACTCTGGGCCATTGGCTATCTTGCCGTACCAACGTTGTTTGCGACTCTGGATGACCGGCAGCTGGCAGGTATGCTGGCGGGAAAAATGTTTACCGCGGTCAGTTACATGGGACTGTTTTGTGGCGTGCTATTGTTGCTATCCTTGATTAAACGCAGCAATCGACTTAAAACCGAGATACGTTTCTGGCTATTGCTGGTGATGCTTTTGTTGATCATTATCGGTGAATTTATCCTGCAGCCGCAAATGGCTGAATTAAAACAGATGGGTTTGCTGGCTGGATCAGATGCTGCGAGGGAATTTAGCCTGCTGCATCAGATTGCCACAGCACTCTATACCCTGAATTCACTCCTGGGTCTGGCTATGGTGGTGTTTCATCCTGCTGAAACGAAGCCTGAGTTAGGCAGGGCTTATTCAGACAAAGCTTAGCGAGTGAACAATTTTATTTAAGGTTAAATCAATAAAGTCATATTGCTGTTCCTGCTCTTCTGGTGGGAACAATAAATCCTCGAAAAAATATTGCAGTTCTTGCAGATCAATAAACCAAAGTGCAGTCAAGACTAATAAGATCAATAAAATAAATAGCACCAGCCCCAGTTTTTTTGCGGATGTCTTTTTTTTAATCGTCCCGACTTGCTTTTGTGATAGCACGATAGTAGCGCTTTCAGTTGCTGAAATTGCATTTAATTCGCTGACAACATGGGAAAAATTATTGATTCGCTCTTTAGGATTGATACGCAGCATACCGGTGATTAATTGCTTGAGTTTTAAAGGCAGCTTCTTAAAGGTGATATTACCTTGAAAACGGTCTTCATCCAGTGCCGGCTGCATGCCCACCAGCATTTGATAAAAAATGACCCCTGCGGAAAAAATATCCACCGAGGGTGAGTCAGGTTCTTTTTCCAGGCGGTACCAGTTAGTGTCCTGTTTGTTATTGCGATAATGCTCTTGCAGACCAAAATCGACCAGCTTGACATGACCCTCATTATTAAAAAGGATATTACTGGGCCGAAGATTGCCATGGATAATTTGATGGCTATGAGCAAAGTTCATCCCGGCTGCTATTTCCTGAGCCAAGGGGATAAATTCCCGCCACTTCATCGGTTGAACCAGGCGCTCCTGTAAATTACCGCCATTGAGATATTCCATGACTATAATATAATTTCGCTGATTCCCGGAGGTCCCCAGGATTCTAACAATGTTGGCATGTTTTAACGGTGTTAATAACTTTGCTTCTGCAAAACCGGCATCTCCCGCGGCTCTTTTCTTGATCACAATTAATTTTTTACTGGAGCGGTTTTCAAATAACATTACTGAACTGTGCTGGTCTTCTTTAATGACATCCAGTAAATCAAACTGCTTAAAATCCTTCTGTACCCGCTCCCTTTGTTCTGTTTGTAAATGAGCTCCCCGCAGTAATAGCAACAGGCTGTCCTTTATTTCATCGGCAGATGAAGGACGGTCATCCGGAGAATTTTCCAGGCATTTAAGGATCAGATCACTTAATACGGTGGGTATTTCTGGCTCAAGTTCCTCAGGTGCTTTAAAGCGGCCAACTGGATCCTGATGGGTAAACAATTTGTACATCAAGACGCCCAGAGAGAACAGATCGCTGCGAAATGATACTGTCGTTGCTGACTGCCTTTGTTCCGGGGACATGTAGGCCATAGTACCCATGATGGTGCCTACTTTGGTTGGCTCTTTGTCATTGTCATCTTCGTAATATTGGGCGATGCCAAAATCAAGAATGCGGGCATTGCCATCGTTATCAATCAATACATTGGCCGGCTTGATATCCCGATGGATAACATTATTGCGATGGGCATAGGACAAAGCCTTGCAGATCTGTATCGTGATATCCAGCTTGCGGTTAAAGTCCAGTTGTCCCCGGCCCATTATGTTACCCAGTTCCTGACCCTCAACATATTCCATAATGAAATAGGGCACGCCTTTGGTCGTGAAACCCCGTTCAAAGACCGGGATAATAAAGGGATTTGAGAGACGGGCTATGATTAGCGACTCTTTTTCAAAGCGCTGGATAAAATCGTCTTTATCGGAAAAACTATGAGTGAGAACTTTGATTGCTACGGGGCGTTTTAATGAAATTTGATGGGCCTTATAGACCTGAGCCATGCCACCCTGGCCAATCTTTTCCAGGATCTTGTAACCGTCAATTTGCATTGAATTCTCTTGGTTCGGGTATTATTTTAGAGACTTTTTATTATTTTTCAGTTTAGACTCTATAAATTATTTATCCAGAAGATCAGAAATTAGTGCCGTTAAGGATGGCTTAAGTCCTGGATGGCACTCATTTTGTTACTTGGGGAATTCAATTTTTGGTTTGTTTTTGTTGTGACGGTAAAAGATACCGATGTGGCCAATGGTTTGTACTTGCTCCGCGTCTGTCTGACGGACAATCGACTCAATCATGTCTTTTTTGTCATCCCTGTCATCAGCATTGACACGAACTTTAATGAGTTCATGATCGTCCAGCGCCTGGTTAATTTCATTGATCACATTATCCGTTAATCCAGCGCCACCAATAAGTACAACTGGTTTTAATGAATGAGCCAGGGCTCTGAGGTGGCGAATTTGCTTATTGTTTAAGGACATAAATGACTCATCAGTGAATTAAATAGCAATTATACCGTGTACGAAATTCGGTTTCACGGTAAAATAACTTTTTAACGATATTAATTCAGCTTTAAAAATCAATTCAGGGCAGCTAACCTGGCTTTCACCAAGCAAGTGATATAACAAATGGCAAGAAGTAAAAGTAGTTCTGACTGGTTACAGGAACATTTTAAAGATCAATATGTTTTGAAATCACAGCAGGACGGTTACCGTTCCCGGGCGGCCTATAAACTGGTTCAAATCCAGGAAAAAGATAAAATTATAAAACCGGGGATGAATGTCGTGGATCTGGGAGCCGCACCCGGAGGCTGGTCACAGGTTGCCCGGCAATATATAGGCAGTAAAGGAAAAATTGTTGCTCTGGATATTCTGCCCATGGAACAATTGGCCCAGGTTGAATTTATTCAGGGCGATTTTCAGGAAGAATCGGTTTTGAATGAATTGCTGGACGTGTTAAATAATGAACCTGTTGACCTTGTAATTTCAGATATGGCGCCCAATATTACAGGTGTAAAGGCTGTGGATCAGCCCAAGAGTGTCTATCTACTTGAACTGGCAATTGATTTGGCGGATCAGGTATTGAAACCAGGCGGTACGCTGTTAATGAAAGTTTTTCAGGGTGAAGGTTTTCAACCATTGTTGGCGGAATTAAGAAAACGCTATCAGAAAGTCATTACTCGTAAACCTGATGCCTCAAGAGCACGCTCTTCAGAGGTCTATTTACTGGCAAAAGGTTTTAAGGGCCATTAGCGGGATAAAATAACGGCTTTCAGTGTCTATATTGACAGTAAGCCGGTAAAATCCGAACATTTATCTATTATCATTCAAGATTATGTGATATATCTTTAAGGATGATTGGCAGGGATTAGCCTTAGATATATGACTATTTTTAAGATTATCAGTACTAAAATGAAGTTGGAGTATTCGTTTTGAACGAAATGACAAAAAATATTTTGCTTTGGGTGATTATAGGTATCATTTTGATGTCTGTTTTCAGCAATTTTACGCCTACTACCGGGCCAAATGAAATTTCTTATTCGGATTTTGTTCAGAATGTTGAGCGAGGTTCTGTCAGCGAAGTTAAAATTGAAGGTCGGGTTATTACCGGAACTACCCTGGAAGGTAAACAGTTCAAGACCTACAGCCCTGAAACTGATAATCGTGCCTTGATTGGAGTTCTGCTGGACAACACGGTCAAAATTATCGGCGAGCCACCCAAACAGCAGAGTCTGTTGGTTCAATTATTTATTTCCTCTTTCCCTATTTTATTGATTGTCGGTATCTGGATTTATTTTATGCGTCAGATGCAGGGCGGCGGCGGTGGCCGTGGTGCTATGTCATTTGGTAAAAGTAAGGCCCGATTACTGGGTGAGGATCAGGTTAAAGTCAATTTTACTGATGTTGCCGGTTGTGATGAAGCCAAAGAAGAAGTCAGTGAACTGGTGGATTTTCTAAGGGATCCGGGTAAATTTACCAAGCTGGGTGGCAAAATTCCTCGTGGAGTCCTGATGGTTGGTAATCCGGGTACCGGTAAAACACTGTTGGCTAGAGCCATTGCCGGTGAAGCTAAAGTACCATTTTTCACTATTTCCGGTTCTGATTTTGTGGAAATGTTTGTCGGTGTTGGTGCTTCGCGTGTTCGTGATATGTTTGAGCAGGCAAAAAAGCATGCTCCCTGCATTATCTTCATTGATGAAATTGATGCCGTTGGCCGTCACCGTGGTGCGGGCCTGGGTGGCGGACATGATGAGCGGGAACAGACACTTAATCAGTTACTGGTCGAAATGGATGGTTTTGAAGGCAATGAGGGTGTTATCGTGATTGCTGCCACCAACCGTCCTGATGTTCTGGATCCGGCTTTATTACGACCTGGACGTTTTGACCGCCAGGTGGTGGTGCCGTTACCAGATATTAGAGGCCGGGAACACATCTTAAAAGTTCACCTTCGTAAAGTGCCCATTGATGATAATGTGCAACCCAAATACATTGCCCGGGGAACGCCTGGGTTCTCAGGGGCTGATTTAGCCAATCTGGTGAACGAGGCGGCATTGTTCGCGGCTAAAGAAGATTCCCGCGTCGTTAGTATGGCGCATCTGGAACAAGCCAAAGATAAAATCATGATGGGTACAGAACGTAGATCCATGGTAATGAAAGACAAAGAGAAAAAGATGACTGCCTATCATGAAGCGGGGCATGCCATTGTCGGGCTATTAGTACCTTCTCATGATCCGGTGTATAAAGTCAGTATTATACCCAGAGGCAGGGCTCTGGGTGTGACCATGTTTTTACCCGAAGAAGATCGTTACAGTCTGAGTAAGGAACAACTAAACAGCCAGATTTCCAGCCTGTTTGGTGGACGTATTGCGGAAGAGCTGATCTATGGCTCGGATATGGTCACCACAGGTGCCAGCAATGATATTGAACGTGCTACCGATCTGGCTCGAAATATGGTGACCAAGTGGGGCTTGTCTGCCAAGCTGGGTCCTCTGGCCTATACTGAAGAAGAAGGCGAAGTCTTCCTGGGCCGTTCGGTGACCAAGCATAAAAATGTTTCTGATGAGACTGCGCACATCATTGATGAAGAAATTCGTCACGTCATTGACAGCAATTATGAACGCGCAGAAAATATCCTTAAAGAACAAATAGATAAATTGCACACCATGACAGATGCCTTAATGAAATATGAGACTATCGATCGCGATCAGATTGATGACATTATGGCTGGTAAAGAGCCTCGTGAACCTAAGGGCTGGTCTGATATTGATACTTCTGATTCTGACGGTGGTTCCAGTGCCAGCAATGAACAGGAGGCTGAGACATCGGATGACAATGACAAGAAAACACCGGATGATGGTTCTGATAAGTCTCTTGGCGGAACCGCCGATCAACACTGATTTAATATCATGTTGCGATAATTAGCCTTTCAACTGACACCGATGGCAATTTACCATCGGTGTATCTAATCTGCATATGACCACAAACGCCATTCACTGTGCCGACCGGGAATTGAAACTGGATTCCCCCGCTGTTATGGGCATCTTAAATATCACCCCCGATTCATTTTCTGATGGTGGTTTATACCACAATCTGGAATTAGCGCTGCGGCAATCCGAACGGATGGTGGCAGCCGGGGCGACAATCATTGATGTCGGTGGGGAATCAACCCGACCGGGTGCACAGCCTGTTAGCGAAGCCCAGGAACTGGAACGAGTCATCCCCGTTATCGAAAAACTGCATCAGGAACTGGATGTCATTATTTCAGTGGATACCAGCAAAGCGCAGGTGATCAGTGAAGCAGCTAAGGCAGGTGCAGGTCTTATCAATGATGTCATGGCCTTACGGGGAGCAGGCGCACTCGAAGCGGCTCAGAAAAGCGCTTTGCCTGTATGTCTGATGCACATGCAGGGAGAGCCGAGGAGCATGCAGAGCAATCCACACTATCAAGATGTGGTCAGTGAAGTGAAAGACTTCTTACAACAACAGGTACAACGATGCCTGGCTCAGGGTATTAATCAGGATCAAATTATCCTGGATCCCGGATTTGGCTTTGGTAAGACATTAGCGCATAATATTGCTCTGTTCAAACACATTGGTGAATTGAAAAATCTGGGCTATCCTGTTCTGGTAGGCGCATCACGCAAAACAATGATAGGACAGATCACGGGTAAACCCGTTGAACAACGATTGGCAGGTAGTCTGGCTCTGGCTACAATTGCTGCAATTAATGGGGCTGCCATTATCAGAGCCCATGATGTTGCAGAAACAGTTGACGCAATTAAGGTGGCGACATCCTTGATGTCGTGAATCAATAGGTATAACAGATAAAGAATTGGATAATTCTTGCGCGGATAATAACAATAGAGATACTTAGGATGAAAAAGAAATATTTTGGGACTGATGGCATTCGAGGCAAAGTGGGTGTCGCTCCAATGACTGCTGACTTTGTGCTCAAATTAGGCTGGGCTGCCGGTCGGGTTCTGGCGAAAAAGGGGCAGGGCAAGGCAGTCATTGGTAAAGATACGCGAATTTCAGGTTATATGTACGAATCTGCACTGGAAGCAGGGCTTTCTGCAGCAGGGATTGATTGCCTATTGACTGGTCCCATGACTACTCCGGGTATCGCCTATCTAACCCGCACCATGAATGCTCAATTGGGCATTGTCATCAGCGCGTCTCATAATCCTTATGACGACAATGGTATCAAATTTTTTTCCAGTGACGGCACCAAATTGTCGGATGACATTGAGCAGGCCATTGAAGCAGAACTGGAAAATGAAATGGTGACGGTGGAATCATCGCAACTGGGCAAGGCGAAACGTATCAAAGATGCTTCCGGACGTTATATAGAACATTGTAAGAGTACCTCGCCATTTTTCATGGACC
>Ga0316204_10004361_pt1 | contig 25557 bp, 24 predicted proteins | sample 6monrhotite_MG_2_FD_205661 | JGI IMG/M metagenome (GOLD analysis project Ga0316204, IMG submission 205661) | Microbial mat bacterial communities from mineral coupon in-situ incubated in ocean water Damariscotta River, Maine, United States -... | ecosystem: Environmental > Aquatic > Marine >...
TGTGTTAAAATGTCTCCACCTTTCCCGTAATATGTACTACTGGTGTAATACCCAGGATTGGATTCATTTTCGAAAAAGTTATATGCAAGACGAGTCGCGTATAACAGCTCATCACTCTGGTTTGCGGCACCGGTATAACCATCAAATAAACCAAAAGCGTACTGGAACTTTCCAGATGTACCCCAGATGGTTACACCTTCATCACGCCCATACGTGCCGGCCACACCGTTAGCACCATTACTAATATCATTGTCTGAAGGATAAAGCGGAACAGTGTATTGCCCCCATGACAGTCCATAGAATGGACCATTCATTTCAATACGGTCTGCGGGAACTAACATTCTACCCATCCAGACATTGAATGTTTTGCTGGGTTCATATTGAACAATGGCATCCAGTACGCCATATTCGCCCCACATTTTGTCAGTGCCAAAATAAAATTTAAAATCTTCAGTGGCCTGTCCTGAAAAATACAAACGGGCATTTTCAAGATTAAAATTAGTAGCATTAGAACCATCAGGAGCAGAATCACCCACAGATGCAATTGATGTGCGTAACCCCGCACCAAAGCTTACCCATTTGGTATCGTCAATGGCAATTTTACCGCCGGCCAGAACCGGTGTGCTGAGTGCTGTGAGTATGCTGCTCAGGAGTAGTGTTTTCCCGACAGTGTTTTTCTTTAGCATTTTTATTTTCCTGTTGCTGTGGCCATAAAACACTTATTGAATAAAACAAAAAATCTTATGGGCCGGTTAAAGGTTTATGACAAAGCCAGATATCGTACAAACATGAAAACACGTGAGAGGATGACTGATTTCATGGTTACCTAGTGTAAATAGAAAAGCCGTGATAAAAAATTCGCAAAGTCACGCAGAGTTATACGTCAATTGACGCATGGCCTGGATATTGCATTTCAGATATAAAGATGGGTTGTATGACAGTGTCAGTTAAATAGTTAAACATAGACGGGGCTTATGGATATGTATGAGTGTAGATAAAGATGCATTATTAATCAGGCGTGAGTATAACCAGTGGGTAGCCAATGAAACACTGGAAGACTATGCGTTACGTTATACCGCGAGACATGCTCGTCGCTGGTCTACGGGCTGGGTCGCAAATACTGCACTGGGGATTGTTTCTTTTCTTGCGCTTGAGGCAATCGGCGGAGCGATAACCCTGAGTTATGGTTTTACAAATGCCATGTGGGCCATACTGGTTGTGGGCTTAATTATTTTTCTCTCCGGTTTACCACTGTCGTATTATGCAGCACGAGATGGTGTTGATATAGATTTACTCTCACGCGGAGCGGGGTTTGGTTATATCGGCTCTACTATTTCTTCTTTGATTTACGCATCATTCACCTTTATATTTTTTGCACTGGAAGCTGCCATTATGTCGATGGCTATTCACATAATGGTGGATATACCCTTATCTATCGCTTATGTCATTAGTGCGATAGTCGTTATTCCATTAGTCACCCACGGTTTTCACCGTATTTCGCAGTTTCAGGCCTGGACCCAACCCGTCTGGATTGTCTTGCAGTTACTGCCATTAATTTACATTGGTTTTCATGAATCAGAAGCATTTTCTCAATGGTTATCTTATTCTGGTGAGTTAGAAACGGGGCAGAAGGGGTTCAACTTGCTTCTTTTTGGTGCAGCCGCGGCGGTTATTTTTCCTTTAATTGCGCAAAATGGTGAGCAGGCAGATTTTTTACGTTTCTTACCGACAACGGAGCAGTGTAAAAAAAGTCGATGGTGGATGGCGGTTATTGGGGCAGGGCCAGGGTGGGTTGTATTTGGGGTGCTTAAATTATTTATAGGTTCTTTTCTTGCCGTACTGGCCTTAAATCACGGACTTGATTCATCACTGGCAAATGATCCAGCGCACATGTATTCAGTTGCATTTAGTTATATCACAGTGAATCCAGATATGGCGCTATGGCTTGCCGGAATTTTTGTGATTATTTCACAGTTAAAAATAAATGTGACTAATGCATATGCCGGCTCTATTGCCTGGGGAAATTTTTTCTCACGTTTAACCCATTATCATCCTGGAAGGGTTGTCTGGTTAGTATTTAATGTTTCTATTGCTCTGATGTTAATGGAGCTTGGTTTATATCAGGCGTTTGAAGAAATTTTAATTACCTACGCCTCTGTTGTGGTTGCCTGGGTTGGGTGCGTGGTTGCTGATCTGGTGATCAATAAACCGCTTGGCCTGAGCCCAAAGCATATAGAATTCAGGAGAGGTCATTTATATGACATAAATCCAGTTGGCGTAATATCTATGATTTTTGCTTCCTGTGCTGGCATTGCTGCTAATTTTGGTCTTTTTGGAGAAGTTGCTGAAGCGCTTGCTGCATTCTTATCACTATTCATCCCGTTTATTACCGTTCCTTTGATAGCCTGGTTAACAAAAGGGAAATTTTATTTATGCAGGAATGAAGAAAGTGTTGTGTATAACAGTGATACACAACATGCCTGTCGTATCTGTGAAAATAGTTTTGATCATGAGGATATGGCATATTGCCCGAGTTATGATGGTGCAATTTGTTCATTGTGTTGTGCGCTTGATTCACGCTGCGGTGATCAATGCAGGCCTGAAGCGCATCTGGCAGCTCAGACGAATGCAATATTCAGTAAGTTTTTACCTGAATATATTAATCAGAAACTGCATTCAGTTAGCGGCCACTTTGTTAGTATTTTTTTTATAACCGCAGGCATTATGGCAGGCTTGTTAGCAGTGGTTTTTTACGCGCAAACTTATAAGGGAATTAATGAGCTTGCAGCAATAAGTGGAGCATTATGGCAGGTGTTTTTTTTGTTTTTATTACTAACAGGTGTATTAATATGGCTTTATGTACTCGCACAAAAAAGTGCTCGCTTTGCGTTAAGTGAAACACAATTACAAACTGAGCTACTAACCCGTGAAATTAATGCGCATAAAGAAACTGCAATAGAGCTGGAGCAGGCTCGTGATTCAGCAAATGCAGCTAATCTTGCCAAGTCTCGATACCTCTCAGGTGTTAGCCATGAATTACGTACCCCTTTAAATACAATATTTGGTTATTCACAGTTGATGGAGTCAGATAATAAACTGGATGATAAAAATAGAAAAATAACCTCTGTAATACGACGCAGCAGTGAGCATTTATCCGATGTTATTGAAGGTTTACTTGAAATTTCTAAAATTGAAGCAAGAAAGTTTGACCTGCATCGGGACACCGTAGATTTGTTTTCTATGATACAGCAGCTGGATGATATGTTTCGACCATTGGCAGAATCTAAGGGTATAGAGTTTGTTGTACATGTACAGGCAAACCTGCCGCAGTTTTTTTCTGTAGATGAAAAACGATTACGGCAAATTTTACTGAATTTATTATCGAACGCGGTTAAATTTACGCTCCGTGGAAAAGTGGAACTAAATATAAGCTATCGTAATCAGGTGGCGCGAATGGTAGTGAAAGATACCGGTGTTGGTATTGCTAAAGAAAACCAGAAACGGATATTCGAACCCTTTGAGCGAGTCAGGAATGATACAACACAGCTAATTAGTGGTACAGGACTGGGCTTATCAATTAGTCGATTACTGGTAGAAATGATGGGAGGTAACCTGGAGTTAAAAAGTCAGTACGGAGATGGTAGTGAATTTTGCCTCTCGCTTTTCTTGCCCAGTGTTGTAGAACAATTATCAGCGGTTCAGAGTCAGTCTGAAATTAAGGGATATAAGGGGCGGCCACAGCATATTATGGTGGTTGATGATGAGCACGCACATAGAAATTTGATAAATGATTTTTTAAAACCTTTAGGTTTTATTATTCACCAGGCTGAATCAGCAGAAAAAGCATTGCAGATTATTGAAGACGTAGCTGTTGACCTGTTTTTACTGGATATATCTATGCCGGGTATGGATGGCTGGCATTTACTCAGTAAACTTCGCGAGTTTAAGATCACTGCACCTATCGTTATGTTGTCCGCAGATCCATATGAAGCGGCACTATTTTACCAGAAAAATGCAGACTTTCAGGCTTATATTAATAAACCACTTCGACTGGACGGTTTACTGGCTCAACTACAACGTTGCCTGTCTTTAGAGTGGCTTGGGGAAGAGCAAGAAACAGATCTTAAATCAGTCTCTGATTTGGAAAATATAACTAGTGAACAAGCAATGGATGATGAAGCATTAATCAGATTACGTGATTTTGCGAAAATTGGATATCTACAAGGGGTCATTGAAATAACAGAAGAGCTGGGTAATTCCAGGTCAGTTAACTTATTAGTTGATGAAATAAATATCTTATCAGATAAATGCGATCTAGATGGTATCGTGCATACGATAGATAAACATCTTAAGCAGAAGGTGACATAAAAATGAAAAAATTCAGAGATAAAACAACAGTCCTTGTTGTGGATGATTCTCCTGAGTCGCTTGGTATGATTAATATGGCACTGGACAAAGCCGGTATCGCAGTTTTAATTGCCTTGAATGGGCAGCAGGCACTCAATGTGCTCGAACAGATAACCCCGGATTTAATATTACTTGATGCAGTAATGCCGGTAATGGATGGATTTGAATGTGCTCATGAAATAAGAAAACGATTACCTTTGGCACCAATAATATTTATGACCGGTTTGAGTGAAGTTGAACATTTAGTTAAAGCATTTGATGCAGGTGGCAATGATTATATCGTTAAACCTATTCACCCTGATGAGTTGCTAGCCCGAATTCGACAGCACACTAATAGTGTGAGAATGTTAACTGACGCTCAAAAGGCACTTGATACAATGCGCCAGCATGTATTCAGTATTAATAAAAGTGGCAGAGTTATATGGGCAACACCAGAGGCCCAGGCATTATTAAATCAGTATCAACAGCATGATGCAGGTCAGGTGCAGCTTGATGAAAGATTATCTCACTGGTTACCTAATGGTAAAGCCGGGCATGATCTTGCACTTCCTGTTCAAAATAATAATATAGTGCTGACAGTTAATTATTTTAAACAGACCGAAGAAGATGAATATCTTTTAAAAATACAGTCTCCTAATGTTGAAGTAGACCCTGGGATACTTGTGGAGAGTCTTTCGATAACTGCCAGGGAAGCGGAGGTGTTACTCTGGATAGCATATGGTAAAACTAATCGTGAAATTGCTGAAATTCTTGAAATGAGCCCGAGAACGGTAAACAAACACTTAGAACAGATGTATCCAAAGGTGGGTGCTGATAATCGTACAGCTGCAGCTTCTGTTGCTATTCAAACTATTTTAGGTGGAAGAATTGGAAGCCCCCCTTCTTAATTTAAATCATCATTTAATTCTGGTTTTTTCATCAACTAAAGCAGACTATAATTTTATAACACAATGTAGTGATAATACATTTCAACAAAACGTATCTATAGTTTATGCTGCCAGTCTGTTATCGGGTGTTCGTTGATCGCTTAGCTTTAGAAGTTATATGAAAATCATTTCACAGTGTGCTTATTTCCCTCCTACTGATTATACTGTTATAGTTTATAATCCATGAATTTATTTTATTTATTATATTAGCAGGAGAAATAATGCCAGTTACTAATGAAATGTCGTGGCCTGGTATAGGCATACGTTACCTGATAGCTTTAGTGCTAGTGTTTGCAACGTATAACCCTGAAGGTTATTCTTATATCGACTGGGTTTTTCAAACCGATACGGGGTCATTACCTTTAAAGATACTCGTAGGTGTTGTGTTAGTTATTGGCTTGTCTATATATGTTCGTGCTACTCGCCGTTCCCTTGGTATGATTGGTGTAATTCTCGCTGTGGCCTTTTTTAGCACCGTGTTATGGCTGTTTATTGATCTCAAAATTATTCCAGCAGACTCTCTGCGTGCTCTCAGTTATATCGTGTTATTTATTATCGCCAGTTTATTAGCGACAGGTATGTGCTGGTCTCATATACGTCGCCGCCTTAGTGGGCAGCTCGATGTTGATGAGATAGAAAGCTGAAAAATGAATCAGTAAACTCAACAATTGTCATGGTTCATATATAAGGTTCGCATGCCTGTGAAAACCTGAACTTAAATTCACGCTATGACCTCAGGCATTATAATAATGACTTTATTGTGTGGTTAAAAAATTTTACAGATGACTATTTTGTTTTTAAAGATCTGTATAAACAGGGTTATAACGGTAATGTTGTTATAACCGCAGTTCTGTTCTCATTCAGGCGCAATATCGACGGCACCAGAGATGAGTTTTTTAACGCTCCTGGTGTTTTAGTGCAAACATATAAAAGCGAATAGTCGATCTGTCCTGACAGTGGATATTTATTCCACTTCCAAAAACACACCATACTCTGATTTATGAGTAAAATATTTCATGTCATTATTGTTATTAATTTCAATAAGTTATAGATTTTTTCTCTCCACTTCAGGCTTCTTGCTTGGTGTGGCTATGAGTAATAATTAAATTAATTCAACCAAAAGGTTGACTATTTGTGTGCCAGGGTTATAGTTAACCATATGGTTGAATATAGAGACGACATACATCTTTCTGAGTTACTTAAAGCGGTAAGTGATACAACGCGGCGAGCTTTGCTGACACAGCTGTGTCAGCAGGGTGTTTCACGTATCACTGATTTGGCTGAATCATACGATATGTCACTTAATGCGATTTCAAAACACATAAAGGTGCTTGAGAAAGCTGGGCTGGTACAACGTAAAACCATAGGTAGAACCCATTTGATTACAGCTGATTTACAACAGGTAAATGAGATTGAAAACTGGCTAAAACAGCTTAAATCAATCTGGGAAATAAGACTGGATAAACTTGATGAAATACTAACAAACGGAGATACAGACAATGACTGATCTAGCTGTAAACATCAATAAAACCATTAAAGCACCCATAGAAAAAGTGTTTGACGCATGGCTTAATCCTGAAACGCTGGCGAAGTTTATTTTACCTATGCCGGGCATGCCTGAGCCAGAGGTGCAAAACAGCCCGGAACCTGGAGGTAAATTTACAATAGTTATGGCGGTGGGGGATGAAAAGATTCCGCATACTGGCGAATATATAGAAATTAATCGTCCTGTGAAACTGGTCTTTTCATGGCAGTCGCCGTGTTCAATGGATGATAGCAGGGTTACCCTGGTTTTTAAGTCAGTTGATGAGAGTAATACTCTCATTGAGCTCACCCATCTTAAGTTTATTGACGAGGCAACACGTCAGGATCATGAAGGTGGCTGGGGTAATATTCTTGAGGCCTTAAATGCAATTATGATAAAAAAATTAGCTGCAGCTTAAAGTAGTCTTTTCAGAGCAATGGCTTTATAAAGTAAGATTGGCAAGGAAGATAGGCAAAGAAAATTCTATCCACATTGGAGACAAAGCATGGGACAGCGGTACACAGAAATTTCGCAAAAATTAATAAATTTTATCAACGATCAGAAAATTTATTTTGTTGGAACAGCGACCGCTGATAGCCGAGTTAATATCTCGCCTAAGGGAATGGATTCCCTTAGGGTGATTGATAAAAATCGTGTGATCTGGTTGAACGTGACGGGTAGTGGTAATGAAACCTCTGCACATGTACAGGAAAATCCAAGAATGACACTCATGTTTAGCGCTTTTGAAGGTAAACCTATGATACTTCGGCTGTATGGAAAGGCTAAAGTCATTCATCAAAATGATTCTGAGTGGAATGAGTTATATCCATTATTTAAGCCATTGTCAGGTGCCAGACAAATATTTGATCTTGCGGTGGATCTTGTGCAAACATCCTGTGGCATGGCGGTACCTTTTCTAGATTATGTAGAAGAGAGGGATCAGCTACATCATTGGGCCGAAAAACAGGGGGAGAAAGGTATAAAAAATTATTGGGAAAAGAAAAATCAGATAAGTCTCGATAATCAGCCCACTCATATTATGACTAAGAACACTTAGTCGTAATAATTCAAATAAGCTCTTAAAAAATTTAAATTAAGAGTTTATTTAACAGTTTACTTACGATAACAGCCACTCGTAAATAAACTGAATTTTTTGTTGCAAAGACGCTAAGGCGCAAAGAAAAGCGATCTACTTTTGATCAGAACTGCACTAGCATAAAACAGGTTTATCTAGCCTGGTATCCCAACGCCAGCACTGACTTTCTGGCTCTAAAAATATACCCCCAAGCCATCTTACCGGTGGTTGAAGAGAAAGCCAGTCCAGGTTTCCAGCAAGTACCTGCTGGCCTTTTTCTGTAATACTCAGGGTGCGTTTTTGCCATGGCTTGTTTAAATCGTTTACAGAGATTTTAATAACAGCTTCAGAAGCTTGCATCATTGATTCAAGTATAAACCAGAACATAATATCCCCGAGCCAGGGCAGTGGATCAGACTCAAGTGTCAGTTTAGAAAATAACTTACCGGCAGTAAGTTCTCCTTCATTTAGCATCTCCAGTGTTAGCTGCTCGGTCAGGCTAAGGCCGTTTTTTGTTGAGGGCAGTTCTTTAAGGTGTCGGTAAAGTGCGCCTTTCATATTGGGTAAAGCGTGTATTTCTTCTGTTTGTATTAGGTTATATAAATCAAGAGGTGAGGCTGAGTTTAGCGCCTCCCAGACCCTGGCTCCAAGCTTGAGTTGCTGCTGTGTAACAACTTTACGATCCTGCCATAACAGACGAATAGCTTCTGCTGGGAGTTGCCCTAAACCAATGAATTTGATGGTGCCGGGAAAATGATTCAGGCTGATGAGCTCTAATTTATAAGGTAGTGTGTGCTGATTGTAGTGGTCTAATAATCTGGCTAAAATGAGTTGATCAAAGCTGTCATGTTCAAACCACAGCACAACTCGTTGATATTTTTCAGCAGACTCAGATAGTTTTTTCTGTTCCTGCTCAAGATCATTTTGAATATCTTCAAGGCTTTTATTTATGTATTGCCCAAACGCTTTATAAAGAAAATTACTACGTGTTTTTATGTGCTTGTTGTTGTTTAGTGGGCCCTGGCCATAGGGGTCGGAATAATGAAGAAAATCACCAGTGAATCCTGCCGCGGGTAAGGTTTTTTCCAGGTCACTACCACAGCGAATGTGCAGTGTCGTTAAATTCTGATCTGGTGTTACCCTGTTAGACTTAATGGCCATCTCAGATTCTGTCATTGCATTGATATGTGATTTTAATTTTGCCCAACTGACCAGGCCTAATTCGCGAGCTATGACTAATTGAGAGTCACTGAGTTTGGGCTTTATATCTGAAACGAGATGGTTATTTATGAATTTTGGATGCTGCTTGTGAAATCTAATAATGGCTGATTGCTGACTGGCATTGAACGCTTTTAAAAGTTCTTTGGCACGCTTTTTCTGTTGTTCGAGGTTTAGACGAAAGGGGTCTTCAGATTTTGCTGTTGAAACGGACATATAATTACCTTTTCTTATATCTGTGTCCGCATATCAGATTGAAAAGGAAATCACATAGACTTAGCTATACTAGTATCTTGGGCGCAGCCCTTTCTGCGGACACAGAGGCTTTGATCGAGCCTGGTAAATATTTTGCATGGCTGGGCGGGTATAGTCAATGGCATACTTGCAATAAATAAAGGTAATGGAAGAATATACCCCATTATTTGAGTCTATTATATAAGCGGAATTAGATTTATTATCTGTGTGTTTTATTAATAATTGAGATATAAAATGAACGTATTAATATCAGGGTCAACCGGGTTGATAGGTACTGCATTAACAGACACTCTGGTGTCAGCGGGACATACCGTCTACCCCTTGTTACGTAATGTTTCAGGTGACGCTATATTTTACTGGAATCCTGAAGAAAAAAGTATTCATCTTGATGAAACTGTAACAATTGATGTTGTTATTCATCTGGCCGGTGAGAATATTGCAGATAGTCGCTGGTCAGAAAAAAAGAAACAAAAAATTCTACAAAGCCGAGTGATTGGAACACAGGTGCTTTGTCAGGCGCTGGCAAATTTAAAACACAAACCTGGCTTATTAATTTCAGGGTCTGCAATCGGATATTACGGTGAGACTGGTGATACTATGGTGGATGAAAAAAGCCAGCCTGGTAGTGGCTTCCTGACTGATATTGCCATGCAATGGGAGGCCGCTACACAACCGGCAGAGCAGGCGGGAATCAGGACAGTACATATCAGAACAGGTATAGTTTTGAGCCCATTGGGTGGTGTTTTGCAAAAAATGGCACTGCCAGTAAAACTAGGTGTTGGCGGGGTTGTCGGAAATGGTCAACAATATATGAGCTGGGTCAGTATCAACGATATGATTAATATGATTGAGTTTATTATGGAAAATAATTCACTAAATGGCCCGGTCAATATGGTGTCTAAAAGTCCAGTTACCAATTACACTTTTACCAAAACTTTAGGCAAGGTGCTTGGGCGGCCAACACTATTTCCCATGCCTGCCTTTATTGCACGTTTACTTTTTGGTGAAATGGCTGACGCGCTTTTATTATCTAGCAGCAGAGTCTATCCCGCAAAACTCGAAGCGGAAGGTTATAAATACATTAATCCTGATCTGGAAGATGCATTAAAAGATTTGTTAGTTAAATAAAACAGGTGTTCTGAATCAGTTACATTTAGCTGTTATCATTTAAAATCACTGCTGTTGCGTTAACTCGCCATTACAGCGAAGGCGGGATAAACTTGAAGGGATCAAACTTAAACATGTTATGCATGGCCCCAAGGGTAAAACTCATGGATGAGTTTTATAAGCTGGTGATTTTGAAAAGCGCATAGACACTAAAACCCTGTGAGGAAGACAATGATAATAATTAAACTTTCAGCTATACTGTTAGATTATTTGAAGTAAATAATTTCATTGATAAATTTAGTATGTAGTAACGCAGGATAATATAATGACAGATCATTATGATGCCTTAGAAAAACTGAATAAGGATCTTCCTTTACGGGATAAATTAATTTCAACCCATGCAACTCTAAATGAGTCATTTCCCTTTATTGTGCGTATTGCAATAGCGATATACGACCCTCAAACAAGCCTCCTAAAGACCTATGTGCATAGTAGCGGTGATGATAATCCGCTTGAGCATTATCAGTCACTACTTGATGATGCACCATCGCTTAAGAAGATTCTTAGCCAGTCTATGCCAAGGGTTATTAATAATTTACTGACTTTTGAAAACGGCACCAATGAACATACCAGAAGAATTGGTCGTCAGGGTTATGCCGCTAGTTATACTTTGCCAATGTATAGTAATGGTGTTTTTATAGGTTTTATTTTTTTTAATTCAGATACACAAGGTGTTTTTACAGAAAAGGTGCTTAAACAGATTGATGTTTATGCACATATGATTTCCTTGATGGTTATTAATGAGATATCAACAGTTAATGCACTAACCGCAGCGGTAAAAACTACTGGGCATCTAACTCACTTAAGAGACCCTGAGACAGGTAGTCACCTGGATCGTATGTCTCGTTATAGCCGTTTAATTGCAAATACGCTGGCTGATAAGTACGACCTTGATGATAGTTATATAGAGCATATTTTTATGTTTTCTCCGCTGCATGATATTGGAAAAATTGCGATTCCTGATAATATTTTGCTCAAGCCAGCACAACTGGATGATCCAGAGAGAGTCATTATGTCAACTCATGCGGCAAAAGGCCGCGATATCATTGATGATCTGCTGGAAAATTTTGGTTTTGAGAGTATTAAATATATGGACATGCTGAGAAACATTGCTGAGTTTCATCATGAAGCCATAAATGGAAGTGGTTACCCGAGAGGCCTGGTCGGGGATGAAATACCTCTAGAGGCACGTATTGTTGCAGTGGCTGATGTATTTGATGCATTAACAAGCAAAAGACCATACAAAGAGGCCTGGGACAATGATAAAGCTATCACCACACTTAAAGAGTTATCAGGTGTAAAATTAGATCAGGATTGTGTGAATGCGCTTCTTGAAAATATTAAAAAAGTGGAAGAAATTCAGCAACAGTTTAAAGAAATCAGTTTCTAATTGTTAAACTCCTGACTTAAGTCTTACACTTTTAAATAACTGCATTTTGACGCAAAGAAAAATAAACTTACTTTAATCAGAAATTTCTCACAATAACTCCCGTTTAATAACGCGCTGTTGAACTTTCCCGCTTCTTTATCACTTGATGTCACAGCTGTTGCGTTAACTTTATTTAACTATTGAGCATAACCTCTATAGCAAGGGTTATGCGCTGTTAACTATCAATTTAGACATGAAAACAATAAATATCAGTTCGTTATATTAGCGAATGCAGGTATCCAGTGTACATGCACTTTGCAAAGTCGCTAGATTTCTGCCTTCGCAAGAATTATGGGGTAACGGGTTAGCAATGACTTCAGATAGTGAATAAGCACACAGTTTTAATACGCTTAATCGTTAAAAATTGACAGATATGATTAGAAATTTTCTTTTGTTTTAGCTCAATGACAGTTTTTAGCCGGATAAGCGTAAAAAATTATGTCAATATTTAAATTATGGAGTGATAAATCTGCAGATCATGAGAGCTTTGAAGTTCTCGTGAAACTGCATATAAATCAGCTATATGCGCTGGGCAACTAAATGAAAATCAACGATTAGTGCTAATGCTGCACGATGTAGAAGGGTATACACTGGAGGAAATACACTATATGCAGAGTGTGCCTGTAGGCACATTAAAGTCACGACTTCACAGGGGGCAGAATAAATTACGAACAATTTTAAGCCAGATGGAACGTTTTGATGATGCCATACGTGTTACGGGATAACAGAGACAGAATATGAACTGTACAGATATAAATACACATAGAAACGAATTTTTTGAAGGGCAATTGTCCCTGTTGCAGTAACGTGCTTTTGAACAACATCTGGTTGAGTGTAAGGTTTGTAGCACAGCTGTGAATGACATTAGAATAATCCAGGCGAAACTTTATCGCATGGCTATTTCTGAGCCCGGAAATACTTATATTGAAGGTGTATTTAAGGAAGTTCGTAGGCATTATCCAGATACATCATATCGTTCCTTGAAGGCAAAGCTTTTTATTGCAGGTTTTTCAACTGCGATAGCGGCTAGTCTAGTACTGTGGTTTTTAAGTACGTTGTTTATTGTTCAACAACAAACAATAACAGGGTCTGACGAAATGATGATATCAATGAATACTACACAGTCCGTAAGGTTAATGTTTGAGTCGCCATCTGACCTGGATCAGGTGACTTTAAGCATTGATTTACCAGAAAATATCGAATTATCGGGTTACTCTGGGCAATCTGAGCTGTCATGGATAACCAGTTTCGAAAAAGGAAAAAATATTCTATCTCTGCCAGTAATTGCTATTGAACAAGGTGAGGGTGAGATAATCGCTCAGCTTAGATATGGCAATAAAGTAAAAGTTTATCATCTTAAGGTTAAAACAGTAGGCGAAGGGGTTATGAATTATAAAACGCATCCTTTTGCTTCAGTATAAAATTTGGAGCATACAATTATAAAAAAATTAAGCGTGGCGGTTATATTAACTTTGGGTATTTCATTACCTTATTCTGTTATGGCAGCGGATGGCGATGTAACTATTCGTATGATGGATATGAATGAAACAGCGTATGAAAATGTTATGAAAGAAATTGAGTTGCCTGAATCAGCGAGTGATAACGGCAGAGAAAATTTTGCTAAAGACCTGGCGAATGCAAATGAGCGCAGGGCGCTTAATCGTGAAAGAAAAGCTGAGCGAGATGCATTAAAAGAAGAGCGTAGGGCAGAAAGAGATGCGCTAAAAGAAGAACGTGATGCAATGATGGACGATATGAATGAAGACAGGGCAAATGAAGATCGTCTGACAGGTCAGGATCGTGCAGCTGAAGTTAGATCGAACAACAAATAGTAAGTACAGGATTTAACCGACAACCTCTCCCTGTTTCAGGGGGAGGTTTTTTATTTGGGATCTGCATGGGAAAAATATTCTAAATGGACTGTATTTTATAAAGTTTGCCCACCATTTCCAGCTCAATTAGACATATTTTGGTGGGCAAAAAAAGCGAGCCCACCCTACGGGTAATACAGAATGATTCTGCTTATAGGGTAAACTGCATTGAATTTATGAGTGCACCGGGTAATTCAATGCTGCTATTAGATCGGTTGCCATAACTACTTGCGTCAAAAATAAACTCTCGCATCTGAGTTAAAGCCAGTAAATTAGTGCCTAATAAATCAAAGACATTATCATCAAAACGCATCACATTAACTGGAGCCTGTATCTCTCCATTTTCAACCCAGAAACAGGCGAAGCGAGTCATACCTGTTAGCTGACAGACATTACGATCTGAGAAGTTCAAATACCACAGGTTGTTGATGTATAAACCTGTTCCCAATTCACTTAATATGTCTTTTTCAGCCAGATTTCCACCAGCAAGGTCAAGTGCGCCAGGGTATTCAGAGTCTGAATTGGTTTTACTGTCATACTCCATTGCACTGCGTGGGCTGACCAGGCAGTCTTTATACTGTCCATTGTGAATAAGCTTAACTTTTTCGGGTTTGATAAATCCGCTTTGTGTAAAAGTAGGAGCAAGGTTACGGGCATGATGTTCGATAAGTGATATTTCAGGAGAAAGTTTACTGCCTTGTTCAATCATCTTAAGCAATGGCGTCTCTTTAGTGCGATGAGCTTTTAAGCTAAACCCGCCCCAGGCCATCATACTAATAATTTCGTTTAGTGCAGATGGTGACAGGTAGGCACGGTATTTACCTGGTGTAATAGTTTTAGAAGGTTTTGACAGAATATCTAATTGATGTTTTATCTTTCCAAATTTTTCTGACAGTTGTTCACGATTCCAGCTGAAACCTGCATAACTATTTTTAACCGCTTTGTCCTGCGAGTGATAACAACTCCAGTCAAAATTAAAATTAGCGTTACTGTGCCAGTTACGTTGCCCCATGGAATTAGCAAAGCCGGAGTATTGTTTGCCATTTGCAAAAATGCCTACCAGATCCGTTCCATTTGCAGTGTGTATTATTTGTTCTATTGCCTGCTGACTATTTACGACTTCATTGTCATGATGGAATTCGGTATTGTTTATTTCTGTGGCGAAAAACAGATAGGGATCTTCGGGTAAAAACTCCCGTTGTTGGCGTAATTTTATCAGGCATGCGATGAGTTTTGCTTTGTCCTGCTCACTTTCTCCGCTTAATTCAATGTGTGCCTGAGTATGTCGTTTTCCCTCTATGAGATCCAGCGATATTTCGCGTTGCGAGACGCTACCGGCCTGTCTGATTTTATTGTGATTGAGTCTGACAAAATCTGAGTCTTCGCCTGAGAAACCAAGCAGTAGTTGCTCTTTTCCCTGTAGTTTTTTAAACAGTGTTTCACTCAGTGAATAAAAGTAATTTTGCATCAGCTTGCTCCGCCAAATACATCTACATCACTAAAGTGACAGCTAGGGGAGGCATGCCCGACATAGATGGCCTGATTAGGTTCACCTTTACCGCAGTTGGTAACACCCTGCACCTGAAAACTCTGCTGGTTTCCTACACCTGCCAGGTTGCGCCAGAAGGTTGCAGATATTCCACGGTAGTTCGGGTTTTGAACTAAACCTTTGAGTTCTCCGTTTTTAATCACTCGTCCCAGTTCACATCCAAACTGAAATTTATTACGGCTGTCATCAATTGACCATGAGCGATTGGTTTGCATATACACGCCGTGTTCAATATTCGCTATCATATCTTCAACCGATAAATCGCCGGGTTCAAGATTAAGGTTTGCCATACGGTCAATAGGTGGGCGAAACCAGTCGGCCTGTCGGGCGTTGGCTACCCCTTTCAGGTGTGTTCTAGATTGAGAGCTTTTTCCACCCAGTGGGCGTTGTAAAATTCCATCACGAATAATATATTCACGTTTTGCCTCAGTGCCCTCATCATCAAATGCATAACTGGCTAACTGCTCGGTATGCTCTGGATCAAAGGTAATATTCAGGAGCTCAGATCCATATTGATAACTACCAAACATGTCCTGGGTAACAAAACTGGTACCCGCATAATTGCGTTCATCACCAAGAATGCGGTCAAGCTCTAACGGGTGACCAATGCTTTCATGTATTTGCAAAATCATCTGGCTGGGTGCCAGCACCACATCCATTTTGCCCTGTGGACATTGCTCAGCACTTAATAAGGCGACGGCTTCTTCAGCCAGTGTGGGGGCCGCCAGGGGAAATTCTAATAAAGGTAATTGTTCCAGGCCTCCTTGGCGCGCACTTTGCAAACCACCGCCTGTGCGATACTGGGTGATAGAACCTTTATTGGCTACCGCAACCAGCCCAGGGTTAATATAATTAAAACGTTGTTCTATATGTGCACCTGCGCTACTGGTTAACAGGGTGTCTTCACAACGCATACCCAGCATTGCCTGCCAGTCTACAATATGGTCATTAATTTTTAGAGCGGTATTGGCATCCTGTAACAGTGTTATTTTTTCATTCAATGGCATGTCGTTCCAGTGCAGTTGAACCGGGGTCTCATACTGGGCCCTGTGCTCTGGTCGTGGGTAGTCATCTGCTTTGAGCAGACTTAAGCCGGATGCTAATTTTGCCCACTCTTTTGCCTGATTAAATGCGCGTTGTAAGCCCTTTAAACTTAAGTCACTGGTGGCGCAATATCCACAGCCATCATTTACCACAACAGTTAATAATCCGCCTTGTGCAAGTTGGTTAGAAACCGGTTGCATTACACCCTGTCTTACACAGATATTTTCCTGGGTTTCATCGCTTAAGCGCAGGGTCCAGAAATCTGCGCTCGGAGCATGCTTTGCGAATCGCTGTGCGATTTGACTAAGGGGGGAGTCCATGACTTGTCCTTGAGAATGGGGGGTTTACTTATTCTAACAGGAGATTTATTTTATCTACAACACGATTTTTTGATACCGCAGCCTTCATAAATATTACCACCGCTTCGAGTTCACCAAGAATCTTCGATAACTCGATGTTTTGTTCAGCAAACAATGTTTTCACTTCATTGCCACAAAAGCCGATTAAAAATTCGTCATTCCTTGCGATGCCAACGGCTAAGCCAATCAGGTAAGGGATAGTCTTGTCGTTAGTATCAATACTTAGATGCCTGGAGAACTTTTTCCAGGAGTTAATCCATTGATCAGTTTCAGTTTCTGTAATGCTTCTGGTATCAATTCTCAAAAACAGAACTATTGAATTGATATTGCGTGACAGGGTATTATCCTGAACCTTGTCTACCTTTAATACAGCTTTTGTATGGTGATCAATGCAGAAATTACATTGATAGTATTTCGAAATACCAAGCGCAACATATTCTTTCTGTTTAAGGCTAAGGTAGGTGTCCCACTTTTCTTCACCATCGGTTCCGTTAAATACCATCATTTGCATAAGACTCATTAAATCAGAAATATGCCAGGGAAAAACCTTGTCCTGAAAAACTGTTTTACTCATACATTAAAATCTCAGGTTATTTTTTATGATAATAAAAGGCAATTCCAGAAATTACACCTATGGCTAAAATAACCAGAAAGTGATCTACGCCACTCAATGGATGATAGAGTTCAGTATGCACCCCGGTGTGTGAAAATGCAGTTGGGCTGCATAAAGCAGTTACAAATGTAGTTGTGTTTTTTATGATTTTTTTCATATTCAATCCTGTATTTGTCTTAAACAGTTTATTTTATTTTTACACTGACCAGTTCTTCACCATCCGGGTCTGTTACGTGCACTGCACAGGCAAGACAGGGGTCAAAGCTGTGAATTGTTCGTAAAATTTCGATGGGCTGTTTTGGGTCGTGCAGTGTATGGTTATCAGCTAAAGCCGCCTCATAGGCACCGGGTTGTCCTTCTGCATCGCGTGGGCCAGCGTTCCAGGTACTGGGCACCACAGCCTGATAGTTTTTAATAATTTCATCCTCAATAACAATCCAGTGCGCAAGGCCTCCTCGGGGGGCTTCCATAAAACCCACACCCTGAGCAGATTTGGGCCATGATGAAGGTTCCCATAAAACCTCATTAAAGGTTTTAGTCTCCCCAGCTTTAATATTGATAACCAGGTCGTCAAACCAGCCCTGCATCGCATCGGCAAAAATCTGTGTTTCCAGTGTACGAGCCGCGGTGCGTCCCAGGGTTGAGAAGAGCGCTTCTACAGGCACATCCAGTTTGTTTAATGTCATGCCTACCAGCTCTCTGGTTTGCTCGTGGCCGCTTGCATATAACATGAGTACCCGGGCAAGGGGGCCAACCTCCATTGCATGACCTTTCCAGCGAGGTGACTTTAACCATGAATATGATTGATCAACATCGAGATGTTCATAAGGTGGTTTAGGGCCGGTGTAATTTAAACTGGTTTCACCGTCATAGGGGTGCAGCCCTTCATTTTTTCCAGCTTCATAGTCATACCATGAATGTGAAACATATTCCTGAATCTCATCCGCTGCGTTCATATTCACATCATGAATTGTGCTTAAGTCGCGGTTTAAAATCGCACCCGGTGGAATCATAAACCCTGAAGGGTCATCCATACCATTAGAAGGGAAGTCACCATAGGTCAGGAAGTTACCTAAACCCTCACCACGACTAGCCCAGTCTTTATAATAACTGGCGATGGCTAAAGTATCAGGAATATAAACCTGCTCAACAAAGGTTTTCATCTGGTTAATAATGTCCTGCACCTGTGAGAGCTTTTTAGCGTTGATGGCTGAATCAGAGTTAATATCAATGGCACAGGGCACACCACCAACAACAAAATTTGGATGCGGATTTTTACCGCCAAAAATGGTTTGTAGTCTGGCTACATCTCGTTGCCATGAGAGTGCTTCAAGATAATGGGATACGGCCATCAGGTTGGCTTCAGGTGGCAGTTTATAAGCCGGGTGTCCCCAGTAGGCCTTTGCAAAAATCCCCAGTTGACCTGCTTCAACAAAGTTTTTTAATTTTTTCTTCATATCCGCAAAATAACCCGGTGAAGACTTCGGGTAATTACTTAAAGACTGCGCAAGTTCAGAAGTGGCTTTTGGGTCTGCGCTGAGTGCTGAGACTACATCAACCCAGTCCAGTGCATGCAAGTGATAAAAGTGCATCACATGGTCATGGATATATTGTGCACCTGACATCAAGTTGCGAATCAGGTCAGCGTTTTTAGGGATTTTATAATCCAGAGCATTTTCAACTGAGCGTATCGAGGCTAAACCATGAACTAATGTGCATACACCGCAGATGCGTTGAGCAAACGCCCAGGCATCCCTTGGGTCACGACCCTGTAATATAATTTCAATACCTCGCACCATGGTGCCTGATGAATATGCACTGGCTATTTTATTGCCATCCATCTGTGCTTCTATGCGTAAGTGACCTTCAATGCGGGTAATCGGGTCTACGACAATTCGTTCACTCATGATGTTTCCTCAAAAACGTCTTTCATTAATTTAATTTATTTTTAATTCTCAATTCACTCATTGCTCATTCAGCTAAAACATCTGTCATTCCCGACACAAGCGTTCGGGGATGACGATAAATGTTTAATTATTTTTCCAGATGCTCAGCCAGGGTTTCCGTCAAACTCATCAGCGGAATATCCATATTATATTCTTCCAGCCCATCTTCCAGATGTATCCGGCAGTTTGAGCAGGCACTGATAATGGCATCGGGTTTGATCTCATCAAGCTGATCTTTTTTGCGCTGAAAAACCTTAAGGCGGAGTTCATCTGCCCGTTCATTTGAGCTGACCCCACCGCCGGCTCCACAGCACCAGTTCATTTTTCCGGCTTCGGGCATTTCTACAAAGTTTTCCGCAAACAGATTAATAAGGTTACGGGGCTGTTCTATAACTCCGCCACGCCTGGATATCTGGCAGGGGTCATGGTAAGTGAGTTTCTGTTTTTCTTTTCCGGTAATTTTTAAACGCCCGTCTTTTGCGAACTCATCCAGAATTTCCAGAATATGCCTGACTTTAAAGTTAAACGCTTTACCCACCAGGTTAGGGCCGTCCCAGCGAATTGCCATATAAGCATGTCCGCATTCCGGGCTAATAACGGTTTTAACTTTTAACTTTTCCGCCGCATCTACAATACGTTGCACCAGTTGTGCTGCAATATCAGAAACACCAATCTGGATACCGCTATTGGTGGCCTCAAACGCTTCACTGGAAATGGTCCAGCTAACACCGGCCTTATCAAATATTTTTGCAATGGCTTCAATAAATTCAGGAAAGTTCATTATCTCCATAGACGATAACAGCAGCATATATTCCGCGCCCTGTTTGTCTACAGGTATTTTTAAGCCAGTATCTTTTTCAACGTGAGAAATTTGCGCCATTAATGCGGGCAGTTTTACCCCCATGGGGCTGCCTATGGTCACGGCGCGTTTAGTTGCACCCACCAGATCTTCCGGTGCATGTCCCGCGGCTGCCAAACCTTCTCGGGTTTTACGTATCATGGCGGTTATATCAATACCAACAGGGCATACCATTGAGCAACGGCCACACAAAGAGCAGCTGTCATAAACCAGTTTTTCCCATTGCTCCAGAAAGGCATGGTCTACAGGTTTTGCCAGGCCCAGCATTTTGCCAATGCGTCCGATTAAGGTGTATTCCTGTTTCCAGATTCTGCGTAAGGGCTCAGTTTTATTAATTGGCGTGCGCGCCGGGTTGGGTGACTCGGTATAAAACAAACAGGCTTCTGCACACATGCCGCAGTTAACACAGCTGGAAAAAAACGCACCAACAGTTGAATCAACCTCTTTTTTTAATGCATTAATACCTTTCTCTAATGATGCGCTCATGATTGAACTCCTCGATAAGCCGAAATGGCACCGTTATACCAGCGTGCAATCACTAATGTGAAGGCATGCATTAATTTGGTAAAAGGAAAGGCAATCAGTAATAACTCTACGCTTAAGATGTGTATTGCGAGCAATGAAGGGGCAGTCATGCCGATACGGTGAAAAGCCATGTATCCGGTAATTAATGGCGCAATGGTAAGAAACCACACCAGGTAATCTTCTGTGGTGCTAAGAAATCTTAAAACCCTGTCACGTAAACGGTGAATAAGTACCGCTATTAAGGTAATTATGGTGATCACGGCAAAAGCATCAACCACAGCAGAGGGTAATGAAGGCCAGCTAAAGCCGAGTATTTCTTTGAATAATAGAATATGCGGTGCATAGAAAAAGATTGTAATTAATAAGCCCAGATGAAAAACATATCCGCTAACAATTTTAAAAGTGGATCTTTGAAAGGTATTTTTATCGGGGATGGATCTGGATACTATGGTGTGTAATCCACCATTCATTTCTGAGCCCCTGGCTTCAGCCAGGTTGTTTTTTCGACCCAGAAGAAAAATTTCAAGCACACGAATAATGACCCCGGCTATAAAAATAACAGTAGCGATCTCAAAACCTGGGCCGCGTACCCAGTTTAGAAACTCTATCTCACTCATTACTCTGTCCTCATTTTATGGCCGAAATTAAACCTATGTTTTAATGCTTCTCTTTATTCGTTTTCCAGATCATCTATGGTGGTTTTGGTGTGTTGTTTTATAGCGTTTTTCTTTTTACTCTGATTTAAGGCACCGAGTGCAACACCAGCGGCGGTGGCTCCTGCTGCTGCATAAACTACGGTGGTGGGTATATCAATTGTAGGTATGGCCAGGGCTTTGTAAAATCCGCCTCCATCCCAGAAATGCGGTTCTGAGCAACCCAGGCAGGGGTGACCAGACTCAATCGGAAAACTGGTACCATTATTCCACTTGGTAGTAGCGCAGGCATTGTAGGTGGTTGGGCCCTTGCAACCGAGTTTATATAAACACCAGCCTTTTTTAGCGCCTTCATCATCAAAGGTCTCAGCAAACAGACCCTTGTCATAAAATGGTCGACGGTAACAGCGATCATGAATACTCTGTCCATAAAACGCTTTGGGTCTGCCCAGGTGATCCAGCTCAGGAATGGTGCCAAAGGTCAGGTAGTGGGTGAGCACACCGGTAATGACCACTGGAATTGGCGGGCAGCCAGGCACCGTAATAATCGGTTTGTCGTGGACTGAACCTCCACTGTTGTTTTTTATTGATGCTGAGCTAATACCGTCAAGCTCTGCATTTCCATACATTTTAATAATGTCGTAAACAGAATAGGCCCCGGTTGGGTTGGGTTTTGCATGGGGAATGCCGCCAAAAGCGGCGCAGGTGCCAACGGATATAATCGCCGCGGCTCCGGCTGCGGTCTGTAAAAACATATCCAGGTTACTGATGCCTGCAATGGTGGAGTAACCCATGTCTTTTGTGGGAATGGAGCCGTCCACAACCAGCAGGTACTCACCCCAGTTTTCTCTCATGGCCTCTTCACGTGCCTGCTCAGCAGCTTCACCGGATGCGGCCTGAAGTGTGTGGTGATAATCCAGTGAAATCGAATCAAAAATCAGGTTTTCAATGGTTGCGGTATGTGAGCGGGTAAGTGATTCGGTGCAACCGGTGCACTCCTGAAATGATAACCAGATGACAGATGGCTTTCTGGCTTTTTCCAGTGCGCTCGCAATGGCGGGTATCATGGAAGGGGGTAGAGCCATCATTGAAGCGGTTGCGGCGCAGAACTTTAAAAAACTTCGGCGGGAAATGCCCTGACTACGCATTGCTTCGCCTAATGTTCTGTCTTTCAGCTTTTTATGGTTTGTCATTGTGTTTTCCCCGTCAGTGTAATACCTGTATTTGCAGGTTTTTTGTTTGGGTTTGCTTTTGTTTTAAATTAACTAATGGCTTTCTTGTCCCTGCTTTTCTGCAAGGCTCTGGCTTAATCTCTCGCAAGCGGATTTTATATCCTGGGTTTGTGAACGCAGAATTTCTGGCATATACGTGATTTCAATATGACGGCTAACTATTTCGTTTTCATCATTATAATGAGTAACGAGCCATACGCCGTTAAATTGCGTTTCAATAATTTCGCTTGGGCCAAGTGCATTGAGCTGTGCTTTGACTTCACCCTGGCCTAATATATTTAAAAGATTTTCTTCTTCACCGGGGGCAAGAGGTATGCTTCTCAGGTCAATGACTGCATTGTTGTTTTTGTTATTAAGCAGATCATCCATTGCATGTTTAATTTGATGGAGCAGGGGCAAAACATTCCAGGTTAACTCGTTGCTTGCCTGTATATTGAATGAGTCTAAAACTGAACTTGATGTATTCATTTTAATCCCCTGCTGTTACGCCTGCGTAAAACTTGAAAATGTAAAATAATACGAAATTTTTTAATATAAAATGTAAATATTGATCATAGTAAATATTTATATTTTATCTATCAGTCATCATCTAATGGTTATATGTCTATCGATTTACCTGGCAATTGAATAACAGGCGCCTAAGCAGCTGGTGTTATCATCGTTTTGTTATCAGTTTCGAGATTGTGCCATTTATTTATTAAACCCTTCGCTTCACTCACCGCCTCACTCAAAGCCTTTGCAACGCTATCAGTTGGTTGCATACCCCAGGTCATACGTTCAGGTTGAATGCCGATCAGTGCGCGATTTTCAGGTAAGTGTTCGGTAATACGGGCAATGTCCATCAAATCAAGTAGTCCTACTTCATGGGCGCTGCGTTTGCTGTTGCCCAGAAACTCATCCATTTGTTCACCAACAAAAGATTTGACAGTGCCGGCTGCCTGATGAAGTTCTGCAGCATCAAGGACAATAAGGTTGGAACAATCTTCAATCCAGCACGCCAGCGTAAAGCTCAGTGTGCCGCCATCAAGAAAAGTTAAATTGGGTATATCGGAATATTCTGATTGAAGCAGATTAAGCGCATGAATGCCCGCGCCCTCATCGGTTAGCAAGGTGTTACCAATTCCTAATATTAACGTGTCACTGGTTTTCATGAGGCAGCGCCTTAGAATAATCTATAAGACATTTTTATCATGAATCTTAATCCACTTGTTGAGATAGATCAAATTGGCGATTTATTTTAATAACCTAAACGTATATGCTTAGTGCATTGTCTAAAGCAGGTGTTTGATTTATGTGTCTTGGTATTCCCATGCAAATTAAGTCCATCGATGGTTTTACCGCCACGTGTGAAGCAAAAGGTGTAAGTCGAGATGTGAGTCTGTTTATGATGCAGGATGAAAATCTTGCGGTGGATGATTTTATTGTTGTGCATGTTGGTTATGCCATTCAGAAAATTTCTCAGCAAGATGCACAGACTGCCTGGGAATTATATGATCAAATGTTAGCTTCTGGAATATAAAATGCACGAGCTTGCAATCTGTCAGTCACTGATAAATCAGCTGGAGAATATAGCGACAGAGCGTAATGCGCAAAGTATTAGCCTGGTTGTTGTTGGTATGGGGCCTTTGTCAGGGGTTGAAGCGCAATTGTTAAAAAACGCATATCCCATTGCCAGTGCAGGCACTATTGCTGAAAAGGCAGAGCTGGTTATTGAGCAACTACCCATAAAAGTAAAATGTAATGACTGCGGTTGTGAATCAGATGCAACACCTAACAAACTGATATGTAAACAATGCGGTAACTGGCGTACCACGTTAATTAGTGGTGACGAATTAATGCTAATGAGTGTTGAACTGGAAAAAGATGATACAGACAAAAATCATCCCAATATAAATAAATCAGGTATAAATAAACCAGATAAAAGTAAGTTAGAAAAAACTCAGGCCAGTCACTCTGCAACTGAACTTAAACCGGCAGCAAATACTGGTTTACACTAATTAAATGACTATTTTGTTCTCTACTGGAGATTAAATCATGTGTGATACCTGTGGATGTAATATAACGCACGGCAACGAAAACTTTATTAAACCCGGCGGAAAACTGCATAAAACTGAAAGTGGAAAAGAAGCGGTCAGTGTTTTGCACAATCTGTTAAGTGAAAATGATCACACTGCAAAACACAATCGAGAGCACTTTGATCAGCATCAGGTGCTGGCAATTAACTTAATGTCATCACCGGGGGCAGGTAAAACCGCTTTATTAGAAGCAACGATTCAACAGCTCGATAAAAACTTACGCATTGCCGTAATCGAGGGGGATCTTGAAACCGAAAATGATGCAGAGCGTATTCGCAAACACGGGGTTAAAGCCATTCAGATAGCAACCGGCAGTGCCTGTCATCTCGATGCTCATATGATTCATCAGGCATTGCATAATCTGGATCTTTCTGAGTTTGATATTGTTTTTATTGAGAATGTCGGCAACCTGGTTTGCCCCGCCAGTTTTGACCTGGGGCAACATCAAAATGTGACCTTACTTTCTGTGCCTGAGGGTGATGATAAACCGGCAAAGTACCCGGTTATGTTCAGGGCTTCAGATTTGGTGTTAATCAGCAAAAGTGATTTGCTGCCAGTGCTCGATGACTTTAAGCCTCAACGAGCCAGGCAATATTTACAGGATATTGCCAGTAGCGCACCGATTCTAGAATTGTCTTCAAAAAATAGTGAGGGTATGCAGGCGTGGTTCGACTGGATTAAACAACAAATCAAAACCCGTAAAGACTATCTTTTACAGCACCCGTTAGTGACTCATTCACATTCACATGAACATGTTCATCAGCAAACTCATGAACACGGATAAAGGTGCCGCAAACTAATGTCTGACACCGCAAAGCAGTGGTTAGGT
>Ga0316204_10004362_pt1 | contig 25551 bp, 15 predicted proteins | sample 6monrhotite_MG_2_FD_205661 | JGI IMG/M metagenome (GOLD analysis project Ga0316204, IMG submission 205661) | Microbial mat bacterial communities from mineral coupon in-situ incubated in ocean water Damariscotta River, Maine, United States -... | ecosystem: Environmental > Aquatic > Marine >...
GCTGCTGGATATCTTGCAGCGACTGTGACACTGGCTTCCGGATGATGACATGAGATTTATCCAGTCGCCTTAATACTAGCCAACCGGTTTTTGCCAGCTGGTCTAGTTCAGCCCTTTCATTATAATTGAAAAGGAAATCATTCGAAGATACTTCACTTTCTCGATTCGAATAACGTTCCCATTCCACCACATTTCGCACTTCCTGTCCTTCCAAAGTAAGGCCAGTTAACACGACTAAAACCACAGCAAAATAAATTCTTATCATCTTCTAATAATACAGATTTTGCAACAACGATGCATCTTTCAAATTTAACATTTTTCACTCTTTTTTCACATCTATTTTATTGTCGTTCAAAGTCAATATAGATGTTTATTATAGGTATATTTTGCATTAGTAGATAATTTATTTAGTATTAGACATGGGAAATGTCCCATTTTTAATTTTTGTTCAACCTTATAGTAAAATGAGTAATTATGAGAAAATTTAAATTTTCTTCGGTCAGTTTCCTGGCCATTATTCTTTCTTGCAGCCTATTTGTAGCCTGCCAGGAAGATGGACCTGAAGTAGCCCCGATCGAGCCAGAACAGATCAGTGAAGCTACTAAGGCAAAATTTAAGGACCTAGGCTTCGATGTCTCTGATATTAAAATGTCTGATGAGTACGAATTACTGGATCCGGCTTCTGAAGGGGGCAACTTTGTTTTAGAGGGTGACATCATCATTACACCCGAAAATTTAGAGCAAATGGCCAATAGCCAAATTGAGCACATAGGTGCAGTGGGCGAGCAGTATCGCACCACCAACCTGGTGACTGGGCTTCCCCGAACCATTAGCATAATTGGATATACTGGCGGTAGCCTGGCGCTGACGAGCAAAATGCAAACCGCACTCCAATGGGCTGTTAACAATTACAATGCGCTCAATACAGGGCTCACTTTCACTTTGGCTTACGGTACCAACTGGACCGTGTATGACATGGTGGTGTACAAGCCTAGCGGTGGAGCAGGCGGGTCTGCCGGTTTCCCAAGCGGTGGCGACCCTTACCAGTTTGTACAAATCTTCAGTGGCACTAACGCTTATAGTACCAATGTAAACGAGCACGTGATCACTCACGAGATCGGTCACAGTCTTGGTCTGCGTCACACTGACTACTTCAACCGTTCCCTGTCTTGCGGCACAGGCGGTAATGAAGGTTCTGCTGGTGTAGGTGCAATCCACATTGCTGGCACACCAACTGGTTTTGATGCCAACTCTGTAATGCTGGCCTGCTTTGGTTCTGGCGAAGATGGAGAATTCGGTCCGTTTGATGTAGTAGCACTTGAGACGCTATATTAGACGTTCCGCTTTATAGTGAGATGAACATATTGAAAGGGTCGGATTATTCCGGCCCTTTCTTTTTTTGCCCGATTTATGCGATAGAAATCGTAATGAAGTCCTAAATCGGAGAGCATCAGAAGGTTGGTTTTTATATAATAGTAGTGCTTTCGCTAAAGCTATGGCGACATGCGAATCGCTATGGTGTGAAGACCAACGAAGATTACCTGTGGCTTAGACAGGTTAATGCTGGAAAATTGGACTAATGCACAATACGGATTTAACGTGACAGGCATGAAACCATGGTTTATTAGAAACAATCTCTAATTTTAAATAAACTACTCTGCCAATGTCCGACCTCAGCGACCCAAAAAAATTCGGCTTCCTACTTGAGCGTACCTTCCGGATCACCAAGCTCAGTTTTATCAAAATATTTAATAAGCTGGGGGCCGATATCACTCCCGACCAATGGGTCTTGTTGGATACACTTAACCAGAAAGGCAAATTATCGCAGAAAGAAATCAGCCAGCTTTCTTTCAAAGATGCGGCCACCATCTCGCGCATCATCGAAAAACTGGTCAACAAAGAGCTGGTGAGCAAATCGAATGAGGTGTTGGACAAGCGTAAAACCACTATCTGCCTTACTGAAAAAGGTACTGCGTTGGTCAATCGCTGCCAAAAAGAGGTGGACCAGTTAAGAAAACACAGCTGGCAAGACCTGACTGAAGCTGACTACGAAGACTTTCAGCGCATCATGAATCAGGTATTCGAAAACTTCAAGACCTTTCACTAAGCTATGTATACAATAAGTCTATTGTGAAGGCCATGCTTTTTCAATACATTTGTCATGACAAATAGTTTTTCCACTTAAAAAAGTAAGACATGCAGTACATGACTTCAGAAAAACCCGGAGTAGAAAGCACGGACATCATGCCTATTAATGGCACCGATTATGTAGAGCTGTATGTGAGTAATGCCAAACAGGCGGCCTATTATTACAAATCGGCCTTTGGTTTTAAAAGCCTTGCCCACGCAGGTTTGGAGACTGGCATCAAAGATAGGGAGTCTTATGTGGTAGTTCAGGACAAAATTCGTCTGGTATTCACCACTCCCCTCAATAGCGGATCTGAAATAGGCAGGCACATCGACAAGCATGGTGATGGCGTAAAGGTAAATGCACTTTGGGTAGATGATGCCACCTTTGCTTATGAAGAAGCCATAAAAAGAGGTGCTAAGTCTTACATGGAGCCAACCACCGAAAGCGATGAGCACGGTTCTGTGGTAAGATCGGGCATCCATACTTATGGAGAAGTGGTGCACATTTTTGTGGAACGCAAAGACTACAATGGCACTTTCCTTCCAGGTTATGAAAAATGGGAACCCCGTTATGAAGCACCAGGTACCGGCCTCAAATTTGTAGACCATATGGTGGGTAATGTAGAGCTGGGCGCCATGAACAAATGGGTACAGTTTTATCAGGACGTGCTTGGTTTCAAACAGATTCTCTCGTTTGACGATAACGACATTTCTACTGAGTACACGGCTTTGATGAGTAAGGTGATGAGCAATGGCAATGGCCGCATCAAATTTCCCATTAACGAACCAGCCGCGGGTCTGAAAAAATCTCAGGTAGACGAATACCTTGACTATTACGAAGGTGCTGGTGTGCAGCATGTAGCCATGGCTACCGATAACATTATTGAGACGGTGACCCAATTGCGTGATCGTGGTGTTGAGTTTTTAAATATACCGAGCACCTATTACGAATCGTTGCTGGACCGTGTAGGAGAAATTGACGAAGACCTGGCTCCGTTGAAAGAACTGGGCATTCTGGTAGATCGCGATGAAGAAGGTTATTTGCTACAGATTTTCACCAAAACGGTGAATCCGCGCCCTACCATGTTCTTTGAGATCATTCAGAGAAAAGGCGCCACCTCTTTTGGCAAAGGCAACTTCAAGGCCCTTTTCGAGGCCATTGAAAGAGAGCAGGAACTGAGAGGAACCCTCTAAAAATATTACAGAGTCCAAAGGTTGATAAGCCCCGGCCAGAAATGGCTGGGGCTTTTTATTGCCGCTGTTTCCAACCCAAAAAGACAAGGTGGTGTCAAAGAAACAAACCGTCTTAGCAATATGAAAAAGTCCGTCTTCATCCTCTTCTCCCTTCTGATTATTCTAAGTGCCTGTAACGAAGATCAGGTTGCTCCACTCTCAGCTGATGGCACGGTCATCGCCAGTATTAACCATACTAATGGAAATGAAAGCTGGCTGGAAACTTTTGAATACGACAATCAGGGTAGAATCGTGAGCATTGAAAACGAAGTGAGCCTGGGCACAAGACGCACTTTTCACTATGGAGGTGACCAGTTGCTGGAAATCAGGACCATTCAAATGTCTGATGAGCGGCTAATCTTTCGCGATTCTATGGGCTATAACACGGATGGGGCACTCACTAACGTTTATAAGTTTTCGGTAAATCAAGGTGAAGATTTACCACTGAGTTCGATTGAAACATTTAGTTACAATGGAGCTGGTCAGGTTACCGAAATAAGCACCGATAACCTCTGGACGGATGACTACAACCCCAGAAAAGTCTTTCACTGGCAGAATGGAAATGTGGTGCAGGAAGACCACTATTGGAATGGCGAAGACATTAGCATTGAATTCTACATGAGCTATGACGACAAGCGATATGTGAACACCCATGGATATATCGGTTTCCAGTATTCAGAAGCCATTACGAACAACAATGTGATTGAAGTAGACTGGACCGATCACACCGGGCTTTATGACACGGCCTGTAAGCCTTGTACGACTAGCTACACGTACTCAAACGATCTTCCGACCGCTTTTACCACCAACTGGTTATATGGCGGGTCTATTACTTACAAACAAATAGAAACGGTCGCTTCGGGCCAATAATAAAACGATAGCCTCACAGATTTAATCTATCCCTCCAAGGCAGACGTATTTGATCTCCATGTACTCATCCATGCCGTATTTGGAGCCTTCCCTGCCAATGCCGCTCTCTTTTACCCCACCAAAAGGTGCTACGGTAGTAGAAATCATACCGGTGTTTATGCCTACCATGCCGTATTCCAGTGCTTCTGATATGCGCCAGCTACGCTTTAGGTCATTGGTATAGCAGTAGGAGGCCAGACCACAGGGCGTATCATTGGCTCTGGCTATTACCTCGGCTTCCGTTTTGAACTGAAATACCGGAGCAAGCGGACCAAATATTTCCTCTTTACTCAATGCCATTTCCTCCGTGGCATCTGCGAGCACCATGGGTGCAATGACATTGTGGTCCGGGTGGAAAATTTTAGAACCTGTCGTTAATCGTGCTCCCTTTTCGAGCGCATCTTGCAACAAGTTTTCTATAAAGTCTATAGCCTCTTTATTGATCATAGGACCAATTTCAACACTTTCTTCTAATCCATTACCACACTCCAGCTTTGCAGCTGCCTCAGTAAATCTCCTTACAAACTCGTCATGCACTTCATCTTGCACATAGATGCGATTGGCGGCTACACAGGTTTGGCCCGCATTGCGAAACTTAGCTTGTATAGCACCGGCCACAGCAGCATCCAGATCAGCATCGGCAAAAACAATGAAAGGGGCATTACCACCTAACTCCAAGGACACCTTTTTGACCGTCTGAGCACTCTGCTGCATGATCTTTTTACCAACTGCCGCAGAACCTGTAAAGGACACTTTTTTAACCAGTGGATGCGTAGTCAATACTTCTCCTACTGCTGCTGGATTTGAGGAAGTAATCACGTTAAATACTCCTGCGGGGATGCCTGCCCTATGCACCAATTCGGCCAGTGCCAAAGCCGATAGAGGTGTTTCCTCTGCTGGTTTTACCACCATGGTGCAGCCAGCAGCCAAGGCAGGCCCGGCTTTTCTGGTGATCATGGCATTGGGAAAATTCCAGGGAGTAATGGCGGCCACCACACCAATGGGTTGCTTTATGGTCATAATTCGTTTATCGGCCACATGACCGGGAATCACATCGCCATAGCTGCGCCTGGCCTCCTCGGCAAACCATTCGATGAATGAAGCACCATAGGCAATTTCGGCCCTCGATTCTGCCAAAGGCTTGCCTTGCTCCAGGGTGAGGATCATGGCCAGGTCCTCCAGATGTTCCATTTGTAAAGTGTACCAGCGTTTGAGTATGGTTGCCCTCTCTCCTGCCGGGGTTTTGCTCCATTTACGAAAGGCATCGCTGGCCGCTTTTATGGCCTCTGTGGTTTCCTCTACACCCAGGTCTGCTACATGGGCCAATACTTTTCCATCAAAGGGATTCTTCACCGGGAAAATCTCGGCCGACTTAATAAATTTTCCGTTGATGTACGATTCTGTTTTAAGCAAAGAAGGGTCGTTAAGCTGCATATCCATGGTACATTTACGTGCTGGACTAAGCTAATAAAATTGAGCTAAATGTCGCTGAGATCAAACGTCTCTCAGGGCATTTACCGGGTTTTTGGCCAGGGCCTTGAGGGTATGGAAGAGTACGGCAAGACAGGTGACTGAAGCCAGCAAGGCCATGGCAAAGAGGAAGGCGTCTAAAGGTACCTGAATGCGATAAGCGAAGTCTTGCAACCAGAGCTGTGCCATGAAGTAACCTGCCGGTGTTGCCAGCAAAAGGGTAACGAACAATATGCCAAAGAACTCGCTGTAAATGATGCCGATGATGTTGCCATGACTGGCGCCAAAGATCTTGCGCAGGCCCATTTCTCTGAAACGCTTTTGCACCACCAATGAGACCAGTCCAAATACACCCAGCGCGCCAATGATGACCGAAACGAGCATGGAAAGGTTGCCAATGTCGCCCCAGACTTTTTCGGACTGATACAAGGCACTCAGGTCTTCTATGAGCAGCGTATGCGTAAAGGGTTGTTCGTAGGCGGTATTGTACCAAATGCCGGACAGTCCTGATGCAATGGACACGGAATTGGTACCGGCAAAACGGACCATCATGTAATCTTCAAAGTCTTCTCCGGGATGAATCACGAGCGGCTGAATGCGTGTGTGTAGCGTTTCATAGTTAAAGTCTCGCAGCACACCCACGATGGTCAATTGTTCTCCGTCATGGAAGATGGGTGCACCCAGGGCCTCTGCAGGTGTACCCAATTCAAAGGCCACTATCACGGTTTCATTAACCACCACTGGCTTGGTCACTTCCGATTTGAGGTATTGAAAATCGATGCCCGAATAGAATTGCAGCCCAAGCGTTTCAAAGTAATCTTTGCCCACATAGGTCACATTCATCAAAATGGAATCCAAGCCAATGGCCTCGTCCTTATAATATTCGCTGGCATACGTTCGCCCCGGTATTACATTAGCACGAGAAACAGCAGTAACACCGGCCAACATCTTCACCTTGTCTTTGAAGTTTTCGAAGCTGGAATGCACCCCTCTGTCGCGAATGGGCACTACCATGACCCCTTCCTGATCAAAACCAAGGTCTTTAGATTTCACATAATCTGCTTGACGATTGATGGTCACTGCCCCAACGATGAGCACTACCGAAACCACAAACTGGAAAATCATAAGTGCTTTGCGCAAATAGCCAATGCGGCCAATAGTGACCACATTAAGCAACACATCTGTCAACTCCATTCTGAGAATGACAATGGCAGGCGCCATGCCCGAAACCACAGCGGTGGAAAGGAACAGCCCCATGATTAGCAGCCACACCTGCCACTGACCTATAGGGTCCAGCACCAGGTTGGTAGAGAGCAGGGCATTAAAGGGTTCGAGCAAGAAAAACAGCGCAATCAAAGAGGCACCAATGGCAATGAGGATGGTCAGCAGCGCTTCCAGAATGAACTGGAAAAATATCTGCGGTGCAAAAGCCCCTGATACCATGCGTACCCCCATCTCTTTCAGTCGCTCTATGGACGATGAAACCGCTGCGTTGATGTAATTGATGGTAGCCAGTATGATCACTACCAAGGCAATGATAATGACCACCCTCACGAACAGAATGTCGCTTTGAGGTTGGATCTCCGAAATAGCTTCCGAGTTGAGGTGAATGTCCAGCATGGGTTGTAACGAAACCCTTTCCTCAGGATAGCGATCTCGCAACCATTGCTGATATCGCTGGCCAAAAGCAGCCACATCGGTGCCCGGCCTGAAATGCACATAGCTGTAGAAGCCATTGTAAGCACTGGTGAGAATGTCGTATCTCATGATCTGGCGCAGGGTGAGCATAGAGGCCAGAAAATCGAAATTAAAGTGAGACCCTACCCTGTCTTCTTGTCGAAACACTCCAGTGATTAGTAAGTCGTGCTTCAGCTCAAAACGCAGTGTTTGGCCAATGGGACTTTCATCACCAAAGTATTTCACGGCCATCTCTTCAGAAATAACCAGGGAATAAGGCTCGGACAAGGCAACTGATGGGTCGCCTACCATAAGCTCATATCCGAAGACATCGAAGAAAGCAGAATCGGCAAAGAGGAAACGGTCTTCATAGAAGCCCTGTTCTTCCAGGCTAAGCAAGGGTTCACTTGGATACTTAAACAGCAGTGTAGTTTCTTCTACCTCGGGAAAATCTTCGGTAAGTCCCAGGGTCATTTGTGGGCTGGTCCTGGCCAAAATCTGCTCGTTATTGCCCAGGTCTTCTGTGCGCAACAAGCGATAGGTCATCTCAGGTTCTTGATGAAATTTATCGTAGTCGAGCTCGTAGCGGGCGTAAAGAATGAGCAGAACCGTCAGAGATATGCCGATGCTCAAACCCAGCAAATTGATGAGGGTGGTGACCCTTCTTTTTACCAGGTTTCGGAATGCAATCTTGAGGTAGTTTTTCAGCATATAGCAGCTTGAAACTTCAACCTGGACAATGCAATAGACCTTCTATCGCAATCTCCGGGTTCAATTTAGCTTCCTTTTATTCAAAAAGGGTACCAAATAAAGAAATAGCTGTTTTAAGTCAAAAACAGAGATTTTCAACCTTTTACATGCCCTAAAGGCGAACGATAACGCACAGGTTTACGCTCGGTATTGGACAAGATAAGAGTGAGTTATTAAAGGCTGAAGCAATAGTTATTGCTTCAGCACTTTCATATAGTATCGTTTCCCCTGCTTTTCCAAGAGCACCAAATACACACCTGGATTGCTGGCCGAAAAGTCAAAAGACAGCACGCTGTTTTCAAGACGCACCGGCACTACCTGTTCCCTGCCCTGGGAATCGAAAATATGCTTCACCTCAACAGGCTCTCCGGCCAAAATATCCAGGTGCAGAAAGGTGGTGACTGGGTTTGGATAGCCCTTCAATCCTGCTTCCACTGCTGGTTCTATACCCGTAACTATCTCATCTACATCATTGAGGTTGATGGTGATGGTGGCATCATCGGTGAGTGTTCCGTCCGTCACACTTACTTCCAAAGTAAAGCTTGGAGTGGTTTCGAAATCGAGCAGACTCGATGTTAACACTGTGATCCGGCCATCTGAAGCATTGATAGAAAAGGCAGCGGAAACTGAACTGGAAGTGATGCTGTAAGCAAGCGACTCTTCGCCAGTGTAGTTTACTTCAGGTATACCCACCATCATGCCACTGGCACTATTTTCATCAATGGTCATGGTGGCATCTGCGACTGTAAGCACATCTGGCTCTTCAGGAGGTGTACAGGTACCCACCACATAAGACAGAACATTATCAATTGTAGTGCGATCTCCCTGCCCAGGTACGGAATAAGTGTAGTAGAAATACACGGTACTGCCCGCTTCGGCTACCAACTCAAATGGCGCATTGGCAGTGACATTGTAGCCGGGAAATTCGACACCAGCCGTAGTTGAGTAGTACAGAATTAAAGTAGGATCTCCAATGCCTGAGGCGCTTGGGATAAAGGTAATTGTTGGGTTCGCAGCAGCATTTGAAAATTCGTAGGCAAAGTCATCGTTCACATCGGCACGACAAGGCGGTGCTTCTACAACAGAAATATCGACTGATCCTGAAGTGGTCGTATTGTTGCCATCATCGGTAGCTACGGCATGGATGGTATACTCTCCCACATCGCCCATCCAGGTCATGGTGTAAGGCTCTTCGGTATCCATGCCTACACTGTTGTCATCTACGAAAAACTCAACTTGAGCGATGGTACCATCCTGATCGGTGGCCACAGCGGTGAAAGTAATATCTTGCCCTTCAATGTACTCAGCACCATCCTCGGGTGAATTAAGCGAAACGATGGGTGCGATGATGCCGTCATCATCCACAATGACATACATTTCATCTACATCAGAATATTCGCCATTACTCACTTCTAGTTCAAAGAGGTAAGTACCCTCTTCCAGGCCAGAAACCAGCGTGGTAGCCGCACTTGCATTGGCAAAGGTGACCTCGGTTGACCCATAGACCTGAGTCCAGGTATAAGTAAGTGTGCCACCGTCCGGGTCGCTGCTATCAGAGCCATCCAGCGTAGCTTCGGCATCGGGTAGTTCCACGAATATATCCGGACCAGCATCAGCCACAGGCTGACTATAAGGCAGCGCTGCAGTGCGGATAAAGGTCATTTTAGCGAGGTTAAACTCTCCTCCATCAAAGGCTACCCGCAATACGTGAGAGCCCGCTGGGAACGGAATATCAGCAGTGGTTTTAGTAGCCCAGGTGGCCCAGCCACCTGTACCCGGTATGGAAATATCATCAGTAATGGCTTGCCCTTCAAGTTCAAGATGAAAAGGACCTCCCCCATTGGCATTGGCAGAGGCATACCTGAATGACATTTCGTAGAGCCCGGCTTCCTCTACCTCAATGGTGTATTCCACCCATTCTCCAGGAGCAATCCAACCGATAGTAGCGCCTTCTGTGTTGCTCGATTCAGCATCCACCTGCTCATCTGTTCTATAATCTCCTTCATTGATTGAAGAGAAGTCGAGGTAGGCAATGCCTTGGCCCTGGCCACCTTCATACACATCATAATGGCCTGCTTCTATGGTGCCGGGCAGCTTAGACGGACTGCCTGAGAAGGGCAATTGCTCCCCTACTTGTACTTGCACCGAATTGGTAACCGCAAACTCATCACCTACAAATACCCGAGCATAAAAGCCATGAATACCCAGCGATAGATCATCGGCAGTCATTTCAAAAGGAGCTTCCGTTTTTTCCCCAATCAAGTCGCTACCATCTATGAATTCTACTTTGGTAATGCCCTCACCTGCAATCTCGGCAGTGAGCATAACGGAGCCTCCTGAATAGGCCCTGACAAAATTGGAAGACAGTGTACCGCTGACTGCTATATCACGGCTTGTGGCCATTTCATTGGCAGGCACGTCCAGGGTAAACCCATCAGAAAAAGTGACGGTAATAGGCGTATTACCATAGTTGTGAGCCACATAGGTAACCTCATTCTCTTTTTCAAAAGCAGCCGCTATGGGGTAATCGGCAGTCAGGTCTACCTTCAAATGCCCCATGGCGTTGACAGCATGTAGCCAGTAATAGGTTTGCGCATCGGAAACGCCAAATTTCAAGGTCCGGTCAGGGTTTTCATTGTACAAGGAAATGGCCTGTTCCGGATCTATAAAAGCCAGGTATTTCCAGATTACATCATGCCACAGGTTGGGGTTTTCATCATTGGTATTAAGAATTCCCGTGTAGGTTTTCAGTTCATTCCATATCTTTTCTACATAGTCTGGGTTATGGCCCAGGTACAAAGATCCACCGTGGATGGGGTACATCTCAATGACATAAGAAGCGGTAATGTCTGAGGTCCAGAAAGTGCCATTATCATAGGAGTTACCCCATACTCTTGATACCAGGCTGTACTGTTGGTCGTCTCTAAAGTTTCTTTCGTTCATGTCGAACCAGTATTCTTCAATGGCCGTCTGCTCAGTCGTGTATAAATAAATACCCATGTCGCGAACTTCATCGTTGCCCGTAATGCTGCCCCAGTGGATCAGTGATGAATGGAATTGCATACTTTCAGAAGTAGACTCCTGGTCGTTGCCTTGTGGGAATGAAGCGAAGCCATTGGCCCAACTATGCCCTGCATAGGGACTAAAGTTTCTTAAAAATGGGAATTGTTCATCGCTTCTATCAGATGAAGAAGCATCGCGCACCAGGTGGTTGATCATGTCACCCCATTCATCGGCCCAGCCTGGCTCATACTGTTCCATAAAAGCAGCTGCATGAATGAAGTACCCCCAGTGGAAGTGGTGGTCGTTAATGTTGTTGTCTTGTCCGTGACCCGCAGGGTAACCCAATAAGGCCGACCAGTCACTGTTGTAGTAGAAGAGGAAAGCTACTTCTGAGCTTTCATAGGTCAACCAATCTTCAAGACGTTCTTTGATGGTGGCAATCATTTTGTCTCTGGCCACTGTATTACCCATTTGGTCGGCAATGCGAGCAGTTTGAATTAGTCTGTTCATTACCTGGCCCTCGTTGTATGAATCGGTCCAGGCAGCCAGGCCTTCATTTTCTAAAGCTGCCACTTTGCTTTCTAACTCAGCTGGGCTGAACCCATCGCTGTAATTAGATAGGTAAGGCATAGTGGGCAGAATACCTTTGAAGGTATTTTCTACACTAAAACTATTACCGGCTAATGTCTTAATTTGTCCTCTTACAGAGCTGTATTCATTGCCTTGAGGGCTTGGAGAACCAGCCGCCAGGTTGTCCCATTGGTGTGGCAGCAAGCCCATCAGTACGGTAGTGCCATCACCTTCTTTTACTTCAGTTTCAACAGTAAAGTCTGTCGTGACTACGCCTGTGCTCTGTTCGTAATTCCAGGCAGTTGTAGTATTAGTGGGGAATACGTAAGCATATGCCTTGTACTCTTCAGCCACGGCAGCAATGTCTTCAGCAGTTAAAGGAATCATAGCCATGGACCAATAGTCCTTGCCGTTGAGGTCTGAGGTATAGGTATTGCCATCCTGCGTCCAGGTACTGCCCACTGGCGCATAAAACACAAAGTCTCCATCATTACGGGCATTCTCTACTATCAGCATTTCACCCGATACGGTCACCTCTCCCAGGTTGACGGTAATGCGGGCTTCATCACCACTTGCTTTGTTGAAATAGACAAAGGGCATGGCAATGCCGGAAGTTGCCTCTATTTGGTGAGTGCCATCATTGAAATCAATCGTAACTGTCCAGTCAGAATAGTCAGAAACAGTAGCCCTTGATGCGTTCAAATCGGTTACGCCTACCACTATGGGTTCCTGGTCATCATAAACTCCCCAGGGTATATAACTGACCACTAACCCCTGGTTAGTAGTTTTCAAAGCCATGGGGTAATTGAACAGATTAGATACATGGTCGTCCTTCAACAAGAGCGACCACCAATCATTGGTAGGTACTGGCTTGCCTGCTGCTTCACCGCTGAGCTGTGGTACTCCGGGAGGCACTCCATTTCTTCCGGCTTCATCTACTCCAGGAAAAACGGTAGTATAGCTGCCGGCACCTACCTGGGTGACCTGCGAAGACAATAAAGTCGGGTTGAAAAGTTGTAAAAATAAGAGGCCTAAGAATGTGACCTTGAGGAGGCGGAGGGTTTCATGCATGCTCTTTGGTTGAGAGGTTTATGCAAGCTAGACTATTATAGGCCCGTAACCTCTTATAGTGCTACATCAAAAATACATCAGGCCTTACTACAGTTCTTTTGTAAAACTCAGCATCAAAGAGAGTATTGACAATCAAAAAAAGTCGGCTGAGACTCTCTATTCGAACTTTCATTAACAATTCAAGGCGATATCATAATTAGATTTAAAAGATATTGCCTTGTAAAAATTCGATTAACTTTGATAGTCAAATTTCTACAAGGCCAATTATACACTTCATCAACGGTGCATTATCTTCTCTCTGGTTTTGGAGCTTTTTCTATCTCTTCCTTGCTTAAGAAACCGTCTTCATTCAAATCTATTTTTGAAAAATCATTGGCCAATGGACCTTTCACTTCTTCCTTAGAAAGCAAGCCATCTTTATTGGCATCCATATGAGCAAATAGCTGTTCTATGCTTGGCATGTTCTGTCCATTTCCTCCGGGTCTTTGCTGACCGTTACCCCCAGGGCCTTGCTGGCCGGGACCTTGTCTTTGTTGCTGGGCATTTGTGGGTCCATTACTTATTTGATTGGCAGGGCTACAGGCATACACAGCACCAGCAATCATTATAAGACAGGCAATTTTCAACTTCATCTTTTTCATCGCTTCACATTTATTGGTTTGTCAGATTAGAAGCCATCTCAACTCAAAACCTGCGCTATGATCGATAAAAAGATTTCTCCCGCCTTTGCGCAGGTTTTTCGAAGTACTGGCATCCAATGAAAAGACAAAGCTTAAAGCCTTAAAGAAAAATTGATGATGCGTTTAACCTTAATGATCGGAGTATTTTGGCTGATTGCCAGTATAGGCCTAAATACTCCCTATTCGAAAACAGAGCATAGCCAAACCGCAGAATTACCAGCAGCATTTGAAGAGTTCGATAAGCAGAACACCACCATTAGTCTTGATGGCAACCGTGTGGTGATAGAGTCGAACGGCATGCCCAATCACGCCTCGCCTTACTGGTCGAATACCAGTGACAGGACCATAAGCGGACCAGGTGGGCGCAGCATGACCACCAAGGCCGCCAAGACCAATCATCCGCTGTTTGTGGAGCCTACCGCCACTACTTATGAAGAAATGGCCCCTTCCAACATCGATGACTTCAATGGCTCATATACCTTAAGGGTACCTTTAACACCCAAAAAGTCTAAAAGAAGCTACCGTACCGGACTTGGCCCCATAGGCATAGCCGTGAGTGGTGCCATGATCTATAATGATGAGGAAGGCCCTGGTCGTCCACTAGAATGGGCCGCTACCTCACTGGACTTTAACGGGGCTCATACCGGACCTCAGAGCTATCATTATCACCTGGAACCCAAGTCATTCTCAGAAGACGACCATAACCTGATCGGCATCATCTCAGATGGCTTCTTCCTATATGGCAGGAAATGTGCTGCTACGGAAGACTACCCCACCAATCTTGATGAATCGGGTGGACATGAGAGCACTACCCAGCACAGCAGTGAGGCACATTATCACTACCATGTGCAGAATGAATTGTATATCAATAAATACTATATCCTCTTCCCTGGCAACTACCAGGGCAAGCCCAACAGTATTCATTGACAATAATATTTGGTTGAACGATGAGCCTTTGGCTCATACGAATGCATCGCTCCCAGGGGTGGTGCATTTTGTTTATACAGGAGTTGATCATTGAATCTTTCCCCTGTCCTATAAATCGAGTAAGGCACCTGATAAGCCAAAATACTGGGTCAAAAACTTTATCGCTTCTGTATCCGTAAGAGAGGTTGTTTTACAAAATAGTAAAAACCATATGCGAAGTACGATTGGTGAGTTTGAAGAGATAGTATTGTTGGTTGTAGCTGCACAGCACGATCAGGCTTATGGGTTATCTGTGACTGAAGCCATTGAGGAGCAGCTAAAACGCACTGTGAAATTGAGCAGTGTGCATACTTCGCTCTACCGATTGGAAGAAAAAGGGCTGGTACAGTCACACATTGGCGATACTTCCACTGAAAGAGGCGGTAGGAAAAAGCGACATTTCATCATCACTCCTGCCGGAAAAGAAGCATTAATTAAAGCCCAGGAAGACCGTGACCAACTCTGGAAGCAGGTTCCTAAAACTGTGATAGACCTCGGTAAGGCCTAATGAAGAAAGGAAACAAAATCTCACCCCCTGCCTGGGGAATAGCACTTTTCAAAAGTTATTGTCGCAATGAGCTGGCCGATAGCATCTTAGGAGACATGCAAGAACGTTTCCATAAGGAAGCGATTAAACGAGGTGCTACCAGAGCCAAATTCAATTTCATTCTCTCAATCTTCTCATTTATCAATCGCCACACTCTTCGAGGCCGATCGGGACGCAAAACTAAAAGCAACTCCACCGCCATGTTCAGAAACTACCTACTCATCACTTTCAGAAACCTTAAGAAAAGGCCGGTATTCTCCTTTATCAACATTTTTGGTTTGGCACTTGGCCTGGCCAGTTGTATGATCATTTACTTTTATGTTCAACATGAGCTAGGTACCGATCAATTTCACTCAAAAGCAGACCGGGTCTATAAGGTGAGTGGCATTTTTGAAAGTGGCAACTCCCGCAGAACTACCATGCGCACGCCCCCTGCCCTGGCACCGCATATCAAAGGGCGCATTAGCGGCATAGAAAGGGTGACCAGAATGCGCTATGCCGATGAGCACATTTTTGGTGTTGGCGATCATGTGTTTTCAATGGATCAGGGTTTTTATGCTGATTCTGTTTTTCTGGATGTTTTTGATTTCGAGCTCCAAATGGGCAATCCGCAGACTGCCCTTAGAGACCCTAATAGCATCGTAATTAATGAAGCAACGGCTATAATGCTCTTTGGCAATGAAAACCCGATGGGCAAGTTCATCCGGTTCAATAATGAAAAGGACCTTGAAGTAACCGGGGTATTCAAAGAGTTTCCCGGGAACACTCATTTCAAGTTCGATTACCTAATGTCATTCAACACCTTTGTGGTGCCAGAAGGCTACCTGGCCGACCTTACCAGCTGGGGCTGGACCGGCTTTCACACCTACATTCTCTTGAGCCCTAATGTCAATACGGCTGAAATTGAAGCTGATATCAATGATATATTTAAAGCCAATTATGCCCGGTCGAGCGTCAAAGTGACTAATCCTCTAATCAACCTGAGAGACCTTTACCTGGGCTCAGGTGACTACGGCAATCTGGGTCATAATATTCTTATTGGTGACTGGAAAACCCTATATGTGCTTTGTGTAATAGCGGCCCTGGTGCTGCTGATAGCGGGTTTCAATTTCATGAACCTCTCCACGGCCATTTCCATTAAAAGGGCCAAAGAAATTGGAATGCGTAAAGTGATGGGAGCGGTCAAGGGCAAAATCAGGCAGCAATTTCTAACAGAGTCAATCATTCTTGCTTTGACCTCTTTTCTATGTGCTATGGCCATTTTTGCCCTGCTCTCTGGCTTCATCAGCAACCAACTGCAAGTGCCTTTGCCAGACCAGGCCACGGACCTGCTGCCCCACTTACCCCTATTCATTGCTATTACTATTCTGATAGGATTTCTGGCCGGTATTTACCCATCGGTCTTTCTATCTTCATTCAAACCCATAGCGGCCCTAAAAATGAAAGTGCAAGGTAGCAACTCACGCTTTAGCCTGAAGCAAATTCTCACAGCTACCCAGTTTATAATATCCGTTTCACTCATTTCGGCAAGTTTTATTGTAGTAGACCAAATTGACCATATGGTGAACCACCCTCTGGGTTTTGAGCGCAACAATGTGCTCAAAATGAACATCTCCCAAAATGACATGTCGGAGCACTACAGGGTATTGAAAGATCGGTTTTTAGCTCATACAGAGATCACTCACGTAACTAGGGCATCTCATACATTTGAGGGAGGTGCAGGGGGTGGCCCTGCATGGCTTCAAGGCGCCTCACAGGACGACAGTCATCAGCTCAGCTATTATCAAACAGGCTATGACTTTGCTGAATTGACTGGTTTGCAAATGCAGGAAGGAAGGTATTTCTCCAAAGATTTTTCCAATGACTGGGAAGAGGGCATGATCCTAAACGAATCGGCTGTGGCTTATATGGGACTGGAGCAACCCATTGGGCAACGCATCAGGTTTAATGATCGGGACAGGGTGGTAATTGGTGTTGTGAACGATTTCAATTACCGGTCGCTGCATACGCCCATAGCCCCTATGGCCATTGTTATGCCTTTTGGTACTCCTGAAAGGTTGTTGATCAAAGTACAGTCTGGAAGTGCCATTTCTGAAGTCATTGCCAAGCTAGAGCAAGATTGGAATACCATTGTGCAGGATGCTCCCTTTGATTTGGCATTTATGGAAGATGACATTCAACGCATGTATGAGAAAGAAACGCAGCTTTCCGGCTTAGTCAGTGTTTTTGCAAGCCTGGCGGTTATTCTGGCTATTCTAGGGCTTTACGGCTTGGTGTCATTTTCAGTGCAGGCAAGGCTGAAAGAAGTAGGCATTCGTAAAGTGCATGGTGCCAGTACCAGCTTTTTACTCGTTTTGCTTTCTAAGAGATTTTTGATCTTGGTGTTGGTAGCCAACCTCATCGCCTGGCCTCTGGTATTCCTTTCTACCAGCCAGTGGTTGGAAGGTTTCCATTATCGCATTGGCCTTAACCTCAACCACTTTTTATTACCGTTTTTGATACTTACCGGGTTGACAATTATCACCCTGAGTCACCAGGTGCTCAAAACAGCATTGGCCAACCCTGTGGATGTACTGCGGAATGAGTGACATGCCCTTACTGAATGTGATTATGATAATGAAACAAAAAAAGCCCAGCAAATGCTGAGCTTTTACGAATGTAGTCCGTAGGGGAATCGAACCCCTGTTACCAGGATGAAAACCTGGCGTCCTAACCCCTAGACGAACGGACCAATTTTTCAGTTTGCAAATATATATGTTTGTCAATATTCACAAAAAATATTTAGTGGAAATTTAAAGATTAGTCAATTTTGGCACCACTTGAATAACAAATCTACGGTTGCCACCACCAGAATCAGATACCCGGCATTTACCAAAAAGGCCACTACCGTTGATCATGACTTCCATTTCTTCAAATTCGCGGTACTTTTTTCGCCACAAATCGAATAATGCAAAAGCGCGTTCGTAGCTCTTTTTTGCTGCACCCTTAGACCACTTTTTATTATCCGCTTCATCTTCATACCTTCCAGCACTACCCTCAATTACAATCATGTATTCAACCCCTTCATTTTCTGATTCGATCTGCTGAATAATCCCTAGCAGTTCTCTTCCTACTTTTAAGAGGTCATCTCTAGAATTCTCAGGAATAATTGCTGAATTAAATTCGAATGTCGGTTGATAATCGGGATGGATCACATTCCTTTTACATTCATCTTTTACGAAGTATTCGCTTTTATCAAATATGCTCATGGCTGTTTCAAGGCGCTCTAACCTCATTGATTCGTTTAGCTTGACTTTAATGGAGTCAGCTTCACTCCTTAGAGCTCTGTTCTGCTCTGAGAATAAATTTAGGGAATCGAAAAGACGTTTTATTTCTGCCCTATTTCGAACAGAGTCCGCTTTCAAGCGCTCCACCTGTCGCTCCAGAGCAAGATCAGAAGCATTAATTTGGATAAACCTATTGTAATAGACCACAAACAAGGTTAACATGACCACAAACAGGGCAGTCATCAGATCTGCATAACTTGCCCAAAACAGGTTGCGATTGTTCTTACCACTCATAAAGCATTATATAGCAGCGAAACTATTCCTGTCACTACACTCAATCCACCTATCACAACCAGAGCTGCAAGTGTCCAAAGGGCGATTTTAATTAAACGGCTTTTCTCAAAACCATTGATGATAGCCCCAAATTTCTGATTGAGTTGATCGGTAAATTCCACCAATGATTCACTTTGTTTTTGGCCATTGGCAACAATGCTGTAAAGTGCCGTCATGGTCTTCTGATTGGTATCCAAAGTTTCTGCCACACCATCGAAGCCTGAAGTGTATTCCTTCTTTATGGATTCTAAATGGCTGTTCATTGACTCTAGCTGGGCTATCAATTCATTTTCAACCGATCCTTTATGAAATGCCTCAAACATTCTTTCAATTTTAGAAAGTATGGTATCATGGTACTCTTTGCTTTTGAGTGATTGGCCTACAAAAAATTTATCAATCTCATTAAAGGAATAATTACTGGCTGTTCGGAGTTGTTCCATTTTTTCAGCCATATAGTTTTCGAGCACCTTGTGAGACTTAGTGAATTCCTGACCGAGACGATCCTCGAGGCTTTGCACCTTCTCGAAATACTCATTGAGGTAAGTCACCTGCCCGGCTATAAGTGAATCATTCCGTTCAATATATTCACCAAGCTTATTGAAGCCGGTTCTAAATTCTTTGACCTGATCTATTACTTCAGATATATTTTCGAAGAGTTCTACCAGGTTGACAGCCGAGTGGTTAACGGCTTGTTGATATTCTGTAAACCGGCCAAATATCTCGGCATTTTCGTTGATTTTCGAAAAAACCACTTCATTGGCTTCGGCCAGTTTCACAATTTTTGCGCTAGACAGAGTCTTGAGAAGCTTTGTCTGGCCATCTACATTGTCGGTCACAAGTGAAATTGTGCCTTTAAACTGATCAATGTTTACTGAAAACTCATCATTAAATTTGGCCAGGTTGGATTGCAACGAGGCCATATTGCTAGACATATTCTCTTGAAGGTCTGGCAGAATATCTCGCCTCAGATATTCCAGAAACTCACCTAAATCAATGTCATTTTCGTCCTTCGCTCTTTTGTATCTACCACTGGTAAAGATGGTCAAACCCAAACCAGATGCACTTGCCAACAGTCCACCAGAAACACCAATCATGAACTTGTCTATCTCCTCGGCAGAGATATTGAGTATAACCAGGGTTAATAAGCCTGTGATAATTCCTGCAAACGTTCCGAGCAGACCAATATATAGGGGAGTCGACAAGTTGGGTTCTAACGAGTCTTTTAAGGACTGTATGCGCTCTTCTACTATCTGTCGAATTAGGGCAAAGTCTCCGGAATATCTGCGGTTAGCCATGATGTAATCATTCACACGATCAATCATTGCATCATACTCCGAGTTCTCTCCATTAGTGGTCGATAGGCTTATTTGATCATCTTCTGTCCAGCTTCTACCGAATTTATTCTTGTGTGGAAAAAACGACTTCAGCTTGTGAATGTCCCTTAGGTTGTTTTTAAAAACCCTTAACTGAAACAATAAAACCAGTGCAATGACCAGTCCTTCTATGATAAAACCTGAACTCATTGATCGAGGAAGGTTATTTCCACTTTTTTCGTTACTACCCAGTATCGCCCATCTTTGTCAAGCTCTAAAATCCCGACAGTCGTGACATGGGGTATGGAATGTTGATTGGGGAAGGTTAACGTTTCGCATACGCGGTCATCAAATGCATTGGCCGGATTACTGAGCGCAAACCGGTAAGACTCTTCAGACTTTCGCAATGAGAGGCTTGCCTTTTTACCTCCAGCCAAAATTTCAATCCTAAAAATGTTGGCCATATCAACTTGCGATTCTTCAACCAGGCTCATTACATCAAACCGATCATTTTCCGGATTTCCTGCATACCTAATGCTCTGAACTTCGCTTGTAGCCCTCTTTTGGTTAGCTACTGCTGAAGGCGGACCTTGCACTCTGTTTTCATATGATGTACGTTTTTGAGTTGACTGAGGTCGCGTTTTGGTAGGTATCTCTGGTCTTAAGGAAGGCTCCAGAGTCACGGTTGAACCCGCCTCTATTGATCCAGAGGAAGAGTATTTAACAGCTTTGGAAGCTTCATATTTCGCCTCTTTTTTAAACGTTTCAAGTTCCCCTTTTACTGAAAGTAAAAGGCTTTTCAACTCGTTCAATTGGTCATTCAGGTTGCTATCTTTTGCTGAAGGGTCTTGGCCTGAAGGTTTCGAATGGTCGTTAATACCGGAGTTCTGTCGAATAGCCTTATCACTGTCTTTGGCAAATACCACAAGCCTAATCAGCACATAAATGATCATAAATGTATTGACGATGAGCAGTATTGTTTCCAACGCTGGCGGTGTAATTACATTTTGCATCAGACTTCGTTGGTAAGTTCCTTGGACAACTCATAAATACATTGAATTAAAGGATAGAAAAACAGAGTCTCTTCAAGGTAAATTGCCTTTTCATCTGCTTGTCTTCGTAATCCTGCCTTATAGCCATCAGCCATATGATTTTTCAACACTTTGGTGATCATTTCATCATCAAAATTGATCCAGTCTTTTGAAGGCAAGTGCTTATAAGTTCTGATTAGCTTATAAAACTCCTTAATGTTGTTAAGTACACTCTTTCTCAACAGATCGTTTTCAACTACCTGACTCATTATGACCCTGCCCTGGTTTTCTTCAGAAGCTTCATTGTACCTGCCTGCATTAGACCAGTCGTCTTCAATATCATCTATTAATGCCGGGTCGCTCTTCTTTTGAGTAGGCAATAGTTCATCCATGGTGTGACCTTCCATATTGCCTGGAAAAATGATGTTTTTTATACGATCACGTTTGTGTTCTATCAAGCCTTCTTTTAAGTCACTGCTTTCAGCCATTACCCCACCATTTGCCGTCACCTCTTTGGGACGGTCAGGAAAAATAAGCTGAAAATTTCTTGGCAATTGGTTGTCTCCACAGACTTTGTTGAAGATAAAAACCGACAGCTCTTCCAATTCATCCTTGGTACCCAGCATGTTTAGGTACTTGCTACCATTACCGGTGAATATCAGGTTTCTGGGTGCCTTGAAACTATGCCCCACACTGTTCATATGATTAATCGTCTGAGCCAGGTGATAGACAATCGCTGAAAAATGGATATACAACAGACTTTTCATCCGCAATGCTTTTGTCACCGAGTCAGAGAAAGTGACTCTGGCATTGAGTTCTTCTTCAAAATTGAAAAGAAAGCTGATTACATCTTGTGACCCTGAAAGCTCGAAGTTCTCTTTACTACCAGAAGGTAGTTCAAGTATTTGCTTCAGTATAGTAAGCATACCAGCCCTGGTCTTCATGTACTCTCTGAACTCACTTTCTATACTGATGGCCGCGCTGGCTCTGTGATCAATATAATTTTGTATAAAGCCGTTGTCGTTGTGATCTATCCTGCTGAAACCCTCCCCCCAGAGCTTATTGGCGCCAAACCTAAAGGATGTGTTATACAAAGGCTGTCCCTTTTCCAGAAACAGTACATCTACCGTTTCACCTCCTATGTCTACATTGACCATTTCGGCCATTTCGTCCTTCAGTTCATCGATGTACTTCAGGTAATAATATGGGGCAACCGACTCATTGATTGACGTGAAATTGCGCGGTATTGGCGCATCTCCTCCTCCTAGAAAGACCTTACGATAGGCCTTTTCCCACATCTCTGCCAGCCTTTTCCGACTGGTTCGCCCCATGCTCAGTGGGTAAGACCATACCACCCGTGATTTGGCGATATCTCCACCCTGAGCAATGATTTTTATTTTTATCAGAAGCAGTACTTCTTCAAAAAACAACTCTACCCTATCAGAGTCTTTCCCTTCCAGGTTACCTTTCCATTTTAGATCTGTAACATAGCTGGATTGCTCCAACGCTATCTGCTTTTCATAATTGAAACCTATGTTAACGTTACCAAAAAGAGAGGGCCTGCTGCCTGAGGTTATAAAGTCTTGATTCTCACATATGACTGTCCTAATTGGAAAGTGAAAAGGCAAGCCAGCGCCTCTGCCAATGGCTCTGGGTAGAAATTCTGTATTCTGAATAAGTACCCCCGGATTTGAGGAGAGTTGGGAATCTTTCCTAAGTATTGCGACAGGGCTTTCTGCAATTGAGTAATTAAAATCCTGAACGGCAGCTTTACGGTCACTTTCTTTAAAAGCTATGTGGGTATTGGTGGTACCAAAGTCAATTGAAAAGTTGAAAACACCGTCTTTCATCGGCACCTCTCGCCATTTTGGAATAATCAAACCGCGTGTATCTGCCTTATAATAGCTACCTGAAAAGTACCTTTTCAAATCCTGAGCTCCGTTGTCGGAAAAACCTTGGTTAGCAGGGTAAAGCTCTATCAGGTCAAATTTCTGAGCCAGTTCATAATAATCAGAACTCAGTCCCAGCCCGCCTTTTTCCTTTTTCTTTTGGCGGCTTCTCACATCCAATTTCTCATCGGCATGTATATCTTCTTCCAATGAATCAAAAGAGTAGAATTTAAGCGCCCCCTTTTTGTCCTTCAAAAACCCTCTGTCTTGATCAACCAACATGATCTTGAAAAAGCTATTGCACTTTTTATCTATAATAGCGGCCTCTTCAGGGCTATCAGGCGTTTCTACTCTATAAATAGGTGCAACGCCCAAGTCAACCTGTGACTTTATGATTTTACCATCTTCGATCATATCTCCTTTGATACCTGGGTTGACGTAGTACCATTTCTTAAATTCAATGATATACTCATGGGTAGCAATGGGCACTTTCAAAGTAAGGTACACTACTTCTCTCCTGTTCTGGTCTTGGCTCACTTCTATAGACAGGTACTTGTCTAACTCGCTCAGGTCGAAATACTCAAAGTACTTTCGTTTTAGCGGCAACAAGTATTCCATGCCCTTTTTAGCGTCATAATGCTTGAACTGTGAAGGTGTATAGAAAGACTCCTGGTCTATGGTATAGGGAAGTTGAACTATGTAATCTTCAAGAAAATCGCCTTCTACCAAAAATGGATATTCGTAGCCATCGGGTAGTACCCTCTTATTTATATCGGGGTGTAAATCTCTGAAATACGGCACTTCCATTGCATCGTCCCAGCGCTCACTAAGGTATTTGGCATCTCCCCTGAAGCCCCTTTGCAAAACCAATGGTACTTTATCGCCTGTGAATTTGGTACTTACCATTTCAAAGTCGCTTTGTGGAATATCGAATTCCTCATCGCCAGTAAAGAGGGTGACTTTCACTACAGATGGCAAACTGTCTGAGGCATCATTGGCACTTACATCATTTAAAAATGAGAATTGCACTGGGTTATTCTCTGCATCTACAAGTCGCCTATAAGCACCCGCTTCTGCATCTTCTACGCCCGTGGCGCTCAAGTGGAAGGAACGTTGGACCGTGGTAGCGTCTAGTTCAGAAATGGTATTGTAAAGCTCTGGATAAACGTCTTGAACCAATGGCCTTACCTTGGTGAGATAAGCCCAAAAATTAGAAGCAGACTCTACTGCTCCAAGGTTGTGCAGGTTGGCAAACTTGTACACAAACTCTATGAAATCTTCTCTCCTTTGCAATAAAGATTTAATACCAGACTCTTTGAAAAAGACATGGTTATCCAGCTGGAAAAGTCCATTGTGCCTATCACAAATTTTATACTCATTGATCCTCTTGAGTTGTTCATCACTCTTTTTGTCACTCTCTGTAATAAAGAGGTTGGCACTTGGACTGATGATGGTATAAGGTGAGGTAACCCCTATGAGTTTATTTTCAAAGTATACCAGATAAAACTTATCCAATCCATTGAAATCAGAATCCAGGTATAAGTCAAGAGTATCTCTTAACAGGTTATGAATTGGGTGGCCCAACTGGAACTGGTCGAGTTCGCTGATACTCAAACTCTTGATACTCACCTGACCGCTGAGGGATGTTCTGCGAAATAGGATTTCAAGAACATCCAGCGTATACGAAACAATTTTATGGTAGATGGTGTCTTCGTTTGTCTTCACCCCATCTTCTGACAAAATACCAAAGGCAGTATCTACAAGGTGAAGCCGGGCAAATGGGCTGGGTATTGAATTGAGGCCGCTTTCAAACCTTGCGTTGGTTGAATAGGCGATGGTTTTGATCTCATTTTCTGATAATTGCTCTCTCTTATGCCAGTCTTTTTTATCAGAATCAGAATGGTATAGGGCCAGGTGGTAGAGTCGCTTTTCTAAATTTTCGTTCATGGTTCAGGGTCTTTTGAGGTTCACTTCGTTTGAGCCACATTTAGGTTTTGGATCTTTTCTGCGTAGAGTTGGTCTATCACTTGTTGCAATTCCTGAATGAATTTCAACATGGAGTTGCCATCTGAATTTTTGTGGGCCAAGGTTTGCTTGTTGAGAAAAACGTCCCAGTCGTCATCGGTTAATTCATATGGCTTATCAACCACAACATCTTGCCAATGGCCATTATGGTTTACCGGCCCGAAATATTTGGTTCTGTTCTCCTTCTGTTCGTGCCGTAATTCAGACATCCACTCTCCATAAATGCTCAAGAGTTTGTCTAAGGCCACATTCAATGGCAAAGACTTGTCAAGCAATTCAGCAGGCGCACTATCCTGAAAAATGGAAAACCATGCTTTTTTACTAGCTCTTGCTGTTGGTAAATACTCGGAGATAAATTTTCTAAATAATGAAAACTTGACCAGTGCCGGCCCAATCAAACCCTTTGTGTTTTCTGGTAAATGCTTAAAGGTCAATGCTAATACCTCTTCGCGATATGCATTGAAAGCATATTGATAGAATGCCGACTCAGTCTTTTCACTGTAATTATTCGAGCAAAAATTCACGACACTTAACGCACCTACCAACTCGACAAAGTGGGCCTGATTTCTCTGATTTTCTTCATCAGTTGGAATGATAACAGGGTCTACACCATCACCTATGTAATAAAGTGCATTGAGGTCATCTGTCAGGTACTTTTTATAATACCTGAGTGCTGTGATAGTTTTGG
>Ga0316204_10004363_pt1 | contig 25544 bp, 18 predicted proteins | sample 6monrhotite_MG_2_FD_205661 | JGI IMG/M metagenome (GOLD analysis project Ga0316204, IMG submission 205661) | Microbial mat bacterial communities from mineral coupon in-situ incubated in ocean water Damariscotta River, Maine, United States -... | ecosystem: Environmental > Aquatic > Marine >...
CGGCTAAAATAAAAACGACAAATAAAATACCATGAGCCATTCCGATAGGATACATCAAGCCTGGCATGTCTAAGAAATATTTTAAAGGCATTGCTAGTCCTAGCAATAGAATGTAAGAGATACCTTCAAGTTTCCCCACTAATCTTAATAGCCCTATTTTCGACATTTGTCAAGCAGTTCATTTAATAGAGTTACCTCTTTCTTGTTGAGGTGCCCAACCAATTCTTTTATTTGATCCTCTTTAGAGTCAATTTGAGAAAGTACATCTAAACCTTTGTCAGAAATAATAACGTCCTTCTGTCTCCTGTCTAATTTGTTCTCCGTTCTAATGATTAATTCTTTCTTGAGTAATCGATCTATAATTCTGCTTACGTCAGAATTTCTTTCAATCATTCTGTTCTTGATTAATCCAACACTGGCAGGTACTTGTTTTTGTCCTCTTAGAATCCTTAATACATTGTACTGTGTTGAGGTTAGCCCAAATTCTTTCATTGAGGCCTGCATCCCTTCCCCAAGTCTGCTAGAAGTAAGTTTCAAATTGACTAACAGTTTATGATACTCACTCTTGAACGTAGATTTTATTTCGTCTTCAATTCTCATTGGATATAAAAATAAATGCAAATATAAGTTGCAACAATTAGTGTTGCAACATTTAGATGCATTCTTTAAATAGTTTTTGCAGATTCAATTACTTTTGCTTTCAAAGACTCTTTGTACTCAGTAACTTTCGAATATACCTGCTCATCAAAAGAGCCTATTATGCTTGCTGCTAAAATTCCAGCATTTTTTGCACCATTTAAGGCAACAGTTGCAACTGGAATCCCTCCAGGCATTTGAAGTATTGAAAGCACAGAATCCCATCCGTCTATTGAGTTCGAAGATTTGATAGGAACACCAATTACTGGGAGAGCAGTTAATGACGCAGTCATTCCAGGTAAGTGAGCAGCTCCTCCGGCTCCTGCGATAATTACCTTTAGTCCCCTTGATTTGGCACTTTTTGCATATTCAAACATGATTTCAGGCGTCCGGTGAGCAGACACTACATCTAACTCATATTCAATTCCTAATGATTTCAAGATGTCTGCAGCTTCCTGCATTACTGGAAGGTCAGATTTTGATCCCATGATGATTCCTACTTGTGCCATGCAATTGTTTTTCTTCAAAGTTAAAATTATTTACTGTATTTGATTCTGCGGGATAATTTCATAGATGGTCGCTCGATTATCCAAAAAAGGCAGAAAGCTGCTATCCAACTTATTATCATAGCAAAAAGAATCATTAGCCAAGGGTTCGAGATAGCGAAGTCGGAGTTTTTGGTAAAGAATAAAAACCAACCGCCAGCAATTCCATGAACCAGGTAGTATGAGTATGAGATTTTACCACTAAGTGAAAGAAATTTTGTTTGAGAAGGGATAATAAAGATGAAAGCAATACCAATCAGAACCGGAAGTAAGTCATACCATTGATAGAATTGAAAAATGGTTATTAATGAGAGTGCTAGTAAAGTGTAACTGGCCGGCAATGATATTTTCTGATATATGTGAAAGAGTGCTATGCCTGAGCAAAAATAGGAGGCGTTATAAAATACAGTATCAAATTCATTGAAGAATATTCCTGGTATTATTAATGCTAATCCGAAGATAACTATGAACCATTGATTAATCTTGAATAGTGGAAAAACAATAGCTATAAGTAGGTAAAATTGCACTTCAACCTCTAAGGTGGCGAAGATAGGATTGATCCAATCATAGTTTGGGAATGCATCTGCAAGAAAGAAAATGTTGATGATAATTTGCCTGAAATTGATGTCATGATCACATCCCCACAAATAAGTACAGAAAAGGATTCCGATTATTTGAATCAGAATAATAGTGACAATATATGGTGGCATTAGTCTAGAGAAACGTTTGCCCAAATACTTGAAGTAATCTTTAATCGAATAACTAGAATGAAATAAGGAGTAAGTAATTATGAATCCTGAAATGAAGTAAAACAGTTCAACTCCCTGAGCTCCGAGTTTAAAGTTCTCGACAGCAGAGTCTGACCAATAGAAATATGCAGAAAAATGAAAAACCGCCACGGCAAAGGCCGCAATCGCACGTAGCGACTCAATCTGGTTCAGATGGGGTCTAGTGGGCTTCAATTTTGATGTTCTCTTTAATTCTTAAAGCAATTTCTTTAGCTTTTTCCAGCTCCTCATTAATTACCGTAACATGTCCCATTTTTCTAAATGGCTTGGTCATTTTTTTACCGTAAAGATGAGGATAAACTCCTTTTTCTTTGATTGCTTCTTCAAGCCCAATGTAATTCGCATTTCCTTGATGCCCCTTGGCTCCTAAGAGATTGATCATCACGGCTGGTTGAATTTGATCAGTAATTCCAAGTGGAAGGTTTAGAATTGCTCTCAAATGTTGTTCGAATTGACTTGTGTAATTTCCTTCAATTGTTTGGTGTCCACTATTGTGAGTTCGAGGAGCAACTTCGTTTACTAATAACTCATCATTTTCATCAAGAAATAATTCAACGGCAAGTATTCCTACCATATCAAGTTTCTCTATAATGTTTACTGCAATTTTTTCTGCAGACTGAGCAATTTCCAAACTTACATCAGCAGGGCTGAAAAGAAACTCTACTAAATTAGCTTCTGAGTTGAATTCTTGCTCTACGATAGGGAATACAGAGGTTTGTCCATCTTCATTTCTTGCAACAATTACTGATAATTCTTTTTTAAATGCTATGCAATTTTCGATAATCGATTCTTCAGAAAATGAATTTTTTAAATCTTCTTCATTCTTAATAAATTGCACTCCTTTTCCGTCATATCCACCTCTTCTAAGTTTGTGTATGAAAGGGAAAGAAAACTCGCCAATATCATCACCTTTACTGAAGAATTTGTAGGGAGCAGTAGGAATGCTATTTTGGTCGTAAAAATCTTTTTGTAAACCTTTGTCTTGAATCAATTCAATCACTCTTGATTGAGGGTAGACTTTCACACCTTTTTCTTCAAGATTTTTTAGGGCTTTCGTGTCTACGTTTTCAATTTCAATGGTCAAAATATCTTTGTCTTTCCCAAACTCGATAACGTCTTCAAATGACCTGATGTCACCGATTACAAAGTTTCGAGAATTGTTTTGACATGGGCTGTTGTCGCCGTCCAAAAAACTGATGTCGAGATTGAAGTTCATGGCTTCTTGAAGTGCCATTCTGCCTAGTTGGCCTCCACCTAAAACACCAACTTTTTTGTCAAATTTTGATATGCCCATAATTCTGACAAAGTTAGAATTAAATCGGTTAACCCGTGAAATGTCTCTTGATAGGGACCAAAACTTTTTTATATTTTTGTGTTAGGTATTTAACAAAATATCTACACCTGCTTATTGCCTTGTATCTCTTGCCTGTCATGCTTTTAGGCTAGTCAATTCCCCATTTTTGTTAGCATGCAAATTACTTCTGTCTTCATGAGCAACTTTACTACTTGGAATTCGTCTTCAGAAAAACTATCTTTGGTGGAATAACTTTATCTGTTCGGTTATGATGAAAAAACTAACATTGCTCATAGGATTAATCAGTCTTTCGATTGTTTCATATTCACAGTTTGATCTCACAATTAATCCAAGTCTTGATTCTCCAAATGACGGATGTCAATTAGGGTCAGAAACCATCACGGCAACAATTGTGAATGTTGGGTCTTCTCCTTATGCTGGAACTTTGGAAGTTGGATACATTCTCAATGCTGGTGCCCCGGTTATAGAATCAGTTCCAATTGCTTTGCTCGGACCAAGTGTAACGTTCATCTACTCTTTTCCTGTAGATGATGACTTCTCGGCCTGTCAAGCACACGACCTGAAAATTTGGGTGTATGACCCAACTGATCCTAATATCTTCAATGATACGGTGAATTATGTTGTTGAGTCTGATTGTCCGCCAATCACAGGAACGCTATCTGGGGCAGACACTGTGTGTTATGGAACGAACTCAGGAAATGTTGAAGTAACTGGACATACATTGAATCCTGTTGAGTGGCTAATCAGTACTGATGCAGGAACTACATGGACTGGGATTCCAGTACCAGGATTTGATGATACCTTGGCTTACACTGATTTAACGAACGAAACTCAATTTGAAGTTGTTGTCGCCTCCACCTTCGGCCATTGTCCGAATGATACCAGTTGGACCTATACCTTGTACATTGATGGACCATCAAACGCTGGGGTGTTACCGGCAGATTTTGATATTTGTGATAACGGAAATGGGGGAGATATTGCTCTGACAGGTTACAATGGCTCAGTTCTGAATTGGATTATCTCAACAGACAATGGAACAACTTGGAGTCCTACAGGGAACATTAATGATACACTTTCATTTTCTAATTTTACTGATACCACAATGTTTCAAGTAATTGTAGCTACAGATTATTGTCCGGCAGATACTGCTGGTCCAATTACCTTAACGTTAATTCCTGGAACTGTCGCCGGTACAATTTCTGGAGAGACTGTAGTTTGTAATCAGTTAAATGACTCTTCTTTGCAGGTTACAGGTTTTACTGGTGACACATTTGCTTGGTGGTATTCACTAGATAGTGGTGCAACATGGTTGGCTGCCATTGGAGGTGATTCCATTTTTGATTATTCCAATTTGAGCGCAGGGACAATTTATTGGGCTTCTGAGGTGACCTTAGGGAATTGCCCATCTGAATGGTCAGTTCCTCATGTGATGGATGTACTGCCACTTGGTACAGATGCTGGGCCTGATACTACTATAGTTGAGGGTGATGCTGTGCAGTTATGGGCCATTGGTGGAACAGACTATTTTTGGTACCCGGATGACTTTATGGACGACCCCACTAGTCAAAACCCCACAGTAAATCCAGATGTGAATACCACGTATTATGTTGCGATAACTGATATTAATGGATGTAAGGATACAGCCATTGCTTTGATAACCGTCGTACCTGATTTAACAGATTTAATAATTCCAAATCTCTTTACTCCTAACGGAGATGGGTTTAATGATAATTGGGTGCTTGCCAATATTGAGGGCTTTGTAGATAATGAAGTTTCGATTTTTAATATCTATGGTCAACTAATAAATGAGTATGCCCCTTATAACAATCAATGGGATGGAACGTATAATGGTAGCAAATTGCCAGATGGCACATACCATTATATCATCAGATTAAATGATCCAATCTATCCTGATCCTATTCAAGGTAACGTAACAATCACTGGAAATGAATAAGAAATTACTTTTATTAGCCTTTCTTTTTATCGGTATTAATTCAATGGCGCAGCAAATTGCCATGTATAATCAATACCATCTAACACCTAGAATATATAACCCTTCTTATGTTGGTTTTGAAAAAGGTGTAGATATTTCTTTGATTAGAAATCAGAAGTGGGGAAATTATGGTGAAGGATTCAATGCAAATAATCTTTCTATGGGTTTCCTCTTGAAAGACAAGCATGGTTTAGGAATTAACTTGTACAATGATTTTGTTGGGATTACCAGTAAGCTTCAAGCAAATTTACTTTACTCTTATAAAGTTCAGCTAGGAGAAAAGGCTTTTTTGGCTGCAGGTGCCGGATTAGGTGTGGTTGATAATCGATTAGATTTTTCGAATGCTATAGTCGGGGATATTAATGATCCAATATTGACAAATACAGGTAAAGCACGAAGAACAATGTTTGATTTAAATGTTGGTCTGAATTTATATTGGGCCGGATTAAAATTTGGGGTGGCTGTACCTCAAGTGCTTGGTTCAAAATTAGTTTATGGAGACATGACGACTTCATATTATACCCTTGAACGCCAAATAATCGGAAACTTAGGGTATGAATGGAGATTGAATGCTGATAAAAATATTGTCCTCAGACCTGAGCTTTTAGTGAATTTTACTCCTGGTGCTCCTTTTCAGTATAATGGAGGGCTCTATTTTGAAATGGAAAAGTATTTTTGGGTAGGAGGGATGTATAAGAGTGGATATGCCGTCGGTATAAATGTTGGAGTGAATGCAATTAAGAATTTAAAAGTTGGAGTTGCTTATGATTTCCAAATTAATTCTTTAGCAACATTCAATAACGCTCCTAACGCGGAGTTAATGTTGAGATATTCTATTCCTTCGAAAGTTGAAGAAGTTCAAGACGGAGCATTGATGGATTCGTTAATGGCAGCAAATCAGGCTAGAGAAGATAGCTTGAGAAGAGTTATTTCAAATCAAAACGAAGACATTTCTAATTTAAATGATACGAATCAAATTCTAGAAGATTCACTAGCAAAGTGGCCAAAAGGAGACCATGTTGAAACTCCGATTGACGATAATAATGATTTTAAAACAAATGCTGGTGATCATTTCATTGAGTTAAATAACAATGATTCAGGTAATGGGTATTACGTTATTGGTGGCGCTTTTGCAGAAAAGAAGAATGCAGATGCATTAGTTAGAAAAATTAAATCTAAGTTTCCGAGTGCACGAATTATTAAGAACAAAAGAAATGACCTCTATTATGTAATGCTTTATTATTCTACTAAAAAAGGTGAAGGATTGGCATACGCTTCTTATAAGGCGAATCAACTGCCTGATGAAGAAACTTGGATATTGTATTATAATAGAAAATAGACTGCTAAACCGATTGAGAAATTGTTTGATTATTTGCTTTTAAAACTTGAACTAAAAAAATAATTGAAAAAATTGACAACCCTTAGGCATGCATAACGTCTAACCTTTAAATAACCTAACCATGAATAGAATATTTTTAGTTTTGCTTTCGTTTTCGATTACAGCTGTAAGCTTTAGCCAGTCAGAGGATTGGGCTCTTTATAAATCTGTTGAAGGAGTGGAAATATACACTCAAGAGGTAGAATGTTTAGAGAATAAATTACCAGATCAAACTGCATTTATATTAAAAGTTGTCAATACAACTAATAAAAATCTCCAAATAGAATGGGATTTAGCAATTTGGTATAATGGTAAATTAGTTACAGGAACAGAGCCAATTGAAGAAAATCATCATTTGGTGACTATCGAAAAAAATCAAACAGTTATTGGAGACTGCGCTACCCCGCGTGGTCCTCTTTATATTATAAAAGGATTTAAAGCGGCGTCTAGTAAGACGAAGCTTACAAAATTCGAATTTCAAAATATTCAAGTATCAAAATCATAGTTTGTAACCCTTAGTTGATTATGAAAAATTTAAGTCTAATATTAATCGCGATCAGTTTCGTGCTAGGTTCTAACCTAAATGCACAAACTGTTGTTGCTGGAATTAACCCTGCCAATCTTTCTTGTGGAGGAGGTAATGTTGATTTGACAGCTTTAGGAAATTCTACTGTCCCAGTTTTTGGAGATGACTTCAATAACGGAACAGTTGCACCAGGTTGGGCAGCTTCTGCGGCAGCTCAATTTAATAATCCATGTGGCGCTTCGGTTGACGGAACAACATATTTATGGATGGGTAATGGTACAGCTGCGCCAAGAGAGATGACAACCGCTCCGGTTGATGTTTCTTGTGGAGGTACAGTTTGTTTTGATTTTAAAATGTCAGTGCAAGGTGTGGGAGCTCCTTGTGAGGGACCGGATTTATTAAGTGAGGGTGTTGCACTTCAGTGTTCAACTGATGGTGGAGCAACATGGACTGACTTTGCTTACTTCGAACCAGGAGGAAATATACAAACGACTCAGACAACAACTTATGGTAATGTTAACGGAACGCACCCATTTACATCTTGGGCAAATTACTGTTTTACTATCCCTCCAGGATGTGAGACTGGAAATACAATGTTTCAATTACACCAATACGGGTCTTCAGGTAATTCTTATGACCACTGGGGAATAGACAATTTTTATGTATTCGCGGATCCATGTGCTCCTTATTACTATGATTGGGATCATATTCCAGGGGCTCCTGATGCTCCAGACGTTTCAACTAACGTAACAGAGACGACTACTTTTGAAGTATGTTATACTAATGGTATTACTTCTGTATGTGATCAAGTAACTGTGACGGTTGAATCAATTGATATCACAAGTTTAGTTATTGGAACTGAGGCATGTCTTGGTGATAATACAGGAACTGTGAATGTAACAGTTGTTGGTGGAGCGGCTCCTTATAACTATAACTTAGCAGGGCCTACACCTAGTTCTAATGGAACAGGAAACTTTTCGAATTTGGCTCCAGGGAACTATACAATTACTATTACTGATGGAGGCACCTGTGTGGTCGACTCCAGTTTCGTCATTCCTCCGGGACCAGCCTGTTGTACTGTTAGTGCAACATCTGTAGATGCTTTATGTTTTGGTACTTCTACTGGTTCTGCAACTGCAAATCCAGCTAACGGAGTTGCACCTTATACTTATCAGTGGGATGCAGGTACCGGAAATCAAACTTCTCAAACAGCAAATAACTTACCGGCAGGAAACTATTCTGTAACTATTACTGATTTTAACGGATGTCAATCGTCTGTGAATATTGCAGTTGGTCAACCAGTTGTTTTGGCATCTAATGCTACTCCTACAGATGCATCATGTAATGGTGTTTGTGATGGTCAAATTGTAATTTCAGCTCCAACTGGAGGAACAGCACCTTACACTTATAATATTAATGGAGGTGTCTTCGGAGGTGCTTCAACTTTCCCTGGCTTATGCGCAGGAACATATAATTTAATTACTGAAGATGATAACGGTTGTCAAGTATTGATGAGTAACATTGATATCACTGAACCTACAGATGTGACTTTAGTTGAAGCTGGTACGGTTGATGCAACATGTGGAGCTTCAAATGGTGAACTTACAGTAACTGCAGGTGGAGGAACTCCTACTTACCAATACGATATTGGGGGTGCTCAGCAAGCTTCAAATAACTTTACAGGTTTAGCTGCTGGCAATTATGTTGTAACAGTAACAGATGATAACGGTTGTACAGAAACAGTGAATGTTACTGTGGGTTCTGCCGCAGGTCCTGTTCCGTTTGTTGATAATTCAGCTCCGGTAACTTGTGCTGGTGGATTGAATGGTTCAGTGACTATTGGTGTTGGAGGAGGATCTGCTCCTTACCAGTTCAGTCTAAATGCTGGCCCTAATCAGCCAAGTAATACATTTGCATTGCCTGCCGGTGTTGGTCATACTGTAACAGTTACAGATGCTAATGGATGTATTGGATCGGTAACGTTCGATATTACAGAGCCATTACCTTTGACTTATAATACTGTAAATACAGATGCTAATTGTAATGGTGATTGTGATGGACAAATAGTTATTACAGCACAAGACGCTACACCTCCTTATACATATTCAGATGATAATGGATTAACATTCCAAGCTTCGAACACACTTGCAGGACTTTGTGCAGGTAATGTTAATGTCGTGGTACAGGATGCTTCTGGTTGTTTAGCCAATTCAGTTGAAGTAATTGATGAGCCAGATGCTGTGACTTCTGCTTCTGCATTTGTTGAGCCGTCATGCCACGGACTTTCTGATGGTGAGATTTCATTCGTCCCAGCTGGTGGAACACCAGGATACACATTTAGTGTTGATAATGGTACGACATTTACAGGAGCTAATCCTCAGTTAGGAATAGCTGCTGGTACATATGATATTGCTGTTGAAGATGCAAACGGTTGTCAGTTCTTTGATCAAATCACAGTGACTGAACCACCAGCATTCGATTTTATCTTTATTGCGAATAACCCTTCAAACTGTGGAGCCAATGATGGATCATTTGAAATTATTGCTACGAATGGACTAGCACCTTATACGTATTCAATTGATGGTGGGACGACCACTCAAGGTGGAGGTTTCTTTGGAACTTTATTTTCAGGACTATATGAATTATATGTAGTTGATGATAATGGATGTGCAGATAGTGTATTCTCTGCTCTTTCTGATAACGTAATGACTACATCAGTTGATTTCCAATTCCCTACTACTTGTAAAAGTTCATGTGACGGTGGTGCTCAGGTATCACAGGTGAATGGAGCTCCTCCTTTTACTTACACAATTAATACTGGTGGTACACAAGGAAATGGTTCATTCTTTGGCCTTTGTGCAGGTCAACACTTCGTAACTATTGAAGATAATGGCTTATGTATTGGAATTGAAGAGATTAATATTGTTGAGCCTGATACAATTACTTATACTCCAACCTTGACAAACATAACTTGTCCTTCAGGAACAGATGGAGAAATTGACTTTGGAGTAGTTACTGGAGGAGATGGTGGACCTTATACATATAGTATTGATGGTGGAACTACTTTTCAAGCCTCACCAATATTTGCTGGATTGACTTCTGGTACGTATGACCTTGTTGCTATGGATGACCCAAATAACTGTATCGGAACTACAACTGTTGACTTGACTGAACCTCCTGCTTGGGATGTGACGGTTAATCCAACTGATTTAACTTGTTTCCAAAATGCATCAGGTTTCATCCAAGTTGTTGGTGATGGTGCTACTGCTCCTTACACATTTGATTTATCAGGTGCTCCGTCTGGACCAGGTGCATTTGCGAGCTACTTGAGCTTAGATGCGATTAACTATAATATTACTGTTACAGATGCAGTGGGATGTACATTTACTACTACTCAGTTATTAAATGAGCCTCCACAGCTTACTGGAGCTTATGCTCCTACAGATGCATTATGTAATGGATCTGCGGACGGAGAAATTGACGTTACTGCTGGTGGTGGAACTCCTCCTTACTTGTATTCTTCTGATAATGGTGTTATCCAACAAACAGGAAATGTATTAACTGGTCTTGCTGCAGCATGTTATGATGTAGAAATTGAAGATGATAACGGTTGTACATTAGTTTCGAATGAATGTATTGGAGAACCTACTCAATTAACTAGTGTGATAGCTACGAACCCTGCAACTTGTGGTGCCAACAATGGTGATATCACAATTACTGGTGCTAATGCAACACCTGGTTATATGTATTCAATTGATAACGGTACTAATTTCCAAGCAGGAACATTATTTGCTGGATTAGCTGCAGGTAATTATAACACAGTTACTCAAGATTTAAATGGATGTGAGATTGATGAATTAGTTACTATTGTTGCTGATGATCTTCCAACTATTGATAATGTTGTGACAGTTGATCCATTATGTTTTGGATCTCTTGACGGAACGATTACAGTAACTTCTTCAGGAGGAGTAGGAGCACATGGATACAGCTTGAATGCTGCAGGTCCATTTAATGCTGTTGCAACTTTCGGCGGCTTAGGAGATGGAACATATGATGTTTATGTTGAAGACGCGAACGGATGTATTGCAACTCAACAAGTACAATTAAATCATCCTGACCAATTAACAATAGCTACGGCAGGTACAGATTTATTATGTTTCAATGATTTCACAGGTGAGATTGTATTAACAGAAGGTGGGGGAACAGCTCCATATCAGTTCTCAATCGATAATGGTGGAAACTTCCAAGGTGGTGGAACATTTAGTTTCATTGCTGCTGGTAACTATGATGTAATGATTGAAGATGACAATGGTTGTCAAGCAATTGATAACATTATATTAACTGAGCCTGCTGTGCTAGCTATGGCCCCAGCTGTTGTTGATCCAACTTGTTTTGATGATTGTGATGGGACTGTTGCTTCTAATGTTGTTGATGGTACTGCACCTTATACATATAACTGGTCAAATAACATTGCTGGTAATGCTGATGCAAATGCGGCGGGAGTTTGTGATGGAGATTATTCATTAACTGTTACTGATGACAATGGATGTCAAGTGGATGCTAACTTTACACTTACTGAACCACAGCCAGTTCAATTCCCTGGAGTTGTAACGACTGATGTATTATGTAATGGAGATGCGACAGGAACTATTACTGTTGGCGTTCCGACAGTAGGTGTTGCTCCTTTCCAATATTCAATTGATGGTGGAGCTACATTCCAAGCAGGTAATGTCTTCGGAGATGTTCTAGGTGGAATTGTAGGAGAAGGTAACTATGACATTGTTATTAATGATGCTGACGGATGTGCGGCTGGAACAAATACGACTATTTATCAGCCAGACCCAATTGATGCGTCTGTTCCTGGAGATGCTACTTTATGTTTTGGTGCTGATGCGAATATTCAAACATTCGTAACTGGTGGAACTCAACCTTATAACTTTGCATGGGATAATAACGTGAATGCTAACACAGCTAATACGCAAGTATTTGTAGAGCCAATTACAGGTCCAATTAGTTATCATGTAGTTATTACAGATGATAACGGATGTGTATTAGATCTTCTTGATACTTACAACTTAGATGCCTTACCACCTTTAACTGTTGATGCGGGACCAGATCAATTAATTTGTCCTGGTGGAACCGCTAACTTGTTGGCAGTTGGTGCTGGAGGAGCATTAATTGACTTCCAAGCATACTTAGATTATAGTTATTCTTGGGACACAGGAGTTGCTGGTGATACGACAGCTGCAATTAGCGTGAGCCCTGCGGTTCAAACAACATACACAATCACTCTTGCAGACGAATGTGGTGATGTAGTAACAGATGAAGTTATTGTAGGCTTCCATCCAGACCCTATTACGGATATCGTAGGTGGAGGAGATGGTTGTGCGCCTGATACAATGTCATTTGACAATCCATCTTACGCATTTGGATCTGCTGTACTTTGGGATTTTGGAAACGGAATGACTTCTGTTTCTCCAACTCCAACAGATATCGTATTTGCGAATCCTGGTTGTTATGATGTTACTTTAACATCAACGTCATTAGAAGGATGTATTGTTTCTCAAACGTATCCAAACTTGGTGTGTATCTATGAAGATCCGATTCCAGGATTCTACACAGACCCTAACTCACCATCAATATTAGATCCTACTGTATCAATTGTAGATATTTCTTCAAACGCAGAGTTCTATTCTTATACATTTGATGGTTATGGTTCTTCAAATGATCCAGAACCAACAATTACATTCCCTGTCACTGAAGAAACGACGGTTAACATTTGTCAAACTGTAATTTCGCCAGAAGGGTGTACTGCTTCAATTTGTGTTCCAGTTGAGATTCACGAAGAGATCATATTCTATGTTCCTAACATATTCACACCAGATGGAGATTTATTCAATGAAACTTTCCACCCTGTGTTTACTTCAGGTGTTGATCCTTATGACTATCACTTAACAATGTTTAACCGTTGGGGAGAAGTGTTATTTGAGTCATACAATTTTGATGAAGGTTGGAACGGACATTATGGTAATGGAGGACTTGTTAGAGATGGAGTTTACATCTGGCAAATTGAATTTGGAGAGAAACTTTCGGATAAGAAACAGACTCACAGAGGTCACGTAACTGTCCTTAAATAGTATTAAAAGCCGGCTGATAGCCGGCTTTTTTGCGCATTACCTTAAAAATCGTATATTTATAAAAATAAAATATATTGCAATTTAACTAACCTTTTAGGCCCATTGCCCGTATTAAAGAAAGATGAAACTTGTTAAACCTATATTACTTGCTGCATTGCTCAACTTGAGTTCAATGTCATTTTCGCAAGAATTAAACGTTTTGGCGTCTAGTGGAAATTATACTGTAGGCGCAACTCACTCTGTGGCTTGGACATTAGGAGAGGTTGTTACGGCAACTTTAATTTTTCCTGCCAACCATGTAACTCAAGGTTTTCATCAACCTTGTCTTGCAGTTTTGAATGTGCAAGATTATCAAGAATTGAATATATCGGTTTATCCGAATCCAGCAAGAGACATGATTCATGTTACTTCTGATGAAAATGCTCAAATGACATTGATTGATTTACAAGGAAAAATCATCAATAATTACAATGTAAATTCCGTAACATCTGATATTGATGTTTCATATTTAGAAAGAGGTACCTATATGTTGATTTTTAACGCAGGCGGAAATCTTGCGAAAAAAATGAAAGTTGTTGTACTATAAAGTAAAACCCCATGAAAAAATTATTTTTATTATTTTCTTTAGTTGCAATGAGCGCATTAACATTTGCTCAAGCACCAGAAAAGTTTAATTATCAAGCGGTAGTGAGAGATGCTGGAGGAGCTTCAGTTGTTTCGCAATTGGTAGGAGTGAAGGTAAGTATCTTACAAACGTCTTCATTAGGAACACCAGTTTTCGTTGAAACACACGGACCAACTACAAATTCTTATGGTTTAATCAATCTTCAAATTGGAACAGGTTCAAATACAGGTCCTGCTCTTTCTTCAATAGATTGGGGAATTGATAACTATTTTATCAAAATTGAAATTGATCCAACAGGAGGAACTAGTTACTCAGTATCTTCTGTTTCTCAATTATTGTCAGTACCATATGCTCTTTACGCTAAAACAGCTGAAGATGTTGATGACGCAGATGCTGATCCAACAAATGAGCATAATACAGGGGCTGCAATGAATGCTAATGTGTTAGAAATTACTGATGGAGGTGGAACATTAGGCGTTGACCTTACGGTTTTAACGACAGATCCTGATATGGATCCCCTAAATGAAATTCAATCTTTAAGTAAAGTTGGTCAAGTTGTAACACTTTCTCCAAGTGGAGGAGCCTTTACTGATGAGGTGGATGATGCGGATGCAGACCCAGCTAACGAGTTTAACACAAGTGTTTCTTTAATAGGAACAACTCTATTAATTACTGATGGTGGTGGAACCTTAAATGCGGATTTATCTGCTTTAAGTGGTGACGCAGATTCTGACCCAAATAATGAAATTCAAACTTTATCAAAAGTTGGTAACTTAGTTACTCTGTCTAATGGAGGACTTTCATTTACTGATGAGGTTGATGATGCCGATCCTGACCCATTAAATGAGATTCAGCAATTATCTAAAGTTGGGTCTACAGTTTCACTTTCAAATGGAGGACTTTCATTTACTGATGACGTAAATGATGCAGATGCTGACCCAAATAATGAGATTCAAGTATTGTCTCAAGCAGGTTCAACTGTAACACTTTCTAACGGTGGTGGTTCTTTAAATATTGATGATAATGATGCTGATGCAACTAATGAGTTCAATACTGGGGCAGTTTTAGCTGGGACAGATTTGAACATTACGGATGCTGGTTCAACTATCACAGTTGATTTAAGTTCATTAGTTGGTGGAGGTGATCCAAGTTCAACAAATGAGTTGGTAACAGGATTAACTCTAACAGGAGCAAATTTATTACAGTTTACTGAAGGTGGTATTCCTCACAGTGTTGATTTATCTTCACTTGTTGGTGGAGGAGATCCGAGTTCAACAAATGAGTTGATTACTGGTGGTACTTTAAGTGGAACTAATTTAGAGATTACTGACGCAGGTGGTACAACTACTATTGATTTATCATCATTATCTGGTGGTGGCGGAAGTGGCCCAGCTTTTCAAGTAGGAGAATATTTTGGTGGTGGAGTAATCGTTTTTGTTGATTCAACTGGAGACCATGGTTTAATTGCAGGTTTGACAGATTTAAGTACTTCAGCATTTTTTGAATCATCAACAACAAGTGTATTTGTTGCTACTGATTCAACAGGAGGAGCTGGTAATACAGTTGATTTGATGGGGCATCCAAATACCTTCCCTGCAGCTGCTTTATGTGACTCTTATGCTGGTGGTGGATTTAACGATTGGTATTTACCAGGAGTTTACGAACTTCAAGTAATGGCTAATAGTAATTACATTATGAAAGACCAAGCTCTTGTAATAGATGAAATTTACTGGAGTTCTACGCAACAGGAATTTGCGCCTGGGCAATCTTTCAGCTCTTATGTTGTTCATGCAAATTTCGGATTCATAGAAACGAAGACGAAAGGAACCACGAACATTCGTGTAAGACCTATGAGAGCCTTTTAGAAAATATTTTATAAAAAAAAGCCTTCACAACTGTGAGGGCTTTTTTTTTGCTCTGTTTTAAAGAGATATTCTTCAGTTCATTTATGCTTTAAGGCTGGTCTTAAACCATTGCGGTCAGAAATGACCCAAGTAGGTAAGGGAGACCTCTGAAGTAACTTTCATGAAGTCCATCAGCTATAGTTGAATCCTAAAGCTCTTTAATTGGTTCGCAACGCTCTGACAAGGATTAAAATTGAATTCATGTTCTTAGGCACAAAAAAAAGCCTGCTCACAATGTGAACAGGCTTAATATCTTTATTAAGAGTAAGAGTCTTATCTCTTAGCCATTCTTTCAGAAGATACAGAAACTTTCTTTCTTCCTTTCTTTCTTCTTCTATTTAAAACAGCTCTACCATTCTTAGAAGCCATTCTAGATCTGAATCCGTGTTTGTTTCTTCTCTTTCTTAATGATGGTTGAAACGTCCTCTTTTGCTTACTCATTGCTAATATTATTTATTGTAATCTATCTTTCAAAATTGCCCTAAAAGGGAGTGCAAAGATACAATAATTAAACTTTATACAAACATTTGATGCCTGAATTTTCAAAATTATGAAATTATTGTGACAATTAGTCCTAATGATGTGGCTACATTTGCACTCACTAATGGCTAAATTCGGTAGAAGAGATAAAAAAGACAAAGTAGAATTATCAAAAGATTCTTACAAAAAAGCGCGTAGAATTTTCTCTTATATGAGACCATATAGGGGAATTTACATCATAGGATGGCTGTTTTTAGTAGGTTCTAGTTTAATTTCTATGATGTTTCCAGCCCTTATGGGACAATTACTTGGTGCCGAAAAAGGAGATGATCCTTTGGTAAATATCCCTAATGTAGATATGACCAATATAAATGTCATCATTTTGGTGATGTTAGTGGTGTTCGCTTTGCAGGCTCTTTTTTCATTTTTTAGAATAGTAATCTTTAATACGGTTACTGAAAAAACATTGAGAGATGTCAAGAAAACGGCATTTTCAAGAATGGTCAGTTATCCTGTAGATTTTTTTAATAGAAATAAGGTCGGTGAACTCACTTCTAGAATAGCAACTGATATTAATCTCATTCAAGAAACATTAAATACTACAATTGCTGAATTCTTCAGACAGTTCGTTACAATTACGGTTGCTCTAATTTGGATTCTATCAATTTCTTGGGAGCTTGCTTTATGGATGCTGGCAGTTGTACCAGTGTTAGCGATAGTTGCTATTACATTTGGAAGATACATTAAGAAACTCTCGAAAAATGCTCAGGATGCATCTGCCAAATCAAATTCGATTTTAGTTGAAGTTCTTTCAGGAATAATAAATGTCAAAGCTTTTACGAATGAATCATATGAGATCAACAGATATGATGAGAATATAAAATCTGTGATGGGAATTAATTTGAAGAGAGGTATTATGAGAGGCCTTTTCGTTTCGTTTATAATATTCTGTATGTTTGGCGGAATCTCATTTGTAATCTGGAAGGCGAAAGGAATGCAAGAGGCTGGTTTGATTAACCTTGCAGAATTTACTTCCTTCATTCTTTTTACAATCTTTCTTGGGATGTCTTTTGCCGCCATTCCTGATCTATATGCAAAACTTCAGCAGGCTATTGGTTCAACAGAACATCTGATGGATTTGTTAGAAGAAGATATTGAATCTCCTGAAGGTGAAAGTGTGACATCCTTAAGTGGTGAAGTGGTTTTTGAAGGGGTGTCTTTTTCTTATCCACAAAGAAAAGAAATTGAAGTACTCAAAGACGTGTCGTTCAATTGTCATGCTGGGCAAACCATTGCGTTGGTGGGAAGTTCGGGTGCTGGTAAATCAACAATCTCATCTCTGTTGTTCAACTTTTATTCTATTAGTAAAGGAAAGATACTTTTTGATAAGATGGATATCTCAGACATTTCAAAATCTTCATTAAGAAAACAAATGGCAATTGTACCACAAGAAGTAATGCTGTTTGGAGGAACAATTAGAGAAAACATTTTATATGGTAATGTTGACGCCTCTGAAGAACAAATAAAGGATGCCGCCGCAAAAGCTAACGCTTTAGAATTTATTAATGGTTTCCCTGAGGGAATGGAAACAAAGGTAGGTGATAGAGGTATTCAATTATCAGGCGGACAAAAACAAAGAATTGCCATTGCTAGAGCCGTACTTAAAGATCCGAAGATTTTGATATTAGATGAGGCGACATCTGCCTTAGATGCTGAATCTGAGCATTTAGTTCAAGAGGCCCTTGAGAAACTTATGCAAGGCAGAACTTCATTCGTAATTGCGCATAGATTGTCCACTATCAAAAATGCTGATACTATTTTAGTATTAGAAGGTGGTAAAGTGGTTGAACAAGGTAAACATGATGACCTTATTGCAGATAAAGAAGGTGTTTATTTTAAATTGAATAACATTCAATTAACCTAAATAAGCTCTTAACATCTTGCTTCTTGAAGTGTTTTTAAGCTTTCGAATACCCTTTTCCTTAATTTGTCTAACACGCTCTCTAGTTAAATCAAAACGTAATCCGATTTCGGCTAATGTCATAGGAGGAGTTGCACCCAATCCAAAATACAATCTAATTACATCCGCCTCACGCATTTTAAGCGTGCTTAGAGAACGTTCAATTTCACTTCTTAATGATTCTGCAATCAAATCCTTTTCAGGGTTATTACTCTCAGGGTTTTGAAGAACATCATACATGCTAGAAGATCCATCATCACCTTCTTTAAGAGGAGCGTCCATAGAGACGTGTCTCCCTGTATTCGCAATTGATGCCTTTACATCATTCTCTGAAACTTCAAGAATTTCAGCTAATTCATCAATAGTAGGAGTTCTTCCTAATTCTTGTTCAAGTTTAGCAAAGGCCTTATTCACCTTATTGATGATCCCAATTTTATTTAGAGGTAATCTTACAATTCGAGCCTGTTCAGCAAGCGCTTGTAAAATTGATTGTCTAATCCACCAAACTGCATATGAAATGAATTTGAAACCACGTGTTTCGTCAAAACGTTGAGCCGCCTTAATTAAACCTAGATTTCCTTCATTAATTAAATCAGGCAATGATAAGCCTTGATTTTGATATTGTTTTGATACAGAAACAACAAATCTCAAGTTAGCTTTTGTGAGTCTGTCTAAGGCTTGCATATCGCCTTCTTTGATTCTTTTAGCCAGAGCAACTTCTTCCTCTGCGGTGATCAAATCAACCTTTCCAATTTCTTGTAAATATTTGTCTAATGATGCTGTTTCTCTGTTAGTGACCTGTTTTGTAATTTTTAGTTGTCTCATCTGCTATTTCATTTTAATTGTTTGGTTCTCTTATATATAGACGTTAAAAATCACTTCTTGGTTGGTTGAACGCTATCAACCATCAATAAATCCTTGCCCTATAAGTATATGTAATTTAAGCCAGAAATCCTAATTATTAAGACAGGATATTTCTATATTTAAAACACAACTAAGCAAATAAAATCATGCCACAAATTGAATTCAAATTTATTGAATCTGAAAACATAACTGTTATTCTGCCCTTGATGCGTCTTATAAACACGAAAACACCTGAGAAGTTACTTGAAGAACGGATTAAAGAAATGGCAAGTCAAAATTATAAATGCCTAGGAGTGTTTCATGGCGAAATGTTAATAGGTATTTGTGGTCTATGGTATATGACTCGACATTATTGCGGAAGAAGTATTGAAGCCGATCATGTTATCATCTTAGATGAATACAAAAATAAGGGAATAGGAAACCAATTGTTCGAATGGATTTTTAACTATGCAAAGGCCGAAAACATTGAGGCTTCAGAGTTAAATACCTATGTAGAGAATCCACGTTCGCACAAGTTCTATTACAATTTAGGCTACGAAATAAAAGGTTTTCACTTTGTTAAAAATTTAATATAGTTAAATTTGAGCCCAAGATGCTTTCAAAAAAGACCAAATATGCCTTTCACGCTCTGACTTACCTAGGTAAGCAAGAAGAAAAGACACCTATACTTATTTCTGAAGTTGCTGAGAAGACTAAGGTGCCTAAGAAGTTCTTGGAGTCTATCCTTTTAGATCTGAAAAAAGCCGGAATTTTGACCAGTAAAATGGGGAAAGGTGGAGGCTATTACCTTCTTAAAGATCCGGCAGATGTTCAATTGGCAGATGTTATTAGAATGTTCAATGGTCCAATAGCATTGCTTCCTTGCGTTTCACTTAATTACTATGAGCCATGTGATGAGTGCGTTGATGAAACGACTTGCGGCTTAAATAAAATCATGATTGAAGTTCGTGATGAAACTCTCAAAATCGTAGCTCAAAAGACGCTTGCGGATATCTTAAAAGCGGAAGCTTAAAAATTTTTTCTATAATAATCTACTTGTTCTGTAGATTAAGTATATATTTGCCTCAAAAATTGAAATGTTTTTAGATCAATTCGTACATAAAAGAGGAATCAGAAGAGGTGATTCAAGCGCTAAAAGTCTTATGAAGACTATTAGTTGGAGAATTGTGGGTACAATTGATACCATGGTAATCGCCTATGTTTTAACCGGCGAAATCTCAATGGCACTTTCAATTGGTTCTGTAGAAGTGTTCACCAAAATGGTGTTGTATTATCTGCATGAAAGAGTTTGGAATAAATTTATTTAAAATGAACGAGACACAATTAGAAACATATAATGACATTAACCTGGAGCTTAGATCTAAGAGCCCAGATGAGATTGTTGAGTGGGCGATTAACTTGGGTCTAAAAACAGTTGTGACAACTAATTTTAGACCATACGAAGCGGCAATTTTGCATGCTTGCACCAAAATTAAATCTGACTTGGATGTTATTTGGTGCGATACAGGATATAATACGCCAAATACGTACAAACACGCAATTGAGTTGATAAAAATGCTAAATCTTAAGGTAGATTTATTTGTCCCAGCTCAGTCAGTGGCACACAGGGATAGTGTGATGGGGATTCCAGAAGTTGATTCAGAACAACATAAGTTATTTACTCAGCAAGTAAAGTTGGAGCCGTTTGGTAGAGCCATGGCAAAGCATAGACCCAAGGTTTGGTTTACGAACTTAAGAAAAGGTCAAACTGCTCATAGAGACAATCTTGACATTGTTAGTTCGGGAGCTGATGGAATATTAAAAGTAAGTCCTTTCTATCACTTCAGTGATGAAGAACTTGATGTGTACTTGGCAGCACATAATCTGCCTAATGAATTTAAATATTACGATCCAACAAAAGCTCTATCAAATAGAGAATGCGGATTGCACACCTAAAATAGATAAGTATGAATTACTTAGATGAATTAGAAAATGAGGCCATTTATATAATGAGAGAAGTGGCGGCTCAATTTGATAAACCTGTATTACTCTTCTCAGGGGGAAAAGATTCTATTGTACTGGTGCATTTGGCTATCAAAGCCTTTTACCCTGCAGCAGTACCCTTTCCTTTGATGCACGTAGATACTGGGCACAACTTTCCTGAGACCATTAAATTTAGAGATGATTTGGTGAAGAAGTATGGTCTTAACCTTTATGTTGAACATGTTCAAGATGCCATTGACGCAAAATTAGTTCAAGAAGAAACAGGTAAATATGCAAGTAGAAATGCTTTGCAAACTGTTTCTCTTTTGGGTGGAATTGAAAAGCATGGCTTTAATGCTTGTATTGGCGGGGCGCGAAGAGATGAAGAGAAGGCTAGAGCAAAAGAAAGAGTATTTTCTGTAAGAGATGATTTTGGTCAATGGAACGCAAAAAATCAAAGACCAGAATTGTTTGATATCTTAAATGGTAATATTGATCAAGGCGAGAATGTGCGGGCATTTCCGATTTCAAATTGGACTGAATTAGATGTTTGGAATTACATCAAACGAGAAGAAATTGAGATTCCATCTGTTTATTACGCTCATAAAAGAAATGTCTTTTTAAGAGACGGCATGATCTGGTCAGATTCTGAGTTCATCAATAAACTTCCAAATGAAATAGTTTTTGAAGACACTGTGAGATTCAGAACAGTTGGAGATATGACTTGTACCGCAGCTGTTAAATCAGAGGCGGCGGACATTGATACTGTTATTGAAGAAATTGTTGCTGCAGAGATTTCAGAAAGAGGCGCTAGAATTGACGATAAGAGATCAGAGGCAGCAATGGAAAAAAGAAAAGAAGTAGGTTATTTTTAATTAGAAAGACATGAATATTTTAAGAATTTCAACAGCAGGAAGCGTAGATGATGGCAAAAGTACATTGATTGGTAGACTGCTTTATGATACACAATCATTATCAAAAGATAAGATTGAAAACATCAAATCAATTTCAGAGCAAAGAGGTTTGAATGAAATGGATTTATCTCTAATTACTGATGGCTTAACGGCTGAAAGAGAGCAAGGAATAACCATTGATGTGGCGCACATTTATTTTAATACGCCAAATAGAAAATATATTGTTGCTGATAGTCCAGGACATGTTGAATATACCCGTAACATGATCACAGGAGCTTCAAATGCTTCCGTTTTCATGATCTTGATTGATGCTAGAAATGGAATTATTGAACAAACCAAGAGACATCTTTTCATAGCCTCTTTAATGGAGATCAAGAATATTGTGTTTGTAATAAACAAGATGGATTTGGTTGACTATTCTGAAGATCGCTTCAATGAGATTAAGAAAGAACTGAAGGTACTTGAAACCAAATTTAATCTCTCAAATAGAGAATTAACATTCATCCCTGTTTCGGCTAAAGTTGGAGACAATGTAGCTTCAAAATCTGAAGAGATGAGCTGGTACTCAGGTAGTTCTTTATTAGATTATCTAGAGAATGTCAAAATCTTAGAAGATGAAAGCGCGTTTCGATTTAATGTTCAATACGTTATTCGTCCGCAATCAGATGACTTTCATGATTTCAGAGGATATGCTGGTAAAGTTGTTTCAGGTTCAGTAAAAGTGGGGGATGAGATTGCAGTTTTATCCTCTGATCAAACATCAAAAATCAAGGCAATTCATAAATATGATAATCCACTATTGAAAGCTCGTACAGGAGATTCTGTCACTTTAGAACTTGAAGATGATATAGATATTTCTAGAGGTGACTTGTTGAGCCTGCAACCTGAAAAATTCACTGGTTTAAAATCAATTAAATCTAAGATTTGCTGGTTAGGCAAAGAAGATTTGGTGCCTGCAAAGAAGTATATTTTGCAATATGGTTCTTCAAAAGTCGCGGTGAAAGTGGCGGCAATAAATAGTCAATTAGATTTTGATTCGCTAGCTTTTGAGAAATTACCTGAAAGCGTTTCAGTCAATTCTATAAGTGAGATTGATTTCAAAAGTGCTAGTCCAATATATTTGGATGATTACGCTATTAATAAGAAGAACGGTTATTTCGTTTTAATTGATGAACAATCTAATGCCACAGTTGGTGTCGGGTTTAAAGAATAGTACAATTGAAAAGTTGGGAGCCGCATCATTTTTATGGTGCGGCTTTTTTGTTAATAATTTGATAATTATTTGTTCTTGCCTTGCCATGGTTTTATGCCTACATTTGCTCACAAATAATTCAAAATTTATGAAAAAAATTTTACTTCTTTCTCTTCTTGGATTGAGTCTTGGAGCTACTGCACAGAGTCTAACAATAGCACCATCACAAGACAATTCAATTTATTCTGAATCTGCCAATTCTAACGGAATGGGTAGGTTATTCTCAGGTACGACAAACACTTTTAATTTTAGACGCGCATTATTGCAGTTTGATATTGATGGTTCAATTCCGGCTGGAGCAACAATTACATCAGTTTCATTAGAATTAAATGCTGATCAGGTTGCTGGTGGAGCAGGAACTGATGATTATAATCTGCATCCAGTTACTACAGCTTGGGGTGAAGGAACTTCGGTTGGTACAGGAATGGGAGCTGCAGCTGTTGCTCCTGATGCAACATGGGCAGACGCAATGTTTGGCACATCAACTTGGACGACTGTAGGAGGAGACTTCGGAGCATCATCTGCTACAACTGCATTACCTCCGGCATTAGGAACATATTCATGGTCTTCAGCACAAATGGTTTTGGATGTTCAAGATTGGTTAGATAATCCTGGAAATAATATGGGATGGATTTTAATTGGGGATGAGACGTTCGCACAAAACACAAGAAGATTTGGCTCAAAAGACCAAGGTGTTGCACCTCAATTAACTATAAACTATACTTGTACTGACCCTCCAACAGCAGTGTGTCAAAACATAAATGTCTATTTAGATGGAGCAGGAAATGCTGCCATTAATGATGCTGACTTAGACGGAGGTTCAATGCCAGTGTGTGCGACTTCAGTTTCTTTTTCTGCATCACAAACAGCCTTCACTTGTGGTGATGTAGTGACCGGTGGATCGAATCCTTCAATGGTTATCTCTGCCGTTTTTGACGGTCCATTAACAGGAGGTACTCCTAAAGGAGTAGAACTTTTTGTAATTAATGATATTGCAGATTTATCTCAATACGGAATTGGATCTGCCACCAATGGTGGAGGATCAGATGGTGAAGAGTTTACTTTTCCTGCGGGAACAGCTTCTGCTGGAGATTACATCTATATTTCATCTGAAGCACCCCAGTTTACAGCTTGGTTTGGTTTTGCTCCTGATTATACTACTAGTGCAATGAGTATTAATGGAGATGATGCTATTGAGCTTTTTGAATCAAGTGTTGTAATTGACACTTATGGTGATATTAATGTATTAGGTGATGGTGAGCCTTGGGATTATACTGATGGATGGGCATATAGAAATTCATCTACGGGTCCTGACGGAATGACCTATGTTATTGGAAACTGGACTTATAGTGGAATCAATGCCTTAGATGGTGAGTCTTCTAATGGAACGGCAGTTTCTCCAATTCCGGTAGGCACATTTACAACACCTCCAACTCCGGCTGGAACTTCAGTGACATTGACTGTGACTGATGACAATTTAGGCGTGAATACATGTACGGCAATTGTTACAGTTTTAGATACATTACCGCCTGTTGTTGATTGTGTAGGAGCTATGACTATTGTTTTGAATTCAACTGGAGACACAACTTTATTAGCAACTGATTTAGATAACGGAACAGCTGATATTTGCGGACTTGACACTATCTACCTTTCAACTTATGATTTTGATTGTGCTAATGAAGGTTTAAATCAAGTGACTTTATATGCTGAAGACGATTATGGAAACATTGATTCATGTACAGTTGATATTACTATTGATGCAGGTTCAACGATTTCTGTTGTGACTGACAGTGTTCATGATGTTTCTTGTAACGGATTAGATGATGGCGGAGTTTTTATTACGACTACTGGTGGTGTAGGAACTATTACTTATGATTGGGATAATGATGCTTCAGGTGATTTTGATGATGTAGAAGATTTAGATCCTATAGGACCTGGAACTTGGACCTTAACTGTTATGGATGCTAGTGGATGTACTGCAACTACCGACGGTACAGTTATTGAACCAACGGCAATCACTTATTCACTTGATTCAACAAATGTTTCTTGTGGAGGAACGAATGACGGAGAAATTGATTTAACAATTTCAGGCGGAACAGGTACAATTCTTTTTGATTGGGACAATGATGGCACTGGAGATACAGATGATACGGAAGATTTGACTGCCTTAACTGCTGGCATGTATGTAATTATTGCCACTGATGCTAACGGATGTTCAATTGAAGATAGTATTGAGGTTGTTCAACCAATGATGCCAGATGTTAC
>Ga0316204_10004366_pt1 | contig 25528 bp, 25 predicted proteins | sample 6monrhotite_MG_2_FD_205661 | JGI IMG/M metagenome (GOLD analysis project Ga0316204, IMG submission 205661) | Microbial mat bacterial communities from mineral coupon in-situ incubated in ocean water Damariscotta River, Maine, United States -... | ecosystem: Environmental > Aquatic > Marine >...
GTTCCACCCCGGAGAAGGCTTCGTGGGGACCCTCGCCTCCACCCGTGCTATCGACGCCGTCGACCTCGTTGACGTCTCACCGCCACCACGCTGACGGCACCTTTTCTTCGGTATTTTTTTAGATGAATCGCCCGCTGTATCCGCTGGAAGGGGTTGTCTCGTGGAACATGAACACCACCTGCAGCTACCGCTGCTCGTACTGTACCCAGCGCTTCGTAGATGACCGCAAGCAGTGGGCGAAGGACCTGCCGCGCTTCATCGCGGCGCTCACGGCCCTGCCCGGCGACTGGGAGGTCAAGCTCTCCGGCGGGGAGCCGTTCCAGCACCCGGGCTTCCTCGACGCGGTCGGCGCCCTGGCGGCCGGCGGCGTGCGCGTGAGCGTCGTCACCAACCTCGCCTCCCCGCCCGAGAAGCTGGCCCGCTTCGCCGCCCTCACGGCAGCCCGCCCCGGCCTCCTGAGCGCCTCCCTGCACCTGGAGTACGCCGACCCCGACGCCTTCGCGGAGAAGCTCGCGGCCTTCGCGGCGAGCTACGCCGGCCGGGTCTGCGTGACCTGCGTGGCCACCCGGGAGAACCTGCCGCGGCTGCCGGACCTCCGTGAGCGCTTCGACGCGGCGGGCCTGCGCTTCAAGGTCCAGCCCGAGAAGCAGGACCGGGACGTCATCGACTACAGCCCCGCCGAGCGGCAGGCCCTGCTCTCGCTCGGTGGGCACAACGACACCGGGCGGGTGGACCCGGACTTCTCCGGGCGGCTGTGCTGGGCCGGCGCCCGCTACTTCATCGTGGACCACCGGGGCGAGGTGTACCGCTGTTACCCGGCGCGCCGCTACCGCCAGGAGCGCCTGGGCAGCCTGCTGGATCCCGCCTTCCTGCGCGGCCTGCGAAAGGAAGCCTTCCCCTGCCCGTACACCTACTGCAACTGCACCGTGCCCCAGGAGCGCGGTATGGTCGACACCCGCTGACGCCAGTGACGATCTGCCAGGAGCCGCCATGCTCGCCGGAAAGATGAAGCTCTCTACTTTCGTGGTCGCGATCAGCTGCCTGGGCGCGCTCGTCGTCACGGGCGGGGTCCTCTACAGCGCCAACCAGCCGGAGGTGGTGGTGGCGATCGCCGAGCCCGTCGCCGAGCCGGTCGCGGCGGTCAGCGCCGCGCCGCCCGCCGCGAAGGAGCCCGCCCAGGCGCCCGTCGGTCGGGACGTGGATCAGGCCGCCCTGAAGTGGCAGGGCAAGACCATCTCCGGGGGAAAGGTCAAGGACGCCACCAAGGGCCGCGCCTACAAGATCAACGTCTACCAGGACGACGGGGAGGCCAGCGTCAACCGCCTGAAGATCGACCTGGATCGGGACGACAAGTGGGACGAGAAGTGGACCTTCGATGGCCCCAACGTCTCCCGCAAGATCGCCCCGAACGACGACGAGGACTACACCCAGAGCCACGTCTGGAGCGGCGAGGCCTGGGTCGACGGCTGAGCTACGGGCAGCAGGTGACGGAGGCCTCGAGGGTGTTGCCGATGGAGAGGTTCTGGCGGGGGCCGGTGTAGCTGCCCGTGGGGTAGTCGTAGACGTAGTGGCTCGTGTAGACCTTGAGGTCCAGGTAGCCGTCGAGGCAGGGCAGGTCCCAGCTGCCGTAGACGTAGGCGTAGTTGTCGTCGGTCTGGTAGTCCGTCATGTAGCCGATGTAGCGCTCGTTCACGTAGACGTAGGCGTAGGCGTAGACGTAGTCCAGCGTCGCGAAGGAGGGCCCCGACGTGGTGACGTAGGCGTAGACGCTGTTCAGGCTGGTGGCCGGGTAGTCGTAGCTGTAGGCGGTGGCGGAGGCCGACCAGGTGGTGTCGCCGCCGAACAGGGTGCCCGCGCTGGTGGAGTCTGTGTAGTAGCGGTAGTCGGACTCGTAGCAGGTGCTCGGGCCGGGGCCGCCGCCGCCAGGGCCGCCGCCGAAGGTGGGCTCCAGGGCGCCGGGCAGCTGATCGGGGGTGAGGGACTCACCGGCGAGCAGCGTCTCGCCCAGGGCCGGCGTGAAGGTGACCTCGCCGGACTGGTGGAGGGAGGTCAGCATGAAGACGCCGGGGGCGACCTCGGTGTGCTCATCCTCGGCGTGCCCGGCGCTCAGGTTCAGATCCAGCGGGGGGCCGACGGCGGGGTCGAAGTCCGGGCCGGGGGTCGGCGTGTCGCCGGTCTGGCAGGCGACGAGGGCGAGGGCGGAGAGCAGGACGGGGACGAAGCGCACTTGGAGCCTCCCAGGCTTTAGCAGGTGTGCATGATGGTACGCCGAACCCCGCTAATCGTGTGACGACAGCGGTCGTCAAGAGGATGTCAACGGGCCGACATCCGGGCGCTCAGTCGTTGGGAGCGCCCGCGTCGATCCACTCGCGCACCAGGGCGATGGCTGAGGCGTCCAGCGCCGCGTCCGGCGGCATGGGGTCGCCCACGATGTCCGCGGCCTCCTCCAGCTTCTTGACGAGGTAGCTGCCGTCCGCGTCCCCGGGGATCACCAGGATCTCCCCGGCGAGCGCGCTGCTCTCTATCCCGACCAGCTCGTCGTAGGCGACGTCCTCGTCCAGGCTCAGCCCGGCCGCGCCGCTGGCGGTGTGGCAGGTCGAGGAGATGCCGCAGGAGGGGAAGGCGGTCGCCTGCACGTTGGCGAAGGTGGGCTCCAGGGCCGTGTCGGCGTCCTTGTCCCCGCAGGCGAGCAGGGCAATCAGCGTCAGGATCATCGGGGTTTACCTGGTGTAGGGAGAAGGCCCCGACATTCATGTCGGGGATGAATCGCAGCCTTGGTTGCACGGATGCTGTCAGACTCTACGGTCTCTTCTATTGACGCAACAAGACTCGTTCTTGTAGATTGTATCTGAATGCCTGTTCAGCTTCACGGTCTGCGCTTCCGACTGTCTCCAAATGGAGAACAGACCAAGCGCTTATCTCGTTGGGCGGGGTGCTGTCGGTGGGTCTTCAATGCGGCGCTGGCCCTGCGCGAGAGTCTCTATCAGACTACAGGCAAGGCACCCAACTATGCTGCGCTGTGCAAGCAGCTCACGGCTTGGAAGCAAGAGACGCCGTGGCTTCGTGAGCCCCCTGCCATGGTCCTCCAGCAAGCCATCAAGGACCTCGACGATGGCTACAAGCGCTTCTTCTCGGGACAGAACCGACGTCCTGGCTTCCGCGCCCGCCATCGGTGGCAGTCCTCCTTTCGCATCCCCCAACACGGCGGGCTCCTGCGGGTGGAGCCCCTGAGTCGGTCAGTGGGGCGGCTCAACCTGCCAAAGCTCGGATGGATACGGTTTCGGTGGTCACGGCCTGTGGTCGGGGACATCCGCAGCGTGACCCTCTCCCAAGATCGCTGTGGGGACTGGTGGGTCGCCATCCTCGTGAAAACTGTGGGGGCTGACGTCGCTGAGCCCGCCAGCATGGACGCAGAACACGTCCGGGGTTTGGACCTGGGCGTCGCTCAATCAGTCACCCTGGATAGCGGCCCGTCTATCCAACTGCCGACCCCTACAAAAGGGGACCTGAAACATGCCGCCAAGCTGGCCCGGCGTGTGTCTCGCAAGCAGAAGGGCTCAAAGAACCGGGCCAAGGCTCAGAACAAACTCAACCGCACCCGACGACGCTGGAGACGGCAGCTTCGGGATGCGCAACACAAGCTGTCCACCACGTTGATACGCGAGAACCAAGCGATCATCGTGGAGGACTTGGACGTCCAACAGATGACCCGCCGCGCCACAGGGAAGCGCGTGCGACAGAAATCCGGACTGACCCGCTCCATCCTGTCCCAGAACTGGGGGTCCTTCCGCGCCATGCTGGAGTGGAAGGCCCGCGCCGCTGGGGTGATTGTAGAGCGGGTGAATCCAGCGTATACCTCGCAGCGATGTTCCTCCTGTGGTCTCGTTGATGCCGACTCTCGGCGCTCCCAGGCTGTGTTTCAATGCACGGCCTGTGGGCACAAAGAGAACGCAGACACCAACGCCGCAAAGAACATCCGGGCGGCTGGACTGTCGTCCGTAAAGGCTCGTGGAGTTCTCATAAGACCAGAGCGGAGCAATCTGCCGAGGCAAGGAACGACGAAGCGAGTACTCATCGGTGGTCTGTTGACGTGTCTTTCTGACACTGACGTGGCCGGACCGGGAATCCCCGCCTTTTAAGACGGGGAGGATGTCAATCCAGCACAGTGGGCGAAGGCGTACAGATGAGCGGCACCTTGGTGGGGTAGGCCATGCCGTAGGTGGCGCACATCTCCTCGGGGAAGCCGACCGCGTGGTCCGTGGTGTTGGTCCAGGTGCAGGTCGTGGTGAAGCTGTCCCCCGCGGCGACCGTGTAGGTTCCGACCGGGTACTCGTTCACCGGCGGCACGTCCCGGTAGTAGGGGTCCCAGTCCGGCACCTCGTAGATGCGCTCGCTGTCCTCCGCCCGGTGGTGGTCGACCGAGAAGGCCACGCCCAGCTCGTGCAGGTGGCCGGCGAGGAAGAGCACGTCGACCTCATCGTCGAAGGTGCAGTCGATGGCGATGGTCGCGGTCGCGTTCGCGGGGATCTCGAAGTCCAGCGTCGTGTGCGCGAAGGCCGCGGACCAGGTCTCCACGTCGTCCTCCGGCACGTAGCCGTAGTTGACCGCGTCCTGGACCAGGATGTCCTCGGCGGAGGTGTTGACGTAGTGGCTCTGGAGCACGATGCGGGTGCCCTCGTTCAGCTTGGTGGCCATGCCGCTCGGCAGGGACAGCTCGCCCACGTTGTCCTCGAAGGTCGCGCCCACCACGATGGGCTCGATCTCGGTCATGGGCAGCACGTCGGCGTCGGTGCAGTCCAGGATGGTGCCGTCCGGGAAGTCATCCTCGTCGGCGTTGGTCTTGAGCAGCAGGACGTGGTGCCCGTAGTCGACCTGGTAGTTGCCCTGGAAGTTGATGCCGATGTCCTCGCCCTCGTAGGTGTCGAAGTAGCAGAACTGCCGCTCCGTGTAGGCGGGGATGACGTACTCGGGGGTGAGCCACTGCTCGCCGCCCTCGGGGGGCGCCGGGAACTCCTCGCGGAGGTCGGTGCCCTCGAAGGCGGTGTCGTCAGCCTTGTCGGGGGAGCAGGCGGTCAGCGCCACCAGAGACAGGAAGAGGGACATCGCGGGCTCCGTGGCCTCAGGGGTTCAGCAAGCCGAAGTAGACCTCTACGGTGGTCTCGCCAGCGTCGACGTCGAAGTCATTGTCGCTGGGCAGCGTGACGGGGTCGCCCTTGTCGGGGCCGTCGCCGCCGCTGACGTCGGTGTCGAGGAAGCCCAGGATGACGACCTCGCCGCCGGGCAGCTCGCCGGTGGTGTAGAGCACCCCGGTGGGCCCGCCGTCGGGCCGCAGGTCGACCCCGGCTACGAACACGGACTCCAGCGCCACCGCGCCGTCGATCGGCCCCAGCGCGTCGACCTCGTCGCCGTAGAAGATGGAGCCGGCGAAGTCGCCGAGGGCCTCCTCCCCGTCGTCCAGGCTGTCGATGTAGTCACCGTTCATCGCGAAGGTCAGCGCGAGGGTGCCGGGCTGCGGGGCTTCGGGCGCGGTGTCCTCAGCGGCGGCGGTGTCGCCGTCTTTGTCGCCGACGCAGGCGAGCAGGGCCAGCGGGAGGAGGAGAGCAGTCATGGCACCATCGGGGCTGCGGGGAAAGGCAGGATCATTCTTACCACTCCCGCATCAGTCCTGGGGCGGGGTGACGCTGACCTCGATGAGGTTGTAGGAGTTGGCGCCGTGGTTGTGGAGGTGGAAGTAGACGTCGTCGCCGGCGGCCACCGCCGCGCCGGCCTCCCACTCGGGCGCCAGCATCCCGGACTCCGAGGGGATGGGCACCTCGTCCTCCCAGCTCAGCGCCCCGCCGAACCACAGCGCCGCGTGGGCCGTGGCCGCGCTGCTGGCGTCCAGCTCGTAGTGCCAGAGCCGCATGAACAGCGCGTCGCCGGGCTCGACGGCGATCAGCGCCGGCTGCCGCACGGTCAGGTAGTCACAGTCGGCGGTGTCCACGCTCAGAGAGTCGTCCGGCCCGATCACCTCCAAGGGCCAGGCGTCCTCCGGGCAGCTCACGTCATCGGGCCGATCGTCGAAGGGGTCGTCCGCCGCGTCGACCCACTCCCAGGCCGTCGGATCCACCAGCGGCCCCGGGTCCCGGGGCACCGTCGCGCCTCGGCAGGCGATCGGGCCGAGCAGGGTCAGGGACAGCAACAACATCGTCGACTACCGTACCCCGATCCCCTCCGGAGAGGCTAAACTCCGTGTGCTGCACGGAGACTGCTCAATGACCCTGATGCTCCTCATCACGCTGTTCGGCTGCTCAAAGGACGACGGCTCTGGCTTCGGCGGGGAGGGTGAAGTCAACACCACCCCGACAGGCGACGACACCGACACGGCGCCCTCCGGGGATCCGGAGTGGACCGAGTACGTGAGCGAGCTGCCCCAGGGCATGTTCACCGGCGCCTTCTCCCGCAACGACGAGCTGCTCATCGCCGGCGGCGAGATCAACGGCGTGGGTAAGGGCTTCGTCGCCCACCTGAACGGCGACGACTTCTGCATCGAAGAGGACGTGGCCGAGCACGCGCTCTGGTGGCTGCACGGCGACACCCCAGACCGCTTCTTCGCCTCGGGCGAGAAGGGCACCATCCTCCGCTACGAGGACGAGACCTGGCACGATGAGAGCATCGACGGCGGGGTGCTCTACGGCATCTTCGACACGGGCGAGCGGGTCTGGGCGGTGCGCGGTAACGGCACGGTCTGGACCCGGGACGACACCGGCTGGTGGCAGTACACCGAGGGCCTGAGCCAGCTGTTCAAGACCTGGTGCGCCAGCGAGGACCAGTGCGTCTTCGTCGGCGCCAACCGCATCTACACCCTCGACGGCGACGAGTGGACCGAGACGTCGATCGGCGACAACCAGGTCTGGACCTGCCGGGGCCGGAGCTGGGAGGACATCTGGTGCGTGGGCGGCGACACCGGGCCCGTGATGTACAACTTCAACGGCTCCGAGTGGCTGGAGATCGACGCGAGCGCCGCGGGCGTGCCCATGTTCGGCGTCTGGGTCGACAACGAGTCCGATGACATCTGGGTGGGCGGCGCCCAGGGCTACACCGCCCGCTACGCCGACGGCGAGTTCGACGCGCAGGTGCCGCTGGTCAGCGAGGCCTTCCACGCGGTGTGGAAGCACAACGACGAGATCTTCTTCGTCGGCGGCAACCTCGGCTCCAGCGACGGCGACTACCACGGCACCATCGTTCGCTACGGCGATGACATGGGCACCATCAGCCCCACGACCTGCGACAAGTGACCGCCCCCGCCGCGCCCGGCTTCACCGAGCGCGTCCGATCTCTGCCGATCCTGGGCGTGGGGGTGTCCACTGAGTACGGCGCGGCCGACGCGCCGGGCGCGCTGGATCCGCGGCTGCTGCGGGCGGCCTTCCCCGACCGGGCCCGCTTCCTGGAGGTGGGCGTGGAGATCGCCAAGGGCCTCGACGGCGCAGCGCTGCGCTGGGCGGGCGAGGGCCTGCCCACCACCTTCCACTTCCTGGACATCAACCTGGACGAGCCCGAGGACATGACGGAGGGCTGGCTGCGAGCGGTGCGGGACGCCGCGGCGGCGCTGGCGCCGGCGTGGCTCTGCGGCGACGCGGGGCTGTGGCACTTCGGCCGCCGGGAGCGGGGCCACATGCTGCTGCTGCCGCCGGTGCTCTGCGACCAGGCGGCCACGGATCTGGCCGCGGGGGTGCGCGCGCTGCGCGAGGCCACCGGCTACGAGGTGCTGCCTGAGAACCCGCCCGGCGAGGTCTTCCTGGGGGATCTGCACCTGCTGGAGTTCTACGCGCGGGTCTGCGAGCGGTCGGACACGGGGCTGCTGCTGGACTGCGCCCACCTGGCCATCTTCCAGCGCGCGCGGGGCCACGCGCCCACCGACGGGCTGGACGACTTCCCCCTGGATCGCGTGGTGGAGGTGCACATCGCCGGCGGGGTGGAGCGCGAGCGCGGCGGGTTCACCTGGGTGGAGGACCACCACGGCGTCGACGTGCTGCCGGACACCTGGCAGATCTTCCGGGCGGTGGCCGAGCGGGCGCCCAACCTGAAGGCGGTGGTGTTCGAGTGCGAGCGCAACCGGCTGGAGGACACCGCCGCCGGCTTCGAGCGCATCGCCGCGATCCTGCGCGAGGCGGGTCGGGAGGCGCTGCTGTGAGCCACCAGGTGCTGCAGCGGGTGTCCGTGCTGATGCTCTACGGCGCGCTGGACGTGGACGCGGTGATCGCCGCTCCGCGCGCGGCGCTGGCGGCGCTGCCGGACCTGGCGGGGCTGCCCCTGAGCGAGGCGGAGCTGGGCTGGCTGGCGGCGGCGGATCCCCGCGCCTTCCGCACGGATCCCTACCGGCGCGCGCGGCTGCTGCGGGCGCTGCTGGAGGAGTACCCCGTGTCCGCGGCGCTGAGCCTGGGCGAGCCCCGCGCGCTGGAGGCGTTCTTCAGCAGCCGCCACTTCCGCGGGGTGGTGCTGGGTCGGGGCTCGTCGGCCCTGGCCTTCGGGGACTGGCTGCTCTCGCCGCTGGACCGCCGCCCCGACTTCGGCTACGCACACCCCGGCCGCGACGCGGTCGAGGGCCGAACGCCGCGCGACGCCTGCGCCCTGCTGGAGCGCGCGGTGGCTCGCGCCCGCCGCGCCAGCGCACCGTCGCTGCCCGCCGGCCACGTCGCCCCCTCCCCCGCCGCGCCGCTGGCGACCCTGCCCGCGGGCACCGCGGCGCTGTACGCCAGGGTGCGCCAGCACCTCGGCCCGGCCCCGGTCACCGCGCTGCTCACCAGCGGCTACCGCTTCCCCCACGCCACGCCGCTGGCCGCGGGCACGGAGCTGGCGCTGATCACGATCTCGGACGGCCAGGCCGTCGTGGAGGAGCCGCAGGAGTGGCTGGAGGCGCTGATGACCCGCGCGGCGGGGCCGCGCGAGGGCTGGCTGGCCGCCGCCCGCGAGCTGGGGGCGGAGCCCGGCGAGGACGCCGATCTGATCGACGATCTCATCGCTCAGGGCTTGCTCATCACCTGAAGGCGCGGGGCCCTCAGTCGGCCTGCTCGCAGCCCTCGATGGTTGTGCGCTCGCCCTCGGCGTGCAGCGCGTCGGTCTCTTCCAGGTCGTCGCCGTCGTCCGCGCGCAGCAGCTCGAAGCTCAGCAGATCCCCCGGGTTGGCGCAGACCGTGTCGAACAGGCCCACATCCTCCACCAGCCACGCGGCGTTCACCACTGCCCGCCAGCTGTGCTCCCGGGCCTCGATGCCCGCGACCTCGCCGGGCAGCAGCGCCACGGTGCCCCCGCCATCCTGAAGCAGCGCCTCGGTGTAGGTCCAGGTCGCCCCGTCCCGCCGATCCGAGAACAGCGGCTCGCCCCAGGTCGCGAAGTCCTCGCCGAACCACGCGACGCCCAGGCTGTCGTCCCAGCTGTTCTGGGCCAGGAAGGCCAGCCCGCTGCCGTCGTAGATGGCGATCCCGCGATCGCTGTCGTCGTACACAGCGCCCGTCAGCTCCAGGGTCACGGTGCGCCCATCCAGGAGCATCAGGTCGGACTCGCCGGGCAGGTGCAGCGCCAGGGACACCTGCGTCTTCCCCTCGACCGTGAGCTCGAAGTCGCGGTCCCCGCCGGTCACGCTGAGCAGGCCGGACACCGCGAAGCCGTCCACGTCGCTCATGGGCTCGGCGCCCACGGAGGACGAGATGACCTCGACCGTCAGGGCCTCGAGCTGCTCGGGGGCTTGATCGGTGGCGCAGCCGATGGCGGCCGCGAGGGCGATCAACAGACCGTTGAACATGGAGCGTCTCCAGTAGGAACCAGCGACTTCATTGCAAATTCAATGCCACCCACTGGATCCGCTCAATTCCAGACACTTACCCAAGAGGCTGTCTTCCAGGCGGCCGAAACCACGACATCTGGATCACAATCGGGGCGCGACGGGACTACATTGGGCGTCGAGGGAGATCCGATGTCGCTCACGCCCGCCGATATGGCGTTCCTGGCCCGCGCCCCGCTGATGGAGCGCTTCACCCCGCAGGAGCTGGAGGTCTTTGCCAGCTACCTCGACCCCAAGGTCTACCAGGCGGGGCAGGTGATGATCTGGGAGAAGACCCCCCAGCGCAGCCTCTCCCTGCTGGTCACGGGCGTGGCGGTGGTGAGCAAGACCATCCGCGGCGAGGTCGAGAGCGTGCTGGCGCGCCTGACCACCGGCGATCACTTCGGCGAGCTGAGCCTGCTCGACGAGGAGCCCGCCTCCTGCAACGTGACCGCCGAGGAAGAGTGCCGGGTCCTCATCATCGAGTACAGCGAGCTGGAGCGGCTGTTCCAGGAGGAGAGCGCCCTGTTCGCCAAGCTCACCTGGGCCATGCTCAAGGACCTCGCCCAGAAGCTGCGCGCCACCAACCGCAAGGTCCAGGAGGCGGTCGAGTGGGGCCTCGACGCGGCCAGCCTCGACCACTGGTAGCGGTCGCCCGTCAGGTGAGCAGCAGCGCCAGCGCGCCCCCCCAGGAGGCGAGCACGAGGGTCGCGTAGAGCACCGGCGGCCACCAGGGCCGGGCGGGCTTCTCCTCGTCCATGAACGGCAGGAACCACGTCACCAGCTGCCAGGCGTGCTCCCGCAGCGCGGTCACCTTCACCAGATCGGTCAGGGCGTCGTAGCCGTCCTCCCGGAAGCCGTGGAAGGGCCAGAGGGTGACGGCGGCCAGGAAGTAGCAGGCGTCGGCGATGACCAGCCAGACGAAGCCGGCGGTGGGGTCGACCAGCCAGCGGGCCAGGCCGACGGCCACGGCGGCCGTGACGAGGTTGACGCCGGGTCCGGCCAGGGAGACCCCGATGCGGCGCCAGCGGGTCGACATGAACATGTCGGTGACGTCGACGTAGACGCTGGGCAGCAGGTAGTCCAGCACGCTGATCCCGACGGCCTTCACCCGCCGCCCGCAGGCCTTGGTGGCCATGCCGTGGGCGATCTCGTGCAAGGCGATGGCGCCGGGCAGCGTCAGCACGAACAGCCCCCACCAGGCCAGCGCGCTGTGCTCGCCGGCGCCGAAGCGGTGGGTGAAGCGCCCCTCGAAGTAGGCGTAGAGACCCAGGGCGATCACCGCCGCGTGCACCGGAAGCATCCACTTCGAGAAGAGCCAGCCGAGCATCCGATGCGCCCGGGTGAACCAGCGGTCGACGTTCTGCCAGCTGCGATCGTAGGTCAGCGCGCGCCCCAGGGCGCCGACGAGGCCCGTGCGCTGGGCGACCTGCCGCGCCCGCACGACGGTGGTGGGGCGGACCTGCACCGCGCCGAGGCGACGGGCCTTGTTGAGGAAGCCGCGGATCTCCTCGAACTCAAAGGAGCCGTAGGCCTGGAAGTAGGCCACGGCGAGGTCCTGGATGGTGTGGGCGCCGTCGATGTGCTCCCAGAGGTAGTACTCCCGGGCGTTCAGCCGCAGGTAGCGATCCGCGTCGACGTTGCGGAGCATGTACTCCTCGCCCAGCGCGCTCTCCAGGGCGCGCTCCTCGATGTGGACCCGCGTCGAGCGCCGCGGCCGCAGCTTCAGGAAGGCCTTGTCCGCGCGGACCCGACGGATCTCGATGCCCTCCTGTGATCCGGACTTGCGGATCAACAGCTCCAGGCCGCGCTTCTCGGGTTGGTCTGCCATCGCCGCCTATGGGACCATACCGGGATGAGCGCTGTCTCCGATGTCTCGCTACAGGCCGAAGTTCTGGACCGTCTTGAGGTCGCAGCCGGACGTATGGGCCCCCGGCTCGGCGGGGCGTGGACCCGATTGTCCTCGCGGCTCCGGCTGAACGACCGACAGCCCGGGTACTTCCTGCACCCTCTGGCCTTCCCCATCCTCCAGCTCCCCACCTGGGCGGCGCAGCGGGCGGGAGGCGCGCTGCCCGAGGCGGCGGCGCTGGCGGCGGACAGCCGGGAGGCCGCAGCAGCGGGCTACCTGCACGTCCGCGTCCAGGACGACTGGATGGACGAGGGCATCGAGGAGGGGGCGGCGACGGCGCTGCTGAGCGACGCCCTGCTCACCCGACACCAGCGCCTGCTCGTGGGGGTCGCCGGCGACCGACCGGCGTTCTGGGAGCGCTTCGAGGCCGCGTGGCTGCGCTACGCCGAGGCCATGCTCCTGGAGCGGGCCCTGCACGACGGCGAGGCGACCTACGATCAGGCGGCCTTCGACGTGGTGATGGATCGCTCCCGCCCCCTGGCCCTGCCGCCGGCGGCGATCTGGATCCACTCGGGCCTGGACGCCCTGCTGCCTGCGCTGGACGACTACGTGAGCCACCTCTCGACGTCCCACCAGCTGTTCACGGATCTCATCGACGCCGAGCGGGATCTGGCCGCCGGCAACCTGACCTGGGTGATCCGCCGGATGGGGATCAGCGACGAGGGGGCGGAGGATCCCGAGGCCAGCCTGCAGCAGCTCCGGCGGGCGCTGTACCTGGAGGGAGGCTTTGACGCGGTGATGCGAGAGGCCCGGGGGCGCCTCGAGCAGGCCGCCGAGGCCTCACGGCGCATGGCGCTCCCCCCCGCCAGCGAGGCCTACCTCGTCCGCCGGGGCGAGCTGATGACGACAGCCCAGCGCGAGGTCTTCCAGGCTCTGTTCGCCGGCCTTCACCGTTCGTGAACACATTCCTGCGTCCCCCGCTTGTTTTCGGTGTCTGCGAAGCCTTATCGTAAAGGGTGCAACCACACAGGAGGGCAGGATGTCTGACAAGTCTCAGGAAGAGGTCATCGGGCGTGCGGTCATCGATCCGGACTTCCGCGATCGGCTGTTGAAGGATCCCGAAGCCACCATCAAGGCCGAGGGCTACACCGTGAGCGCCGAGTTCATCAACCAGCTCAAGGACATGGACACCGACGCCGCCATGGCCGCCGCCTCGAACCTCGACGGAGCGTTCGCCCAGCGCAAGGCCGCGACCTGATCCACCCTTGAACGGCCGCTGGCCATGGGCGCCCGACGATCCCCCGGGCGCCATCGATCCGGCAGCTCTGGAGGCGCACTGGGCAGCGCTGGGTGGCGGCGACTGGCCGTCCTTCCAGGCCCTGGTGACGCCGCTGCTGGCGCTGACGGCGTCGGCCGCCCGGTGGTGGCTCACGGGCCCGGAGCCCGATCCCGACGATCCCCTCACGCGCTGGACGCTGGACCAGCCGGCGCTGCGAGACGCCCTCTTGCTGGCCGCGGCCGGCGATCGGCGCGCGCCCGAGCGCCTGCTGGAGCTCCAGCAGGTCCCGGCCGCCGCGCTGGACACGCTGGACGCGGCGCTGCTGGCGCTGACGGAGCAGGCGCGGGCCGGCGTCGCCGCGGCGGGCACGCCGGCAGCGACGATGGCGACGACGATGGCGGCGATGGACGCCTTCCTCGCGGAGGTCGCCGCGTGCTGGCGGTCCATACGCACCGTGGCCCTCTTCCGCCGCATGGCCGCCGGGGCGCTGGCCTACCGCTGGTCGCCGGACGTCCTGGCGGGGGACGCGGGAGCGGCCGCGGCGTACCTGCTGGACGAGCCCACCTTCCGCCGCGCCTGGGAGGTGCAGCGCTGGGGGGTCGCCGGCCACCCCGGCCCGCTGATCGGTAACCAGTACATCCGGGGGCTGATCCTCGGCTGCCTGCACGAGGCGGGCTTCGATCAGTCCGAGCCGCTCCGGGCGCTGCTGGCGGAGCTGCCGGGCGACGGGCCGCCCCGCTACTACGGCGACTGGCGTGGAATCCCGCCCGACGCGGACTCCCTGGGCCTCTTCCTGGATCTGGACGCGCGGCTCCGGGCGCTTGAGCCGGCGCAGGTCGCGCGCTGGCTGGACGCCCTCGGGGCGAGCCTCCAGGGCGACGGGCTTGTGCGCACCTGGCTCTACCTGTCGCCGGACGGACCGGCGACGTCCGATCCCGAGCAGCGCTGGGTGGGCGACGACTGCCCGGCGGTGCGGCTGGTCGCGCTGACCGGCCTGACCGCCTGGGGCGCAGACCTCGGCGAGCTGATCGCCCGCAACACCGCGGACGTGCTGGAGCGCCTGGGCGCAGGCGACGACACAAGCAACGACACAGCAGACACCTACTACAGCGATCGCTACACCGACCTCCTGCTCGCCCGCTACGCCCGGGCCTGCGAGCGGGCCGACGCCCCCCACGCCGACGCGGTGCGGGCCGCGCTCGGGGGCCGGCGCGCGCGGCTGCGCGAGCAGCAACACCTCGACGGCGGCTGGGGCTCGCCGCAGGAGACCGCCTTCGCCCTGGAGACGCTGGCCCTGGCGACCGGGCCGCTAATCGACGGGGATGCCATGGCCCTGCGCCGCGGGCTGCGCTATCTGAGCGAGCGCCAGTATCCCGATGGATCCTGGGCGATGGACGATCTCTTCATCATGCCGGCCAAGCCCCCCGCACCACAGGTCCACTACCGCAGCGCGGAGATCACCACCGCGCTCTGCCTGCGGGCGCTGTGTGCCGCGCGGGATCGGCTGGCGGCGCACGAGCGCCGGTGAGCGACCTCTCCCAGGCACCTGAGCTCGAGCGCATCCTCCGCACGCAGGAGATGCGCGGCGAGCGCGTGGTCAACCACATCCGCCTGGGCTTCTACCTGCTGAGCGCCATGACGCTCGCGGGCATCTACCAGGTCAACACGCCCATCGCGAGCCAGCTCTTCGTGGTCCAGATCGGCTCGGGGCTGCTCTACAGCATCTGCCTGTACATGTGGTTCCGGAACCGCGGTGACACCTACGCCCCCTGGCTCAAGTACCTGAGCATCACGGTCGACATCACCCTGCTCCAGTTCAGCGCCATCGCCGTGTCGGTGAACCACTTCGGCATCATCGAGTACTTCCACTCGCTGATCCCCCTCGTCCTGGTGCTCTGGAACCTGCTCTCCGCCCTGCGGTACTCGGTGGTCGCCTGCCTGTACTCCGGCACCCTCTGCCTGTTCCTGAGCAGCCTCGTGCTGTTCTACACCGTGGCCGGCGGGCTGGTGGAGATCAGCGAGATCAGCGTGTGGGGCCAGCAGGCCATCAACATCGCCGACGAGAGCACGCGCATCATGTTCATCGCCCTGCCCGGCTACGTGGCGGCGGTCATCGCGCACATCTCTCGCGGCCTCATCGTCCGGGCGGAGGAGGAGTCCCTGAACCGCCTGCGGGCCGAGCAGCAGAAGGACCAGCTCAGCCGCTACGTCTCCAAGGACGTCGCCGACTACATCTTCCAGAGCCCCGAGGGCGTCCGCCTGGGCGGCTCGCGCCGCGAGGCCACGATCTTCTTCTCGGACATCCGCAACTTCACGCCCCTGTCCGAGCAGTCCGAGCCCGAGGAGGTCGTCGCCCTGCTCAACGAGTACTTCACGGAGATGGTGGACATCGTCTTCAAGTACGGCGGCACCCTCGACAAGTTCCTGGGCGACGGGCTGATGGCCCTGTTCGGCGTGCCCTTTGATCTGGAGGACGACCCGACCCGGGCGGTGCTCTGCGGGCTGGAGATGATCCATGCGGTGAAGGGCTTCAACGCTCGCCACCAGCTCAAGGAGTTCGACGTCCCGCCCCTGAAGATCGGCGTCGGCATCGCGACCGGCCCGGTGGTCGCGGGCAACATCGGCAGCGAAGAGCGCATGGAGTACACGGTCATCGGCGACACGGTGAACTTCGCGGCGCGGCTGGAGGGCCTGAACCGGGATCTGGGCACCAGCATCATCATCTCCGAGACCACCCGGGAGGCCCTGGGCGACCGCTTCCCGGTGAAGAAGCTCATGCCCCTGAAGGTGAAGGGCAAGAAGGGCACACCGCCGCTCTACGCCGTCCTGGTAGACAAGGTCTCGCCCGCGATGATCGAGGCCATGCGAGCGGAGCTGCTGGACTGAAAGACGTGGAGCGGCGCGCTCCGACACTGCGTCCGGCCGGCATGCGCGCCGCCCACGTCAGCGCACCGGTTCGGCCGGGAGGCCGCGTGACTCAAGGCTGCTTCAGCCGGACGCCTCGGCGACCTAGGCGTCCTCGGCGGCCTCAAGCACCACCAGCACGGCCCCCGCGTCCACCACCTGGCCCTCGCTGACCCGCACCTCGGCCACGCGGCCCGCCTCGACCGCGCGCAGGGTGTTCTCCATCTTCATGGCCTCCAGCACCACCAGCGCGTCCCCCGCCGCCACGGCGTCGCCGACGGCCACGGTTATCTGCCGCACGGTGCCGGTCATGGGCGCCACGCAGCCCCCGGCGACCGCCTCCTCCTCGGGCAGCGGGAAGGGCGGGTCCCGCTCCAGCGTCGCCGAGAAGTCCCCGGCGCCGACGTGCCAGCGATCCCCGGCGTCCACCACGGTGAGCGTGCGCCGGTGCCCGTCGATCTCCAGGGTCAGCGCGGCCCCGTCGCGGCTCACCAGGGACACCGCATGGGACACATCGCCGATCCCGATCACCCAGCCGTCGCCAGCCACCCGCCAGCGCACCGCCTCGCCCGCGACGACCAGCTCGGCGTCCCGGAAGCGGCTGCTGCGCCAGCCCTTCGGCACCGTCGGGGCGGCGTAGGCCCGAGGGCGCGACAGCTCGTGCACGCAGGCCGCGACTCGGGCCAGGGCGCCGCGCTGTCCGTCATCGAGCGAGGGCGCGCTCACCCCGTGCTCCTCCAGGAACCCCGTGTGCACATCGCCCGCCACGAAGGCCGGGTGGCGCAGGATGCTCAGCAGGTGGGCGCGGTTGGTGGTCAATCCCAGGGCCCGGAGCTGCTCCAGAGCCCGACACAGCCGCCGCCGGGCCTCGCCGCGATCCCGCCCGGTGGCGATGATCTTGGCCAGCATGGGGTCGTAGTGGACCGACACCTCGCCGCCGGTCTCCACCCCGCTCTCCACCCGGATGCCCGGCAGCGTCGGCGGCGCCCACAGGGCGATCCGGCCGGTCTGGGGGAGCCAGCCCGCGTCGGCGTCCTCGGCGTAGATGCGCACCTCGATGGCCGCGCCCCGGCGCTTGATCTGCAGCGGGGCCCGGCCGCCCTCGGCGACCGCGATCTGACAGGCCACGAGGTCCAGGCCGGTGATCTGCTCGGTGACCGGGTGCTCCACCTGGAGCCGGGCGTTGACCTCCAGGAAGTAGAAGCGCTCACCCTCAACGGGGTCGCCCTCGACGAGGAACTCCACCGTGCCCGCGCCGACGTAGCCCACGGCCTCGCCCAGCTTGACGGCGGCGTCGAACAGGGCCTGACGGGTCGCGTCCGACAGGCCCGGGGCCGGTGACTCCTCGACGATCTTCTGGTGGCGGCGCTGGATGGAGCAGTCCCGCTCGAAGAGGTGGGCCACGGTGCCGTGAGTGTCGCCCAGGATCTGCACCTCCACGTGCCGGGGCCGCTCCACGAAGCGCTCGATGAACAGGGTGTCGTCGCCGAAGGCGGCCAGGGCCTCCCGGCGGCTGGCCGCGGCGGCCTCCTCGAAGCCCGCCGGCTCGCGCACCACGCGCATACCCTTGCCGCCGCCCCCGGCGCTGGCCTTGATGAGCAGGGGGTAGCCGATGGCCGCGGCGGCCTCGGGGGTGGCGTCGTTGGAGCCCTGGAGCACGGGCACGCCCGCGTCCTGGGCGATCGCCCGGGCGCGCACCTTGCTGCCGAGGGCCTCCATGGCCTCCGGCGAGGGGCCGATCCAGGTGAGCCCGGCGTCGATCACCGCCCGGGCGAAGGCCGCGTTCTCAGCGAGGAAGCCGAAGCCCGGGTGCACCGCGTCGGCGCCGGCGCGCGCGGCCGCGGCGAGGACCGCGTCGATCTTCAGGTAGCTCTCCGCGGCGGGCGCGGGGCCGATGCGGACGGCCTCGTCGCAGGCGCGCACGTGGGGGTTGTCCGCGTCCGCGTCGGAGAACACGGCCACGGTGGCGATGCCCAGCTCCCGGCAGGTGCGGGCGATGCGGCAGGCGATCTCGCCGCGGTTGGCGATGAGCAGCTTCTCGATAGGCCGCTGTTGCTTGGACATGGGGGCCCTCTAGTGGCGGAAGACGCCCCAGGACATGGTGCCCTGGACCGGCGCGTTGTGGCAGGCGGAGAGGGCGATGCCCAGGACGGTGCGGGTGTCGCGGGGATCGAGGATGCCGTCGTCCCAGAGCCGCGCGGTGGCGAAGTAGGGGTCGCTCTCCCGGTCGATCTGGTCGCGCATCCACTGCTTGATGGCGCCCAGCTGCTCCTCGTCGACCTCCTGGCCCCGGCGGGCCGCGGAGTCCCGACGCAGGATGTCCATCACCCCGGCCAGCTGCTCCCCGCCCATGACCGCGATGCGGTGGGTGGGCCAGGTGAAGAGGAAGCGCGGGCTGTAGGCCCGGCCGGACATGGCGTAGTTGCCCGCGCCGTAGCTGGCGCCGATCATCACGGTGATGGCCGGCACCTCGGAGTTGCTCACCGCGTTGATGAGCTTGGCCCCGTTGCGGATGATGCCCTTCTCCTCGACGTCCCGCCCCACCATGAAGCCGGTGATGTTCTGGAGGAAGACCAGGGGGATGTTGCGCTGGTTGCAGAGCTGGATGAACTGCGCGCCCTTCTGAGCGCTCTCGGAGAACAGCACGCCGTTGTTCGCCAGCACGCCCACCCGGTAGCCGTGCAGGTCGGCGAAGCCGGTGACCAGGGTCTCGCCGTACAGAGGCTTGAACTCCAGGAAGCGCGAGCCGTCCACCAGCCGGGCGATGACCTCCCGGACGTCGTAGGGCGTGCGCGGGTCCTGAGGCACCACCCCCAGCAGCTCCTCGGGGTCGTAGATCGGCGCGTCGCCGGGGCCGGTGGGGGGCGGCCCCTGCTTCTCCCAGCGCAGCGCGCCCACCAGCTCGCGGCCGATGCGGATGGCGTCCAGCTCGTCCCGGGCCAGGAAGTCCGCCGCGCCGCTGATCTTCGCGTGCATGGTCGCGCCGCCGAGGCTCTCGTCGTCCACCACCTCGCCCGTGGCCATCTTGACCAGGGGCGGGCCGGCGAGGAAGACCTTGGCCCCGCCGTCCACGAACACCGTGTAGTCGCTCATGCCCGGCAGGTAGGCGCCGCCCGCGGTGGAGTTGCCGAACACCAGCGAGATGCTGGGGATGCGGGCCTTGCTGCGCTCGGTGATGTCCCGGAAGGTCTTGCCGCCGGGGGTGAAGATCTTCGACTGGTTGGGCAGGTCCGCGCCGGCCGACTCCACCAGGGAGATGCTCGGCAGCCGGTTCTCCATGGCGATCTCGGCCAGCCGGTGGCCCTTCTGCACGCCGTACTCGTTGATGGCGCCGCCCTGGATCGTGGACTCATTGGCCGTGATCACGCACTCCACGCCGTTGACCACGCCCACGCCGCCCACCAGCCCCGCGCCGACCGTGGCGCCCTTGATCTTGTGGGCCGCCAGGGGGGCGACCTCCAGGAACCAGCCGTCGGGGTCCACCAGGCGCTCGATGCGCTCACGGGGCAGCAGCTTGCCGCGCTTGAGGTGTCGGCTGTTGTACTTCTCGCCGCCGCCCTCCCGGGCCTTCGCCAGCGCGGCGCCGAGCTTCTCCACAGCGACCAGCCCGCCCTCGCGGCGCGCGACGAAGTCAGGGCTGGCAGCGCTCAGCCGGCTTCGCAGGATGGGGAAGTCGCTCACGCCGTCGCCTCCTCGCCGCGCAGCCCCAGCATCACCCGGGCCTCGTCCGGGGAAGCGATGGCGCGCCCGGCCTCACGGGCGATGCCCACCAGGGCCTCGATCAGCCGGCCGTTGCCGTCGGTCTTGCTGCCGTCGGGCAGGTAGAAGGTGTCCTCCACGCCCGTGCGCAGCTGGCCGCCCAGCTCAGCGGTGGCCCGGTGGACCTCCCAGATCTCCTGGCGGCCGATGACGATGGACTGCCAGTGGGCGCCCTCGGGCAGCTCGTCGATGAGCAGCGGCAGCCAGGACTTCTTCGCCGGCATGCCGCTGGAGACGCCCATGACGAAGGAGACGTGGGCCGGGTCGTCCACGATGCCCGCGCGGCGGAACATGTCGACGCTGCGCACGATGCCGGTGTCGAAGCACTCGCACTCGGGGGTGATGCCCAGCGCCCGCATCTGCTCGGCGAAGGCCTGGATCTTCTCCACCGGGTTGTCGAAGACCATGGGCGGCCAGGCCCACTCGCCGCTGCGGCGCACCTTCAGGTAGTTCAGGCTGCCGGCGTTGAGCGCCGCGATCTCCGGTCGGCAGCGCTCCAGGCAGGCCTGGGGCCCGGAGATGTCGGGGCCCACCACGCCGGTGGAGAAGTTCAGGATGACACCGGGGCAGGCGTCCCGGATGGCGTCGGCGATCGTGGCCACCACGTCCGGGTCCCAGGTGGGCAGGAAGCCCATGCCGGGGCGCTGGTCGCGGAAGTGGCAGTGCATGATGCTCGCGCCGGCGTCGAAGGCGTGCTTCGCGGCGGCGGCCATCTGCTCGGGGGTGACGGGCACGGGGTGCTGCTGGGGGTTGGTGAGCACCCCGGTCAGCGCGCAGGTGACGATCGCTTTATCCACGATTTCTCCAGTTGTAGTCAGTGACTACAAGCCTCGAGGGCGACCGTCAAGGGGTTACAAACTCAAGAGACTGTTCCGGGAGGGCCCATGTTGTTGACCATCGCGCTGCTCATCGCCTGCGGCGACAAGGACACCCTCGCCTGCGGCCCTGGCACCCACGAAGAGGACGGCCTGTGCCTGCCGGACGTGGACACCGCCGCGCCAGCCCCGGGCGACGACACCGGCGCGCCCCTGGATGACACCGGCGCCGATGACACCGACGAGGGCGGCGCCACGGACGACACAGCCGGGGGCGACACCGGTAGCACCGACGACACCGGCGGCACCGACGACACCGGCGGCACCAACGACACCGCCCCCCCGGGCGTGGACGCCGACGGCGACGGCTACACCTCCGCGGCCTCGGGCGGCGCGGACTGTGACGACAGCGACGCCGCCATCAACCCCGCGGCCACGGAGATCTGCGGCAACGGCGTCGATGATGACTGCGACGCCACGCCCGGCGACTGCGCCTGGACCGGCGAAAAGCGGCTCTCGGACGTGCCCTACCTCTCGCTGGACGGCGATCAGAACAACGATCGCGCCGGCGAGACCCTGGCGGTGGGCGACTACAACGGCGACGGCCTGCTGGACCTCGCCGTGGGCGCCCCGCGGGCCGACGCCCCGGGCCTGGAGATGGGCGCGGTCTATGTGGTCTACGGGCCCATCACCGAAGATCTGAACCTCTACGACGCCACCCCCATCTTCACCGGGCCGCGCGCGGAGGACTACCTGGGCGCGGGGCTGCTCACCGTGCCTGATCTGGACGGCGACGGCGACGACGAGCTGCTCATCGGCGCGTCGGGCAAGCGGCAGGGCTACTCGCTGGCCACCAACGGCGGGGCGTGGCTGGTGACGGACATGGACAGCGGGCTGGCGGGCGCGGTCGCCTACACCCCGGCCTCGGAGGAGTCCGGCTTCGGGGCCGCGCTGGCCGCCGCGGATCTCAGCGGCGACGGCGTCGCCGAGCTGATCATCGCCGCCAGCTACGACGAGGACTACGCGGGCGGCGCCGGCATCGTCTACCTCTTCTCGGGCACGCCGACCGCGACCTCCGCGGAGGACGCGGACATCACCCTCTACGACGACGGCGTCGGCGATCGCACCCTGCTCCTCGGCTCGGCGACAGCGACGGCGGACCTGAACGGCGACGGCCAGGACGACCTGCTGGTGAGCGCGCCCAACTACTACAGCGCCGACCTGGGCGGCGACAGCGCGGTGCTCGTGTTCTACGGCCCGCTCTCTGGCGTCACCTTCGCCTCCGGCGCCGACCACATCCTCTACGCCCCCTACACCGACGCCGCGGACCTCGGGGGCTACATCAACGGCCTCGCCATCACCGGCGACAACGACGGCGACGGCTACCCGGACTTCGCGGCGGGCTCGCCGGACCGAACCGCCGACATCCCCTACGGCAACAACGCCGGCATCGCCTACGGGGTGGGCGGCGGCCAGCTCTCGGGCTTCCCGTCCCAGGCGACCTCCCTCTTCTTCGCGGACTGGCGCGCGGAAGGCAGCGAGGGGACCATGTTCCTGGGCTACACCGTGAGCGGCGCGGGGGACGTGGACGGCGACGGCCGGGACGACGTGCTGATCGGCGCGCCGGGCCCCGGAACCTACAGCAAGACCGGCGGCGCCGCGCTGCTCTACTACGGGCCCATCTCGGGCGACGTCACGGACCTGGACGCCGACATCAACCTGTACGCGAGCTCGTACGGCTGGCTCTTCGGCGCCTCTCTGGCGAGCGCCGATCTCGACGGTGACGGCCTCTCGGAGCTGATCGCCGGGGCCACCACGGCGGACGGCGGCGCGACGTACTCCGGGGCGGTGCTGCTGCTGCCCTGGGGCGACTACTGAGACGCGCCAGCGGCGCCGTCAGGGGACCAGCGCCTCGGCGACGAGCGCGAGCAGCTGCGCGGGGGCGTAGGGCTTGGGCAGGAAGCGGGCGGTGCCCTGGATCGCCTGGGAGACCGCCTCGGTCTCCTCGGGGTAGCCGGAGGTGTAGATGACCCGCAGCTCCGGCCACCGGGCCGTGAGCCGGTCGGCCAGCTCGACGCCGCCGACCATGGGCATGACGAGGTCGGTGACCAGCAGCGCCGGCGGCTCGGGGAGCTTGGCGGCGACGGCGGCGGCGACGGCGCCGTTCGGGGCCGTGATGACGTGGTGGCCCGCCCGGCTGAGCACGCTCTGGGACAGCTCCCGGATCAGCAGGTCGTCCTCCACCAGCAGCACGGTGTGATGCCTCGACTCCTGGCCGCTGTCCGCCTCGGGCGGGGCGACCTTGGCGTCGTGGGCGCGCAGGTTTGCCTCGGCGCAGCGGGGCAGCCGGATCGCGAAGCAGGTGCCGCGCCCCTCGACGGGCTGCACGCTGAGCGAGCCGCCGCTCTGGGTGATGATCCCGTGGCTGGTGGCCAGCCCGAGGCCGGTCCCCTCGCTGACGGACTTGGTGGTAAAGAAGGGCTCGAAGATGCGGTCGCGCAGCGCCTCCGGGATGCCCTCGCCGGTGTCCCGCACCTCGATGCACACCCACTCGCCGCCGATGGCGGTCGCCGACGGCGCCTCCGTGCGGTTGTGGGCGCTGATGGTCAGCAGCCCGCCCTGGGGCATGGCGTCCCGGGCGTTGGCGGTGAGGTTCATCAGGACCTGCTCCAGCTGGCTCACCTCGATCCACACCGGCCAGAGGCCCTCCTCCAGCTCGAACCGCAGCACGATGGACTCCCGCAGCAGGCTCCGGAGCAGGGACTCGCCGCGGGCCAGGAGCTCGGGGACGCGCACCACCTTGGGCTTCGAGACCCGCTTGCGGGCGAAGGCGAGCAGCTGATCGGTCAGGCGCGCGCCCTGCTGGGCGGCGGACATGATGGTCGTGATGTGCTTGAGCAGCGGGCTGCTGTTTCCGACGCGCAGCTCCAGCAGCTCCAGGTGGCCGAAGATGATGGTCAGCAGGTTGTTGAAGTCGTGGGCGATGGCGCCGGACATCTGACCGAGGCTCTCGGTGCGCGCCGCCCTCAGCACGCGGGCCTCCAGGTGCCGCTGCCGGGTGATGTCGATGAGCACCCCGATGACGCGGGTGGGTGCGCCCTGGTCGTCGCGGAGGATGATGCAGCGGTCGTCGACCTCGAGCTCACGACCGCTGCTGTGCCGCATGTGGAGCACGCCGCTCCAGTGGGTGTCACCGCCGCTGATGGCCTCCGCCAGGGAGCGCAGCGTCACGTTCTTGTTGTCGTCGCGCACGTGCTCGTCGAAGCTCTGCGTGGAGGGGGGCGTGGAGGGATCCATGCCCAGCAGCTCGTAGAACGCCGGGCTCCACCACTGCTGGTTCGACTGGAACTCGACCTCCCAGAGAGCGCACGCGGAGAGCTGGCTGGCGTAGCGATAGCGCTCCAGCTCCACCTTCAGCTGGTGGTTCTCCTCCCGCAGTGCTGTGAGCTGAGCGAGCAGCTCGCTCTCAGTCGCGCCCACGCCGACCTCCCTGTGCTTCAGTCTACGCCTGCTCGCCCGCCGGCGTCGGTTTTGTCGACGACGGCATCGTCCTGGGGCCCCTCGAGGCCGCTCAGCAAGGCGGCCAGCGCCGCGGCCACCCGCGCGCGACGCGCGTCCGGCGGCAGCGCGTCGAGGCCGGTGCCCCGGGCGATCAGCGGCTCGAACAGGAGCCAGCCGAGGGTCGCGGCCTCGGCGACGGCCATGGCCCCGGCCATCGCCTCCGCGGCCTCCTCCCCCACCCGCTCGCGCATGACCGGCATCATGGTCGCGGTGGGGATGCCCTCAGCCGATCGCCGGGTGATCATCACGTGGGCCAGCAGGTCCACCACCCAGCGCTCCCGGTCCAGGACGGCCAGCCCGCCGCCCACCGCCGCGGCCAGATCCCGATCCATCTCGCCGAGGATCGCCGCGCCGGTCTCTCGAAAGACCCGCCGCAGCACGGCCATCACCAGCCCCTCCTTGCCGCCGAAGTATCGGTGCACAAGTCCGTGATTGACCCCGGCCTCCGCGGCGATCTCCCGCACGGAGACCTTGTCGGGCGGCCGCTCGCGCAGCAGCGCCGTGGCCGCCACGATCAGCCGCTCCCGGCCCTCGTCTGCGTTCATCCGCGCTGGCTTGCCGATCCGTGACACCCCTCCACCTAACCGCCTCAACAGGCTAAGAGGTCAACCATGACTGAAACCCCTCCCCTCGAAGAGCTCGTTGAGTTCCCCTCCACGTTCACCTTCCGGGTCGTCGCCGCCGCCGCGCACGATCTGGCCGATCGCTGCGCCGCCCTGGTGAGCGAGGCGGTGGGCCGCGCCCACGATGCCCTCGAGCAGCAGCCCTCCAAGAACGGCAACTACCACTCGGTCCGGGTCGCGATCCGCGTCGAGACCGCCGATGAGATCCGCGCGGCCTACGCCGCGCTCAAGACCGTCGACGGCGTAAAGCTGCTGCTCTGAGCACACTTGTTCGCCGTAGCCTCCTGAGCGGCTCCGACCATGCGCATCGCCGTCCTCTGCTCCGCCCATGGCTTCGGCCACGTCACCCGCCAGCTGGCGGTCGCTGAGCACCTGACCGCCCTGGGCGCCGCGCCGACGTTCTTCACGGCGGCCCCCGCGTCGATCCTGCGGGAGACCCTGCCGGAGCTGTCGATCCGCCCCTGGGTGATGGACGTCGGGGTGGTCCAGCCGGACGGCATCCACCACGACGCGGCGGCGACGCTGGCGCGGCTGGCGTCCGTGTGCTCCGAGGCGGCGATCGACGCGCTGGCCGAGGCGGTGTCGGGCTTCGATCGGGCGGTGGTGGACGTGGCCCCGGCGGGGCTGGAGGCCTGCCGGCGGGCGGGGGTGCCGGCGCTGGCGGTGGGGAACTTCGACTGGGCCTGGATCTACCGCCGCTACCCGGCGCTCCACGGCTGGGCCGATCGCTTCGCGGACTGGCAGGCGCCGCACCCGGCGGTCGCGCTGACGCCCGGGCCGGGCCTGCGCGGCTTCGCCTCGGTGGAGACGCTGGGCGTGGTGGCCCGGCGGCGGCCGGCGCGGCGGGTGGTGGGCTCCAGGGAGCGGGGGGTGCTGGTGAGCTTCGGCGGTCACGCCGAGATGCCTCTGCGGCTGCCTTCGATCCCCGGGGTCCGGTAC
>Ga0316204_10004367_pt1 | contig 25513 bp, 25 predicted proteins | sample 6monrhotite_MG_2_FD_205661 | JGI IMG/M metagenome (GOLD analysis project Ga0316204, IMG submission 205661) | Microbial mat bacterial communities from mineral coupon in-situ incubated in ocean water Damariscotta River, Maine, United States -... | ecosystem: Environmental > Aquatic > Marine >...
CCGAACACAGCCATCCAGTCTTGTTCAGCTTCTTGCCGACCGAAAATCCCGCTGTGCCTTTTTCGACTGCAAAGATCGTGACCCCGCGCGAACCTTTTGGGGTAGATTCCGGCTGAGTGCAGAATAGTACGTTAACGCCTGAAGGCGGGACTGAACAGCTAGAGAACGCCCGATCCGTCGCGAAGTGAGGACAAGCTGTTTAATCCAAAAACAAGAACGAAAGATGCGTCACATCATGATGTCCATGTTTCTTGTTGCAGTCTGCGCCACTACTCTTATGAGGCGAACGCCTTGAAAACGACACAACGTTTGGTAACGAAGGTCGTGGGCAAACTTCGGCCAAAATATTGACCCAATTCCCCATCATCTGAAACGAAACAAATTTTTACAGGATACCCGATGCGTCTTCAATCAGCACTGCTTCTGGGCAGCATACTTTCAGTCATGTTTGGTTCAAATGCCATGGCGCAGAACAAGTTTCTGGCCCCAGCAACGGTAGACCACACTTATCCTAGGGCTGTTTCATGCTCTGCACCGACTGGCATGGTGGCTTTCGCGTCCAACCTCGCACCGTTGGATGTCTATCTGGCTCGATCGGGTCCATCATCTGACAGCGACTACATCAACACATTTTTTGAACTCGAAACCCAGATATTGCTCGCAAGAGACTTCATGACAACGACTGATGCTGACGTAGCTGAAATCTGTAACCAACTCGAGCAAGGTGGCGTCAGTGATGAACTGCAAAACTCACTACAATCGGCCATTGAAGCTGACCTACTCTGGTGGCCAATAAATACTAGAATGGGCGTACTATCGCGGCCAGACGAAACCGATGCTACACTACAAACGATTAACACTGGATACGTTTCGGCGAAGCACGTCTCTTTTGTTTCAGAACCGGAATGGGTGCGTATGACCGCCCCCAATCGCCTCGGATATCTATCGCTTGGTGATCGTTACGACCCAGTTCCAATCGCCTCTATTGAAGGAATAGACACAGATAATGCACGCGCTGTTGCCGCTGACAGTACACCTTCGGTCTGGGCCTGCCTCTCTGGGTTCAATATGTCGCCTCTTCTGCAGTTTTTCGCCACCGTAGACGATGGCAGCGGCAATCCAGTGGTCCTACCATTTCATCAAACTGAGTTTGCAATCGAAAACGGTATTTGGTCGGATTGCACATTCGATGATGAAGTTGAAGTAGACGAATCTGAGTTGGATGGCATTCCTTATAAGCCCCTTGAATATGTGGCCAACTGTCCAGCAAAGACCATCGACGGTATCGAGATCGATGCACGATTTCTACCGGTATCGTATGGTGCAATGGGTGGCTATGGCACAAATTTTGCGTTGCTATGCCCTGCGATGACTGTCGAAATCCTGCAAGATGATTGCGATCAGGGCAATGAGTATTCATGTGACGGCTTGGCGGAATTTCTTGAGCGATAAACATTTGAAGGACCAACAAGATGCCTTGGGCACACGGAACATATTTTACGGAAAATGATGAAAAGCAGGCTCGCGACTTTTTGAAGTCCCAAGGCTTAACAGATGATCAAATCGAAGGGGTTAATCACTGGCATAGATCGCATATTGGTGGACAACTCGCATTATGGGTTGGTGTCGCGATGATCATTGGCGCAGTGATCGGGTTTACATTGGGTCAGGTCTGAATGCAGAAAAGAACGAACGTGAAAAGCAAAGACGAAGAAGAACGTGAGTACGATCAGCAGCATGGCAGCGAAGCTGTCACAGACTACGCTGTCTGCTTGCACTGCAACAATCCATTCCCGGTTTCAGAAGGTGTGGTGACCGCTGATGCAGCCATTTGCGATGTTTGCAATGATTGATGATCGGCCAATGGCGGCACGATTTCTGACGGCTCATAAGCCTGCGTTTTTGAGGCGGTGACCGTTAGCACAGAGTTGCATCATTAGCCTTTCAGCACGCGTTGCCCGTAATCGCGCAGATTTCCTCTGGGATCGACGTATCGATAGAGTGTGACAGGCCGGACACCCAGCTCTTTGCATAATTCAGAAACAGACGTGTCACGATTGGCCATTGCGGCCTGCGCCATCCGCACCTGAGTTTTCGTCAGCGCAAATTTCCGTCCACCTTTCCGTCCCCGTGCGCGGGCGGCCTGAAGCCCAGCCATGGTGCGTTCGCGGATCAGCTCGCTCTCAAATTCCGCCAATGCAGCGAAGATGCCAAATGAAAGACGGCCCGCCGCCGTTGTGGTGTCGATCTGCGCGCCTTGCCCGGTCAACACCTTGAGACCAGCTCCTCTCTCAGACATTAGGCTGACAGTTTTGACAAGGTGATGGAGGCTGCGTCCCATGCGGTCGAGTTTCCAGACAACCAGCACATCGCCTTTCCGCAACGCCTTCAGACAGCCTTCCAGGCCGAGCCGATCATCTTTTTTGCCTGATGCCAGATCAGAATAGATCTGATCCTCGGCAACGCCCGCGGCGATCAGCGCATCCCGTTGTAAATCAAGGGACTGGCTTCCATCCGCTTTCGAGACCCGCGCATATCCAATCAGCATATTTCACAAACGGTCGTTTGGGGAATGGTTTGAATTTCCATCGGGATGGCCGCATAAGTTATTACATAATCAGTTTCTTATTCAAGAGTACCCAATCACTCCTTTGAAAGCAAAAGAAACATGGCGCATCGTACCATCCTGACCGAGCGGCAACGCGCAGCTCTTTTTGATTTACCCACCGACGAACCCTCAATCCTTCAGCACTACATCCTGTCGGATGAAGATCTGGAAATCATCGGCACCCGTCGCCGCGCACGGAACCAGTTTGGTTTTGCGCTTCAGTTGTGCGCGCTTCGCTATCCTGGGCGGTTGTTGGCACCAGGGGAAACGATCTCCGAACCAATAACAAATTTTTTAGCTGCTCAGCTTGGCCTAAATCCTAGCGACTTGATCGACTACGCACATCGGGCGGAGACAAGGCGAACCCATCTTATCGAACTTAGGTCTGTCTTTGGCTACCGGATGTTCTCTGGTCGTGGCGCGCGTGATTTGAAGGCTTGGCTTGAACGGGAAGCGGAAACGGCCCGGTCAAACGAAGATCTGGCGCGCCGATTTGCTACGGAATGTCGGCGTACCCAAACCATCCTGCCCGGCATATCGGTCATCGAACGGTTATGTGCTGATGCTCTTGTCTCGGCAGAACGCTACATAGAAAGCCGCATCGCAGACCGGCTAAGCCATGCAATGCGGGATCGGCTGGACGGCCTTCTGACAGAAATGGTTGGTGGTACAGTCAGCCGTTTTGTTTGGCTTCGGCAATTCGAAGTGGGCAAGAACTCAGCAGGTGCCAGTCGTCTCCTTGACCGCTTGGAATTCCTGCGAGATCTGGGGCTCTGTCCTGATACTCTAGAGGGCATCCCGCCTCATCGTGTCACGCGATTGCGCCGACAAGGCGAACGGTATTTTGCCGATGGATTACGGGATATCACCAGTGATCGACGGCTTGCCATCCTTGCGGTTTGCGCGGTGGAGTGGCACGCCGCCACAGCCGATGCATTGGTAGAGACCCATGACCGTATTGTCGGAAAGACATGGCGAGATGCCAAGAAGATATGCGATGCGAGGATAGCGGACGCGAAACTCACGGTTCACGACACTCTGAAGTCATTCAAAAACCTGGGTGCCGCGCTGCTGGAAGCAAAGGGAGATGAGGCATCGCTCAATGCGGCAACCGAAACGGCCTGTGGATGGTTGCATCTTGAAGGCCTTGTAGCGACTGCCGCAGAGCTGACCGATACGATGGCCGCCGATCCTTTGGCTCATGTTTTGCAAGGCTATCATCGGTTCCGGCGCTATGCCCCACGTATGTTGCGTGCACTTGATATCCATGCAGCAGCTATTGCTGAACCGCTGATGGCTGCTGCTGCAATTATCAAGGATGACCAGAAGGGTGTGCATCGATCTCCTGACTTTCTTCGGCGTGGATCAAAATGGCATCGCCACCTCAATACTCGGGACGCGGATGATTATCGGTTGTGGGAGGTAGCGGCACTTTTCCATCTGCGCGACGCATTCCGGTCAGGTGACATCTGGCTGGCCCATTCCCGGCGCTATGCCGATCTGAAACAGGCCTTAGTGCCAATTGAAGCGGCGAAAGCAACGCCCAGATTGACCGTGCCATTCGATCCAGAAACCTGGATTGCCGATCGCAAAGCGCGAATGGCCGATGGACTGACCCGCCTCGCCAACGCCGCCCGAACCGGGGCGATACCTGGCGGGTTCATTGAAAATGGTGTGTTGAAAATTGATCGGTTGAGTTCAGCAGTGCCAGAAGAGGCCGACGCCTTGGTGCTTGATCTCTATGGCCGTCTACCAGCTGTTCGCATCACAGATCTCTTATTAGAAGTTGATGACGAGATAAGCTTTACCGATGCCTTCATGCACCTGCGAACGGGTTCGCCCTGCAAGGATCGTGTCGGGTTGCTGAACGTATTGCTGGCTGAGGGGGTGAATCTGGGCCTGAGCAAAATGGCAGAGGCGACCAACACACACGACTTCTTTCAGCTATCGCGCCTGTCTCGCTGGCATATCGAAAGCGATGCCATCAACCGCGCACTCGCCATGGTGATTGCCGCACAATCAAACTTGCCGATGGCGGCGCATTGGGGCGGCGGTGTCACCGCATCGAGTGATGGGCAGTTCTTCCCCGCCGCGCGGCAAGGCGAAGCGATGAATCTCATCAATACAAAATACGGCTCCGAACCGGGCCTGAAGGCCTATACGCATGTCTCTGATCAGTTCGGCCCATTTGCCACTCAGAATATCCCTGCCACAGTCAGTGAGGCACCGTATATACTGGACGGATTGCTGATGAATGAGACGGGCCGGAAGATCAAAGAACAGTACGCCGACACCGGCGGCTTCACTGATCACGTATTCGCAGTGACGGCGTTGTTGTCATATCGCTTCATCCCGCGCATCCGTGATCTGCCGTCCAAGCGCCTATATCTGTTTGACACGGCAGCTGCGCCAAAGGAACTGCGTGGGCTGATCGGTGGCAAAATCAGAGAAAAGCTAATAGCTGAAAATTGGCCCGACATCTTGCGCGCCGTGGCCACTATGGCCGCAGGCATCATGCCGCCCAGTCAGTTGCTAAAGAAGTTCGCGGCCTACCCACGTCAGCATGAATTGGCCGTGGCCCTGCGCGAAATCGGTCGCATCGAACGGACGCTGTTTATTATTGAGTGGCTACTCGATGCTGACATGCAGCGGCGCGCCCAGATCGGTCTCAATAAAGGGGAGGCCCATCATGCTTTGAAAAACGCGCTGCGCATCGGTCGGCAGGGTGAAATCCGAGATCGTACCACCGAAGGCCAGCACTATCGCATGGCTGGCCTGAATCTCCTCGCCGCCATCATCATCTACTGGAACACAAAGTACCTCGGCCACGCTGTCGCCGCCAGAAACCACGCCGGTCTCGACTGTTCACCAGCCCTTCTATCGCACATCTCACCCCTCGGTTGGGCACACATCCTGCTCACAGGCGAATACAGATGGAAAAACCGCTCATGACCCGCCTTAACGTACTATTCTGCACTCAGCCGGAATCTACCCCTATATGGGGGGTCACCTCGGCGTCGCACAGATGCAGGAACGGGAAACGCGATGCAGGCGCGCCAACTATGTCCATCAGGGAACTTTCCGAGCGATCAAAATGCAGCGTATCTAGCAGAACGCCGATATCGTCACGTGCCGTTTTGTCGACGATCTTCAAAGCCGACGAAAGGTTCGGAACAGTCGTCCAGGGAAAGAATTCCAAGACCGGAGACAAGTGATAAGCGGCGGCAATTTCGGCGAAGCGCGCGAGGTTTTGGCTCAGACGATCGAGGTTTGGATCATAAGGCGCGGTCACTATGTAGCGAGCGCCCAGCTTTGCACCTGCTTCCAGAAATGGCGCCATCGCAGATGGATTGAAGTCGGGCGTTAGACGCACGAACTCGATGTGGTACTCGCCGCATGTTTGCCCGCGATATAGCCAAAGGTCATCGCAGGCCCCAGATTTATACCCCCTGCCGGATAGTGCCCGCCCATAACGCTGGCCATGTCTGCACCTGCCGCATAAAGACCTTCGATCACGTCGCCGCCATCATTTAGCACTTGCGCATCTTCATTGGTTTTCAAGCCTGCAAATGTGCCAAAGCTTCCGGGAATGACACGCACCGCAAAAAACGGACCCCGATCCAGCGGTGCAACGCAGGGATTGGGTTCTTGCGTTGGATCCCCTTGAAGCCGGTTATAGGGCGTGGTCCCGCGACCGAATGCAGGATCTTCGCCGCGCAGGGCATGGGTGTTGTAGTCGCGCACCGTATGCTCAAGGCCATCGGGGTCGATGCCACAAGCCAACGCAAGTTCCCGTAGCGTCTTTCCATACTTGAGATATCCATTTCGAACAAAGGGCCCAACTGGTAGCGGACGCGGCCGCGAGATGCCTAGCCCATACATGCGCTGAAACGCCCGTGCGCACACGAGCCAGGATTCTGCAGTCTTTCCGTCTGGCGTCGCATCCAGCATGGCGCACACATAGTCGTGGTACCCATTGCCTTCGTTGCAGAACCTACGCCCGTTCTTGAGCACACCGATGATACCCGGTTTCCCGCGCTCGATAATGTGAGGAAACAGGCTGTACGTCCCGTCCGGTTTCGGGACCTCGGAAACCGGGCAGTAGGCAGAAGGTGATGCCAGCGAGCGATCAAACGCGGCTCCGACAGTTTCAGCCAAAGCGGCGCCTGCCCCGGTACTGTGTTCGGTCGCCAGAGTTTTCGGCGGCATGCGCTGCGGCGACAGCGGCGCAATCCGGTCAGGATCGTGAGGCGCGCCGCCGGTCGCAAGGACGACGCCCAGTCGCGCGTCTATTCTCCCTTCGCCGGCAGCGTCCGCGTATTCGACCCCTTGCACGCGACCTTCGCTCTTAATCAACCGCGTCACATCTACGGATGTGCGCAGGTCCACGCCCGCGTCGGGCGCTGACTTCAGCAACCGTGCGACCGAAGCGCCTCGTCAGCCGATGGTTGCCAATCGCTCGTCGCCGTCAGATTCCAGTTGATCTGCGAATTTTTCGAGTTCCACATCCGAAATCGAAACGGAATGCTCGGAGGCCGGATAGGCTCCGTTCGCGACATCGTCACCGAACTCCCTGAATGCAGCGATCCGTTCCTGCTGAAGCCGGTCCAGCTCGCTGTGGAAATCCCGGTAGGTCTTGGCATGGCGCGGTTTGTGGCCAGGCGTGTAGCCCAAAACGTCCTCGGCGAAGAGATATTGCGCATCGGCATGGGGTCCTGCCCCCATGCCGAGGAGGACGAGTTTCGTCCGTTTGGCGATCTCGGCCGCAACACGGTCCGGGACCACTTCCAGTTCCGCCCCGAAGCACCCAATCTCTTCGAGTGCCTTCACATGTCTGAAGACCTCCATGGCGCTGTCCGCCGTCTTGCCAACCGCCTTGAAGCCGCCGGTCCAGGTCGCCTTCGAAGGGATCAATCCAACATGGCTCACAACCGGAATGCCGTCATCCGCCAGAGCCTTGATTGTTCCAAACGCCGCCGCGCAATAGACGCAGTCGCCGCCCAACTGCATCGCCCGATGCGCCGCGCGCTGATAGTCTTCCAGCGTAACCAACTCCCCATAAAGCAGCCCGACCTGAACGAAACAGTTTCCAGCGGCTTCGCGCATCTCTGGGGTCCAAGCCGGGTCGATGATCGACAGCATATCGATCCCAGCCTCGGACGCAGCGGCGGCCTCGTCTGGTGTATCGACATAAAGCATGGTGAGTTTGCGCTTGCCCTTCAGCGCGCGGATGTCCGCAACCGTTGGCCGTTTGTGATAGAGTCCCATGGTTTCTCCTTCGCTCACGCTGCCGTAAGCAATTTTTTCAGGTTGCGCGCGGGGTCCGACAGTAACGCCGCATCCACTCGGGCTCCTATCAGCCTTTGTGCGATCTTGATGTCCTTGGCGACCGCATTACCCCGGCCCAACCCTGCTGCACCGACAAGCGCGCCGACACCGTCAAGAAAGAACAGAATTTCTACCCCGTCACCGAGCGCTCGGATCACCGTCGGATTTCCCGAGGTATCGCCGACACCCTGGAGGCCCAGATCGTATTGATCTGACCAGAACCAGACCGGTATATCAAAACTCGCATCTCCGCCGCCAAGGTTGCGGCCGGCAACCTCGCCCTGCGCCTGCGCGTTCTGCCATGTCTCGTATCGCCTGTAGTTTCCTTCGGACGTCCGGACCGCCGCGCAGTCGCCTGCCGCGTAGATCAGCGGGTCATCCGTCATGAGCTGGCCGTCGACCCGGATGCCATTCTCAACCGTCAGTCCGGTGGACCCGGCCAATTCGTCGTTTGGCACAACGCCAATCGCGGCGATGACCAGATCGGCTTGGAGGAAGCGTCCGTCTTCCAACTCCACGCCGCGGTCGGTGCAAGAGGCTATGTGAACGCCACAGAGAATGCTTACACCTTCCTCTTGATGCTTCGTCGCCAGCCGCGTTGCCAGCCGCTCCGGCACATTGCGTCCCAGAGGCCGCGGACCGGCCTCGACAACCGTGACATGAAGACCACGGGTCCTGAGTTCTGCGGCAAGCTCGAGCCCGATAAGCCCTGCTCCTACGATTACCAACTTCGTTGCATTTTCGGCAGCGGCATAGATTGCGTTCGCGTCCCCGATTGTCCGCAGAACCTGCGCCCGGTCGCCGCCGGGACAGGTCAGCGGGCGCGGCCGCGCTCCGGTCGCGAGAAGAAGTTTATCGTAAGCGATTGAGCCGCCATCCGACAGCGACACCTCCTGCGCATTGCGATCGATAGCAGTAGCACAGACGCCGCATTTGAGGTCGATCGCCTTTTCCGAAAGGAACTCTGGGGACGTGATCGGTTTTTCGACTGCGCCCGAGGCATCCGGTTTCGATAGCGGCGGTCGTTCATAGGGTAGCGTCTGCTCATGGCCGACAACCGTGATCGCGCCTTCGTACCCGGCATCGCGGGCCGAGAACGCCGCCCGGATCCCGCATTCTCCGGCGCCGATGATGACGATCCCGGCCATCCTAGATTTCGACGAAGACACGGTCGCCCTCGACCTTGACCGGGTAGGTGCCCAGATTGACGCAGACCGGCGCGCGCTTCGCCTCGCCCGTGCGGTAATCAAACTGCCCGTTATGCTTCGGACATTCGATTACATAGTCCATCACCAACCCGTCTTCGAGGTGCACCTGTTCGTGGGTACAAAGCCCATCAGTGCAGAAGAACTCGTCATTCGGGCTGCGATAGATCGCGAATGTCCGGTCTCCGTGATCGAAGCGGATCAGGTCCTCTTCGTCTATGTCATCCGTCGCACAAGCGTCGATCCACTCGGCCATGTCGTCTCCCTCCCCTTTTGATCTTTATTCTGCCGGAACGCTCAGCGCCTGCTCGTGCAAATCTTCCCGATATGGTCGGGCCGATCCGGGCAACTCGCGCTTGACGAAGAAATCCTCGTAGCGGAGCTGCCGCTTCAGCGCCGGCCAGATCTCGCGATAAGCGTCGAGGATCGAGGTATTGGGCGCGGGCAGGTCATGCTTGATCTTCTCGTGCAGCTCTGGCAGCCGGTGATAGGGCACCATCGGGAACATGTGGTGCTCGACGTGATAGTTCATGTTCCAGTAGACGAAGCGGCTGACCGGGTTGATATAGACCGTGCGGCTGTTCAGCCGGTGGTCGAGCACGTCCTCAGCTAGACCGGCGTGCTGCATGATACCGGTCATCACGTGATGCCAAGCGCCATAGAGCCGCGGCAAGCCGATGACCATCAGTGGCAAAATCGATTGCAACGCCACGGCAAGCACGATGGTCGCGAGGTAGATCAGAACCCAGACGCGGGCGACGCCGATGACCTTATGCTGCTCCTGTTCGGGAATGAATGTCGTTTCCTCTGGATCGAAATTCGCGGCGGCATTCACGAGCATCCGCTTCCACCCGTTCAGGGAATCGAAAACTCCAAAGAAGTTCAGGAAGATGCGGAACAGCGCAGGCGGACGCATCGCGACAATCTCGGGGTCGCGGCCAACGATAATTGTGTCCGTGTGATGCCGGGCATGGCTCCAGCGCCAAGACACGGGGTTCCGGATCATGCAGAAGGACGCGATCTGATAGACGACGTTGTTCATCCAAGGCGTCTTGAATGCAGTCCCATGCCCGCATTCGTGCCACCGACTATCCATAGCCGAGCCATAGAGCACGCCGTATGCAAGCCAGAACGGCGCCGACCACCAGGACGGCCAAAGCGCGATACCGATCCCTGCCAGAACGATCATGGACCCAAACAGTATGATCGCATCCCGGATAGCTGGCTGGTCGGAGCGCTGCATCAGCGCCTTCATCTCCTTGCGAGGGATGTCTGTGTGATACCAGTCGGCGGTGGCCAGACCGGTCTCGACGGCTCGCTCGGAGTCCGGGCCAAGCAAAGAATAGTCGCGCTTCGTCATAATGTCCTCCCGAAACAGCTTTTTTGAGATACAGGACACTTCTGGTTTCGCCCATACTTGAGCTTGAAAGTCACATCAAAATACATCAACATTGCATCCATTATGATGAAAATACATCAAGAGAAATGACGTCTCGTCGCCCCACGTTGAAGGATCTGGCAAGGGCCGCCGGTGTAGGCGTCGCCACGGTGGACCGGGTCCTGAACGAACGGCCCAACGTACGCGAGGCTACGATTGAATGCGTACTCGCGGCGGCGGAACGCATTGGATATCCGACCGGAAAGCTGGAAGCTATCAAACTGGACGCCGCGCGACCGATAGTGCAATTTGGGTTTGTCCTTCACAAGCCAGCCCAAGAATTCTATCGCAATTTTGCGCATGCCCTCAAAACCGCAGTCGCTGAGCGCATGGATATTCGCGGACGATGCGACGTGCGATTTGCTGCGTCACAGGCCCCGTCCGACTTTGCAAGCGAACTGACAGCTATCGCCAAGTCAGCTGACGTGCTTGCCACCTCTGCTATCAACCACCCGACGCTGTCGGAGACGATCCGCGCCCTTCAGCACGCGGGGAAACCGGTCTTTTCGCTGCTCAACGATGCCGCATCAGGCGTGCAGCAGAGCTATGTCGGCCTCGACAACGTCAAGGTCGGTCGGATCGCCGGGTGGATGATTGCCACGCAGATGCGGGAGGCTGGCAAGGTCGCCATCTTCATCGGCGGGAACCGATGGCACGGGCATATCCTTCGAGAGACGGGGCTCAGAAGTTACCTAAGGGATTACGCGCCGCAGCATGAACTTCTGGATGCCATCGTAAATTTGGAGACTCGACAGGTCACCTACGAGGCAACCCTTGATCTTCTCGACCGGCATTCTGATCTTCGCGGCATCTACGTGGCCGGCGGCGGGATGGAAGGCGCAATCGCAGCCCTGAGAGAAATGAGGCCGCCGGGCAAAGTGGCGCTGGTCGTGAACGAGTTGACAAACGAAAGCCGGGACGCGCTGACTGATCGTTACGTGAGCCTGGTGATCGCAACGCCGCTCGATCAGCTCTGTCGAGACCTCGTCGCGTCGATGATCGAATTGGCCCGAGGCGGCCCGAGCGAAACCTCAGACCAGCATTACCTCACCCCGCAGCTCTTCGTGCCGGAGTCTCTTTGAGGCTCAGGCGTCCCTGTCCATAATCCATTCGACTTCAGGTGCCGCCACAAAGCGCCATTTGCGTTTTGGTCCAGCCATCACGTTGAGGTAGTACATCTCGAACCCGTAGGGCGCGCCGCAAGGGTGGTGGCCACGCGGCACCAGAACCACGTCGCCGTCGCTGACGGCCATGGTTTCATCCAGTTGCCCATCGTCGGTATAGACCCGCTGGATGCCGAAGCCCGAGGCGGGGTTCAGGCGGTGGTAGTAGGTTTCTTCGAGATAGGTGATGCGGGGATAATCATCTTCGTCATGGCGGTGGCTCGGGTAGGATGACCAGTGACCTGCAGGGGTGAAGACCTCTGTGACAAGAAGCGAGTCGCAGTAGTCTTCGTTTTCCATCGCGATGTTGTTGATATGGCGGGTGTTGGTGCCTTTGCCACGCTCGGTCAGTGTGATGCCATCGGGGCCAATGCGCCGTGCCTCATGACCGCCCATGCCCGGGGCAGAACAGACGGCAATGACGCAATCTGTTTCCGCCACAGCGTCCCATTCGGTGCCGTTTGGCAGGTAGAGGCAATGCGGCGGCGTTTTTTCAAAGACGTTTATCCGCTCACCCAGAACGCCCCAATCCTGCCCCGCGCCGGTGATCTTGGCCTTGCCTTCGACCATCACCAGGATGACCTCGCGGTCGCCTGTCACCTCGGACGCGGTGTCGCCCGCCTTCAGCCGATAAAGCGAGAAGCCCACGTAGCGCCAGCCAGCGCTTTCCGGGGTGATCTGGTGCACCTTGCCACGGGTGCCAAAGGGTTTTCTAAGGAGGTCTGCCATGGGGTTACTTCTCGATTGTCAGACCGGAGCGGCCGCAGATTTCAGTGATGTGATCAAAGCCGATCTTGGAATACTCAAAGGGCGGGGCTTTAGCCGGGTCCTGTTCCGCCTCGACAACGATCCAACCGGCGTAATCCATCGCTTTCAGCTTGTCGGTGATGGCTTGGAAGTCGATGCAGCCTTCGGGGTCGCCGGGCACCGAGTAGACCCCGGCGGCGACCCCATCGAGAAAGCTCTTGTCCTCGGCAATGACCCAATCGAGCACCGGCTGGCGGACATCTTTGAAGTGCACATGGTGCACGCGGTGGCCCCATTTGTCCAAGACGGCCACAGGATCAGCCCCGGCAAAATGCAGGTGCCCGCTGTCGTAGAGAAGCGTCAGATCGTCCGTCGACCCTTCCATCAGCCAGTCGATGTCTTCGGCATCCTGCACCATCGCGCCCATGTGGTGGTGATAGCTGAGGCCGGTGCCCTTATCGCGAGCCCATTTGGCAACCTCGGACAGCTTTGCACCATAAGCCATCACCTCGTCGCGGGTCAGTTTGGGGCGGCGCGACACCGGCGTATCCTGTGCGCCCTGAATGGTGTTCGAGCATTCCGCATAGACAATGCACGGTGCATTCAGGGTCGCGAACTGCTGGACCTGTTGGCGGATGGCGGCCTTTTCAGTGTCGACATCGTTGACCATCAAAGACCCCGAGCACCAACCTCCGCACAGTGACAGGCCATAGCGATCCAAATAGGCCCGCAAGCCTTTGGTATCGGCGGGCATACGGCGTCCGCGTTCGACGCCCGAATAGCCGATCTTCGCCGCATCCTCCATCGCGCCTTCGGTGGTGTAATCCCTTGTCAGCTCAGGCAGATCATCGTTTTGCCAGGCGATTAGGGAAATGCCAATATTCACAGCCATCAGTCTGCCCTTTGAAGTTTCTTGTTGCTTTCGTACTTGGCGCGCGCAGCGTTCACTTCGTCACGCTCGCTGACTTCCGGCACGCCGACGTCCCACCATGTGCCGCCCGGTTCCGTGCTGGGATAAGGGTCAGTGTCGATGACGATCACATAGGGCCCCTTGGCCTCGGACCGCTTCGCCAGCGCCTCTTCCATCTCGGCAATTGATTGGACCTTGACGCTTGTCGCACCCATGGCCTCGGCGTGTTTGGCGAAGTCGATGTTTGAGTTCTCGCCGCCGATTGCATGATCTAGCAGGTTATTAAACTCTGCCCCGCCGCAGCCCATCTGCAGCCGGTTTATACAGCCGTACCCCCGGTTGTCGGTGACCACGACAGTGAAGGGGATGCCCATCATCGCCGCAGTCGCCATCTCGGAGTTCGCCATCATGTAGGTGCCGTCGCCAGTAAAACAGATCACGTCCCGCTCGGGCTCGGCCATCTTGATGCCCATGGCGCCGGCGATCTCGTAGCCCATGCAGCTAAAGCCATATTCCATGTGATAGGAGCCGGGTTTGCCGGCTTTCCATAGCTTGTGCAGTTCCCCTGGCATCGTGCCTGCGGCACACATGACCACAGTGTTTTCGCCTGCTGCGCGCTGCACCGCCCCAATCACCTGCATATCAGTGGCAAGCTCATTGCCTTCTGGTGCGTCGGTGAGCGGATCAACTTTCGAAAACCAGTCCGGCTTCAACCCATCAATCTTGCCGGATGACACATAGTCATCAAGCGTATCGCACAACTCCTTAAGGCCGACGAGAGCATCTGATTGCAGCGGAACGGCACCGTGTTTCATCGCATCATAGGCCGCGACATTGAGCGAAATAAGCTTGCGCTTTGGATTGGCAAAAAGACCCCACGATCCAGTGGTGAAGTCCTGAAAACGCGTACCGATGCCGACCACCACGTCGGCTTCGGCGCACACCGTGTTGGCCGCCTCACCACCGGTGACACCGATGGGGCCGAGATTTAGGGGGTGATCCCAAGGCAGGGTCGACTTGCCCGCCTGCGTTTCAGTGACAGGGATGTTGTGCGCCTCAGCGAAAGACGCCAATGCCTCGGTCGCGCCGCTATAGTGCACGCCGCCGCCCGCGACGATCACCGGTCGTTTCGCGGCCCGGATAATATCGGCGACCTCGGCCAACTCCCCCTCATCGGGGCGGATGCGGCGCTGACGCCAGACCTTTGGCTCAAAGAAGCTTTCGGGATAGTCGTAGGCTTCTGCCTGCACATCCTGACAGAAGGACAGGCAGACCGGGCCGCATTCCGCCGGGTCGGTCATGATGCGGAAGGCGCGCGGCAAAGCCGTCAACAACTGCTCGGGCCGCATGATGCGGTCGAAATACCGCGTTACCGGTTTGAAGGCGTCATTCACCGTGACGGTGCCGTCGCCCCAATCCTCGATCTGTTGCAGCACCGGATCAGGGCCACGATCGGCGAAGACATCGCCGGGGATCAGCAGCACCGGCAGGCGATTTACATAGGCCAGTGCCGCCGCCGTCACCATATTCGCGGCACCGGGCCCAATGGAGGACGTCACTGCCATGGCCTTGCGCCGTCCCAACTGCTTTGAATAGGCGATGGCGGCATGGGCCATGGTCTGTTCGTTGTGGCCGCGCCATGTCGGAAAGCTATCGCGATGAGCGTGCAGGGCCTCGCCGATTCCAGCTACATTGCCGTGACCGAAGATCGCCCAGCATCCTTCGACAAAACGCTCGCCATCCTCGTTCTGTTGCGCCGCGATATAACGCACCATGGCTTGTGCGGCGGTCAGACGGATTGTCTTGCTCATGCGAATTCCTCCGAACCGCCCTTGAAGGCCCCGTTTCTAGCCTGATCCCAGATATTGCACAGGCGGGTATATCGCTCGGCCATTTGCGCGACCGCATCGGCGTCGCTCATGTCGCCCTTCAACCACGCGCGCGCAGCATCGCCGAAGATCGTCCGACCCACAGCGAACCCCTTCACCAGCGGCTGTTTCGCCGCCAGCACAAAGCTTGCCGCCAATTCCTCCTCGGGCGCGTCGAGGCCCAGCACCACGATGCCCCGTGTGCGCGGATCGTTCCGCTCGATGGCGGTAACTGCGTTGGCCCACGCGGCCTCTGTCTTGAACGGCTCCAACTTCCACCAGTCGGGGTAAACGCCGGCGTCATAGAACCTCTGGATCAGGGTTGCCGATGTCGCGTCGTCAACGGGTCCGACCTTCGACGGGATGATCTCCAGCAGGAACTCTAGCCCGTTGCGCCGCGCCGCGGTGAACAGCCGTTTGACGCGCGCCACCTGCATCTTGGTGGTCTTGTCATCGTCGTCGGGGTGACAGAAGACCAGCAGCTTGACCACGTTCTCCCGCGCCCATTCGCGCAGCCGGCCAATGTCTTCGCCTAATTCCGCCTCGAATTCGATGGGGCGCGATCCCGGAAATTCGGTCGGACGACCGATCCAGAGGCCGGTGCCAGTTGCCTTGTGCAGGGCGGACCGCCCTATCCGATTGTCGCAGAGGATGCCGTAACCCGGCTGGCTATTCTGTACCTTGAGCGCAGCCTGAAGGCACAGCTCCTTGAACGCTCCGCCCTTTTCGAGCGTGTAGCCCTCCATCTCTTCCAGTTGCAGCCGGTGATCAAAGGCAAAGGTCTTGACCGAAGACCAGTCACCCACGCGGTTCGTCGCCCAATGCACCTGTTCAAGCTCTGCATCGTTGCGCAGGTCCGGGCGGGTGATCCCTCGCTCGAAGAAAAACTGCAATTCCTCCCAGCTTGGGTAGGCCGGTGTGCACCCATGGCGGCTGACCGCAAAAGCACCACAGGCATTGGCGTATTTCAAAGCCGTGGGCCAGTCGGCGCCGTCCAGCCAGCCCTTCAGGAGACCCGACATGAAACCGTCCCCTGCCCCCAGCACATTGAAGACCTCGATCGGAAAGCCCGGACCCGCTTCGCCATCATCGAGGCTATCGGGCACATTGCCGGTAAAGGCCACCGCCCCAGCCGCGCCGCGTTTGCAGACCAGCGTCGCCTTCGAGACCTTGCGCACTGCGCGCAGCGCCTTGATCGTATCGGTCGTGCCGCCTGCGATGTGGAACTCTTCTTCGGTGCCGACAATCAGATCGAACAGGTGCAGCGTGCTTTGCAACTTGGCCGTGACCGCTTCGCTTTCCACAAAGCGGCTTTCGCCGTCGCCATGGCCGGCCACGCCCCAGAGGTTCGGGCGGTAATCGATATCCAGCGCGGTTTGCATTCCGGCCTTGCGGGCGATTTCCAGCGCCTTGATTGTCGCGGCTTCGACCTGTGGGTGGCTAAGGTGAGTGCCCGTCGCCACCACGGCGCGGGCCGACCGGATAAAGTCCGGATCGATGTCGTCGACCGTCAGCCCCATGTCCGCACAATTCTCACGATAGAAGATCAGCGGAAACTGCTCCTGATCGCGGATGCCCAGCAAAACAAGAGCCGTCAGCCGATCGGGATCTGTCTTCACCCCATCCGTATTCACGCCCTCGCGCGTCAACTGTTCAACGATGAACCGCCCCATATGCTCATCGCCGACACCAGTGACCACCGCAGATTTCAAACCCAAACGCGCGGTGCCGCATGCAATGTTGGTCGGAGAGCCGCCGATATACTTGTCGAACGACCCCATATCTTCCAGCCGTCCGCCAATCTGAGCGCCGTAGAGATCGACCGAGGACCGACCAATCGTTATGAGATCAAGTGTCTTGTTCATGGTTCAGCCCGTAACGTCAGAGAGCCGCACCGCGCGTCCCTCTTTGACCGACAGCACTGCCGCGTCCGCCAGTGCCAGTGCCATCAGCCCGTCATGGCCCGTGGTTGGGGTTGCGGCACCGTCGGCCACCGCCGCGACAAAGGCAGCGATTTCGTTGGCGTAGGCTGCCACGTATCGGGTCATGAAAAAATTAAGTAGCGGCGGTGTGCCGAAGCCATCCTTGCCCGCCAGTTCGATGTTGGCCTCGGCCATGTTTTTGGCGCTGACCATTCCCTCTGATCCCAGAACCTCAATCCGCTGGTCATAGCCATAGGTGGCACGACGCGAATTGGTGATGATTGCGTGTTTCCCGGACGCCGTTTGCAGCATGACATTGACGCTGTCATGATCGCCAGCCTTGCCGATCTCGGGATCGGTCAGCACCGATGCCTGTGCCATAACAGTTTCCACCTCTTCGCCTAGAAGCCAGCGGGCCATGTCGAAATCATGGATCGTCATGTCGCGGAAAATGCCGCCAGACGACTTGATATAATCTATCGGCGGTGCGCCTGGATCGCGAGAGGTGATTGTCACCATCTCAACCGTGCCCACGCGGCCCCCGTCAATCGCGGCCTTCATCGCCATGAAATCCGGGTCAAAGCGACGATTGAACCCGACCATTAGGGTGCCGCCCTCGGCCTCGACCGTTTCGAGCGCCTGGCGAACACGGGCCAAGTCAAGGTCGACAGGCTTTTCGCAGAATACCGCCTTGCCTGCCTTCGTGAACCTTTCGATCAGATCGGCATGAGTGTCCGTGGGTGTGCAGATGATGACCGCGTCGACATCCGATGCTGCGGCGATTGCGTCGATGCTGCGGATGTCGCAGCCATAGCTGTCGGCAACCTTGCGCGCCGCTGCTTCAACCGCATCAGACACAGCCACCAGCGTCGCGCCTTCGACCGCGGCCACGGCCCGAGCGTGCACCTGACCGATTCGCCCTGCCCCCAGGACTGCGAATTTTATACTCATCGTCTTTTCCTTTCTTCACTCGGGGTAGGCGCCCGAAACATTTTGATCGAAATCCACAAGCGACCCGGTCATGACGCCCGAGGCGGGCCCAAGCAGATAGCTGGCTAGGCCTGCCACATGGTCGGGCTTGACCAACATGCCAAACGGCTGTGCCGATTCGGCTGTCGCCAGCCAGTCATTATCCGCAGCATGATATTTGCGCTGCACAGCATCCTCGCCCGGTGTATCCATCCAGCCGCAATTGATGCCGTTCACGCGGATCCCGTGATGCCGCAGCGCCTGCGCAGCGTTCTTTGTCACATTGGCAAGCGCCGATTTAGACGCCGAATAGGGAGCAAGGAAACTTTGCCCGCAATGCACGACCATCGACAGTATGTTTACGATAGTCGCGCCGTGGCCTGTTGCGATTGCACGGTTGGCGACACGCTGGATTGCAAAGAACGGCCCCCGAGCGTTCGCCGACATCATCGCGTCCCAGACTTCTGGCGTCGTATCAAGGATCGAACTACGGTCGGTCAGCGCCCCGGCATTCACCAGTGCCGTCACGTGGCCCATTTCATCAATCGCGCTGTCGACGAGATCCAGCACCGCATCAGTGTCACCCAGATCAACCGGAAGGAATGTTGCTCCCACGGCGTCTGCGGCAGCCGCGCCTTTCAACGGGTCCCGTCCGGCGATCACCAGTCGCGTACATCCTTCGGCACGCAGTCTTTGGGCGATGGCAAGGCCAAGCCCCTGTGTGCCACCAATAACAAGGGCACTTGTGCCGCTGTGGTTTTCCTGAATCATGCACAAATCCTTTTTCGAGACAGACGCAGTCGGAGATGGTCTCTGGCGCCAGTTTCAAATGCCCCGTCCCTAGGCAAAAATCGGTTCCGGCTTGTCGATCAGGTCGCGTTTTCGACCATGTATTCCTTTTGGGTCTTAGCGCCGGTGATGTAGGCCACGACGTCCTCGCCATTCGTCTCTTCTTTTTTCAAGTTGGCGCAGATACGTCCGCGCCGGAACACGATTATGCGGTCCACGAGATCCATGACCTGGCGCATGTTGTGGCTGATCAAAATGAGCGGTTCACCTTCCTCTTTCAACGTGCGGATGATGTTTTCCACTTGCGCAGTTTCCTGGACACCCAAAGCAGCCGTTGGCTCGTCCATGATTGTGAGTTTGGAGTGAAAGGTTGCCGTCCGAGCAATGGCGACGCACTGTCTTTGGCCACCAGACATATTCTGAATTGTGTTCCGGATGTTGGGAATTTTTACTCCAGTCCGGTTCAATGCATCCAAAGTCGATTGTCTCATGGCCTTGTAATCGAGCAAACGAAAGGGGCCCAACCAGTTTGCGTAAGTGCGTTCGCGCCCCAAAAACAGATTGTCTGGGACGTCCAGATCATCGGCCAAAGCCAGTGTCTGGAACACTGTTTCGACGCCATATTCACGTGCCTCCAAAGGCCCCGAAAAATTGACTTCTTCTCCATACAGCCAGACTCGACCATTTGTGCGTTGCTCAACACCAGTGATCTGACGCACGAAGGTGGATTTTCCGGCACCATTGTCGCCCATTATTGCCACATGCTCACCTTTACGCAATTCGAAGTTCGCGCCCTCCAACGCATGGACACCACCATAGTGTTTTGTCAGGTTCTCGGTTCTTAAAACGAAATCGTCGCTCATTTTCGATTTTCCTCTTTCAAGCGCGATTGCGCTGACGATACTGGTCAAGGACCACCGCCGCGATAATGATCGCGCCCATGGCGACAAGCTGATAGGCCCCATCGAGTTTGACATATGTGAAGCCCGAACGAATGACGCCGATGACCATGGCACCAAGGACCGTGCCAATAATCGAACCGCGCCCGCCAGTCAGGCTGATACCGCCTATCACGGCCATCGCGATGGCAAAGAGCTCGTAAAATTCTCCCATCCCAGCTTGGGCTGTCGCGCCCTTTGAACTGAGTACAATCCCAGCAAAGGCCGCAAGCATTGATGCAATCATATACACCATTACCTTATGGCGTCTCACATTGATGCCGGACATCCGTGCTGCAACTTCGTTTGAGCCGATAGCATACGTATGTTTACCGTAAACGGTGAAGCGCAAGATTATATGAAACACTGCCGCTAATGCCAGGAACCAAACGACGGGCATCATGCCGGAGCCTAGAAATTTGAAACTCTCGGTCGGGAATGACACCGGTTGCCCATTGCTCCACAAGAGCGCGATACCACGACAAATAAGAAACATCCCCAATGTGGCAATGAATGGAGGAATTCGGAAATAAGCAATAAATGTACCGTTGATAGCGCCAATGAAAGCCCCGAAAGTGAGGCCGACGACAATCGGAATGACCACCGGAAGGTCCATGGCCCATACTCCAAAGAGCGCCTTCGGATTCGGGTTCCCGTTTACAAGTTCAGTTTGTGCGAAACTCATTGCGACCATCGCCGTTGCCGCGACCAAAGGACCGGAACTCAAGTCGATCCCGCCGGTTATGATCACTTGAGTCACACCAAGTGCAATAATGCCGATAATAGCGACCTGAAGAACAATGATTTGAAGTCGCGCTTCATTGAAGATTGAATCAAATCGGTCATTTGTGTCGAATAGGAAGCTTTGACCGTTCATGTAAGGAAATGTTTGGCCCACAAGCTCGAATATTGCGATGATGATGATCAGCGCTAATAAAATGTTCAACTCATTGGGCCATGACCTCTTGGAATTGTCGAAGGTCAATCCGCCAGTTCCTTGGCTCGTGTCTGCCATTTTCCTACCCCTTGTATGCCGAAAATTGGAACGGCGCTTTTGGCGCCGTTCCGAATGTTGTAAGCTATGGATCAGCTTAGTTCTTAGTCAGGAAGTTCTCGATGTTTTCTGGTGTGACCAGCTGGAATGGGATATAGACCTTGCTGTCCACATCTTCGCCGTTAGCAAGCGCGAGGGCCGTATCGACGGATCCAGCACCCTGGCCAAATGCGTCCTGGAAGACCGTGACATCGAGTTCTCCAGATTGCATGGCGACCAGCGCGTCCTGCGTCGCATCCACGCCGCCCACTTCGACATCGGCCATGTCGATGCCGCCAGCATTCATTGCCTGAATGGCGCCAATGGCCATTTCATCATTGTTGGCAATAACGAAGTCGAACGGTTCGCCAGATGACATCCAGTTTGTCATAAGATCCTGTGCCTGGTCGCGCGACCAGTTGGCGGTCTGCTCGTCAAGCAGGGTCATGAAGTTACACATGTCCATGCCAATGACGTCATGCACGTCCTTGGAGCGCTGAACAGCGGCCTGGTTCGACAGCTCGCCATTCATCAGGTAGCCTGTTGCGCCACCCGCCTTCCCCGCGGCGCGCAGGTTTACACAAATTTGAAACGCCTCCAACGTGCCGGATTCAATTTCATTGGATGCGACGAATGCCTGTGTGTCTGGCAAGCTATTGACGTTGTCGGGCTGGCGGTTGACAAAGACCAGCGGTGTGTTGCCCGCTGCTTCGGTAATTGCAGCGCCAGCGGACGTGTCGACGATGTTTACGATGATCGCGTCCACACCTGATGCCACAAAGTTCTTCACTTGGTCGATCTGTTTAGCGAGATCATTGCTCGCGTCCTCGACTTGCAGATTAACGCCATCAAGACCCGCTGCGTGATCTGTCATACCATTGCGCATGACGGTCAGAAAATTGTCGTCGAAGGCCGCGATGGTCGCCCCGATTTCCTGCGCCATCGCCGCGGTTCCCAGAAGCGTCGCAAGGCTTGCAGTAATGAGTTTCTTTTTCATAGGTTTCCTCCCTTTGATGGTGTCCGGCACACCGTATCCTTTAGCCGGAAGCCCCGAGAATGGGGCGTTACCCCTCACATCAGGCAGCATGCGCCTGTAGCTGTGAAGAAATGTAATCAAACGAGCGCCTAACGTCCTGATAGGGATCCTCGAGCGCGTGGGTTTCTGGCGAAAAGCATTCGTAAGACACTGGGCCGTCGTAGCCGGCGGCGATCAGTGCCGCGAGTTGTTCAATATTGCCAAGGCGATCATGTTGGTCGACCAGCACGCGGTGCTCGTCTTCCATTTGCGAAACACTTAACTTCGGATCGACCACTGCCGAGATGTGGACGATGCCCGTCATCTCGGGAAAGATCGGCCCACCATCAGCCAGGGTATGATGGAATGTGTCGTGTACGATCTTGAAGTGATCCTCCCCACCAACCGAGGCGATCATCTCGACAAGTTCTTTCTTGGAGCGCAGCGACGAACGCTGAAAGCCCAGAGGTTCAACAAGCGCCGTCAGCTCAGCATCTTGCAGCAAGGGAAGGACGCCCTTGAGGGCGACTCTGACGTTTGCCTGCCGCTCTCCATTGCCGAGCCCGGTGCCATCGTTCCGGGGAATGAGGCTGATGGTTTCGGCTCCGGATGCCTTGGCCGTCGCGATCAGCGATTTGACCGCGTCTTCACGCTCAGGATTCCAGTCGTTAAACGGATAGACTTGGCTCAGTCCAACAAGACGAAGCCCCTTGTCTGAGGCGATACGACCAGCTTCTGCAGGATCTAGATTATCGAACAACGGGCGGGAAATATCATTACGCACTTCGACCCCGACGCAGCCGAGCTTTGCGGCCAAATCGAGAAAAGACATGTAACCGAGATTCGGCACAGTCATATGATTCAGCGCTGTCTGCATTTTTGTCCTCCCAAGCTGGTACCTCCCACCAGCAACGAGATCACAAGTGCGACGATTCTAGCGCTCGGTCAATCAAGCGCGCTGCATTTAACGTCATTCATGACGCATTTAAGCGCTTCGTAATGATGTTTTTACGTCATTAGACTATTTCAGGGAGATGCAGCCGCGGTTCCAAGAAATACTGTCCCGCGACGCCATCATCCGGCTGCCCGCGGGCGGCGATCATCATTTCGACGAGATCCCGGCAGAGGTCCGCGAGTGGTGTCGCAATGGCCATAATGGCATAGCCATCAATAAGTGCCGCGCGACTTTCAGCTGTCAATTCGTTAACGATGAGCGCGACCTCTGGTTTGGCATGGCGCTCGCGCAGCGCTGCGATTGCGCCTTCCATGCCGCCTCCAGCCACGTAGATTCCTTTCAGGTCTGGATGTCGGTCAAGCAAGTCGAGGGTTGCCTCATAGGTCAGCTGCCGCGTTTCCAAGTTCACCAGCGTGTCGAGGACGCTGAAACCGGGGCCTGCCTCTCTTACAAAAGACCGGAAGCCAACCTCTCGGAGATCATGGCCGTGCCAGCGGTTGCCACCCACGAATATTGCAAGTTTTCCCGGTTCACGCACAGTTTTTGTAATCAACCAAGCAGCCAGCCGGCCAACCTTCATGTTGTTCAAGCCGACGTAGTTTTTTCGAATGCCTTGCGCAAAATCGTTCAGCAGGGAAAAGACGGGGACGTCGTTGTCTTTCAGAACCTGGACGATCCGATCCAGTTTTTGATCGTTCACGGCTGCACCGGCGATAGCATCGCAAGATTCACCGAGTTCTGTCAGGATTTCGGCGAACTCGGCAGGCGATTGAGATGACGAGAAACGAATAAGCGCTTCGCCGCGTACGTCCTTCCGTGCCTGTACGGCTCGTTCAATCTCAAGGGCAAAGTTGCGGTAGAATTCCTGCGATTGCTTTAAAAGAACAAAACCGAGTTTCACTTCCGGAAGTGATTGGTCGAGCCGGTCCCGGAACGTCCCCATCCCGTAGTACCCCACCCGCTGCGCCGCCTCGGAGATCTTTCGAAGTGTTTCGGGCCGGACACTCGCGCGACCGTTGATTGCTCGATCAACGGTTGTCACGCTGACACCCGCCTCGCGAGCAACGTCCTTGATTGTTTTTCTATTCGCCACTCGCATTTCCCAGATGACGTATTTTCGTCATGTGAGACTAGAACCTTCATCCGGCATTGGCAACTATGTCCTGGCTTACCCACTAATATCTGCTCAAGCTTGACGGTCTTCGAAGTAATCTGAGAAAAGAAATCACTTCTTCCGGCGTTGTCGCTTTGGCATGCGCCAATCTCTCGGGACATATTTCAGGATCAATGAACGTCGCCGTATCATTTTCGCTGATCCATAGGATCGACAACTCCGAGGTCTCCCAAGCGTACACCCAACCAACTGTCTGTTTGCCATTGGGTCCAATCAGCCGAGCAATGGGTGATGCTTCTTCATTAAAATGGGTCACTATCTAATTCACTTTGAACTTGTTGCCGGATGTCGGGGCGCCAGAAAACAAACTGGTTTTGGGGTTGAGGGTCTATCCCAGAGTTGCGGCGCTAGAAATTCGCGGGCTGGAGACCGCCTGGGCTTGAATACTCTTGATCATGAATTCTGAGAGGCACTTTGGCCTTCGTTTGATAAAATATCGTTGTCAAAATTCATGCCCAACCCTCACGTGCAATTTCCACTTTGTACTCGCCTATCATGGCGCTGGACCCCAATTCGGGAAATTATTAGCCGAAGACAATAGTCTACCATCCGAATGTAGAATATATTGCGTGGTTAAATACTCTACATCTGGGCTCTGCCTTTGGCATGAAGCTACGGATACAACTTGGTCTGAATATTCAGGAAGCGCGCCGATCCAAAGGGTTCAGCCAAGAAACTCTTGCGCATCGCGCCGACATTGATCGGGGCTACATTGGCAAAATTGAGAACGCAAAGCATGCAGCGACGATCGATATGGTCGAAGCTATTGCGAGCGCCTTGGATATTGAGGCGCAGGAACTTCTTAAGCCTCGAATTTGATTGCCCAGCATTTAGACTGGTTGTCGGGCGAGGCTAACGATCAAGTGTCCCCAAGAACCGCCCATATTCTTCGCTGACCTCCCGCGCTTCCTGAAACGCGCGCGCCCGTTCGTCGTCAAGGCAGCGGAAATAGCTCTGTATATCCTGAATGTAGATCTCGAAGTCGTTCTGGATGAGGTCTGCGTATTCTCGAGCAGCTTGCGGATCGCTCGGCACAAAGGGCCGTTGTGGCGCGAGACAGGTTGCACTGCTGGCTGAACTCCCAACCACAGCACTCAATAGTATAACCTGCGGGACCAAATGCAGTAGCTTCATCTTTTGCCAAGAATCCTTTATATGACGCGGCACGGCAAAGCCCTCGTACCGATCAGGCCGCGGGCAAATACCACATCAGAATCGCAATAATATACCTTGCGTTTCGTTAATATACTTTCGTATGTTCGTGATGTCCATGGTGGGCATGGCGATCCTACGTCTCGAGAATAGAGAAGTGTGATCGCAGTTATGAACTGGGAAGTAGAAGCACCGAATGTGGTCACTGAGGCTAGATTCCGCGAACTCGTGGAAAGCGGCTATAGCGCCGAGATCTTGTGCCAGGAAACTGCGCACAAGAAAGGTCCGAGCTATTACGG
>Ga0316204_10004368_pt1 | contig 25512 bp, 24 predicted proteins | sample 6monrhotite_MG_2_FD_205661 | JGI IMG/M metagenome (GOLD analysis project Ga0316204, IMG submission 205661) | Microbial mat bacterial communities from mineral coupon in-situ incubated in ocean water Damariscotta River, Maine, United States -... | ecosystem: Environmental > Aquatic > Marine >...
CCATTAGAGAAACGAAAATGAGAGTCGGCAGATGGACGGTTTTAGATAGCGTAATCCTCTCCGACTACGGTAAACCAGCAGGGAAGAATCATATACAATTCAATAATGAGTACGAATTATATTTGAACAACTGGCTTCATTTTGAACCCTTAGGTTTGAAAGACAGTCTTAAGAACCATCCAATGGTTGGAAGCCAAATGGCCGACTGGATAAACCTAGAATTGGTATACACAGATGATGGGAGATTGAAATCTGCATTCGCCTCTTCTGATGGAGACTCGTTATTAACTCTTGAATTTTCGTATTATCCTCAATTGAAAATAGTGCAATCATTTTATGAGAAATACAATGATTATAAACCCGTCGTTAAGTTCTTTTATAATGAAAAATTTGATCTTAAAAGATCAGAAGCCTACAATGAGATGGGGGATGGCAAAACCATCATAACAATGACCGAGTTTGATAAAAAAGGAAGAAGAAGTCAGGACAAAACATGGGAGAATGGTGAACTAATTTGGGAGTCCAATTACATCTATACTAAAACACGAATCACAATTGATCGTATTAGGAAGGGTAAACTTGCAACACAGCAAATTTTCAAATACTAAAGAACCTGAATTTCTTTATACTGAAACTGAATTCTGTTCACCCACTAATGGACATCTAATATATCTTCCTCACTTGAATTATCCTCTTTCAAGTTGTGCTCATTCAAAATCAAAAACTGCTCTTTATAATTGGCATTTCTGATTTTCACCCAAAGCTGTTTCCCGTTCTTTCTGAAATAGAGTGGCCCCGAATTGAGATGCTCTCTCCAAAGCCAAAGTGCCGGACCAAGAATTAGTGCAAAAACGAATGTGATTCCACCTATCATCATGAATATATCTCTGGCTCTTTTAGTGTCGGCCTCAACCATAAAAGCAACACTCCCAAATAAAGCTCCTATTGCTAGAATTGCGCCCATGAGTAAGCCAACCCACATGGCTTTTCTTCTAACTTTTTTTAAACGTTTTAATCCTGTATCATTGAACGGAACCTGTAAAGTTATGTATTGACCAACTCTCAAAATCCTCATGAAAATCCAAAATGCTGAAGTATTTTCAACCACATATTCTTTTACGGTATCAGCTTTCAACCCTGAATAAGGACATTCATTTGGGAACACGACCCGTTTTGAATCTTGGAGTTTTATCCAACCTTTTAATCTTGCCATTCTACGAACGAAGTTATTCAAAAAAATAGTCCCGTCAGAATTACTAACGGGACTTCTCACAAATTAAAATAACCTTATTTTTATTTATGAAAGTTCGGTTAATTCATTGTCAGAACAAGATTTATAAATACCATGAAAGAATTTACGACTGCCAAGATATCTTAAGATCTGGGCATTTACTTGAATTTGTTCTAAATGACTACTTTTTGTTTTGAACGACTCATTGAGCCTATATACCTTGAGTAATTAGAGCCTCTTTGTAGGATCTAGAAATAGGAAGTTCAATCTCATTTATAAATAGTGAATTCGCCTTTTTTGAAGAGATTCTATACTTATTCACGACATATGATCTGTGAATTCTCACAAAATCAGATGAAAGTTTACTTTCCAAATCCTTAAGCTTAATTCTCTGCGTGATGGATTTGCTGGCCGTATGAATGGTAGTGTAAACTCCGTCAGCTTGGCAATATAATATCTCACTCTCAGCTAAAGATTCTTCGCCTCTACTGCCGATAACGCTTATTTGCTTTACTGAACTCAATTTCAATTTTACCAATTCTAAGGCTGCAATTACATCTCTCTCTTTAAATGGCTTAGTGATATACGTTTCTGGTTGCGTTTGAATGGCATCTCGCATTACCGAGAGCTCATTGTTTGCTGTGATGTAGATGAAAGGAATTCCCTCTTTGTTTAAAATTGATCCAAATTCAATCCCATTATCATCATTTGCTAATCGAATATCTAGTAAAAAAACATCCGGTTTTTGAGCAATAGCTTTCTTAGCTTCTTCAATTGAATCAGCACTGGCCACAGGTAAAAACTTATTCTTCTTGAGAATATTTTCTAGATGCTCAGCAACGATCATTTCATCTTCAACAATAGCAACCTTAATCATATCAATGTTTTAAAATTAAAACCATCAGAATTTTGTATCTCGTATTTACTTTTGATTTGTCTGCAAAGCATATCTATCAACTTTGGTTTTGATTCTTTTGCAAGTCCTATTCCATTGTCAGAGTATTCAAAAAGAATTTTCTCCCCTTCTCTTGTGACACTCAATTTGATTTGTTTTGAATCAGGCTTTCCTTCAAAGGCATGCTTAATACTATTAATTACCAGCTCATTAAATAACAAACCGATATACATAGATTTCGTAACATTATAATCTAATGATTTCTGAACTTTCATCTCCAACTCTATTCCTTTTGCCGCATAAATAGGCTCAAGACTCTCTACTAATGACTCCATATAATCATTCAAATTTATCTCGCTCTTTTCTTCGTTGATATAGAGCTGCTGATGCAAGGTGGCAATAGATTCTATTTTTGACCCAATATTTCTCAAGGCATCAATTTCTTCGTTATCTTCTTTATAGATTTCACGGGCCACCAGAGAAACAATTATTTGTAGATTGTTTTTAATTCTATGATTAGCTTCTCCAACAAGAAATTCGTTTTCTTCTAATAGTTTATTAAGTCGTTTGTTCTTTCTTCGAATAGCTATGAAAAAGTAGAAAATCAGAATTAAAACAACCCCCAATCCGCAGATTAGATAAAACAGATTAGTCCGTTCCTTTTCTCCACTTTCTAATTCAATTTTTTGCTGACCAAGTGCTGCTTCTTTTTCTTTGGTTTCATACTCTGTTTCTAGTTTTAACAATTGAGAATTACTCATTTGATTCATACTCTCTATTGACTCTGCTTTACCTAACGCATCATATTTGTATCTCTTCAACGAATCACCAAGTTCTCCATAACTCAAAGACAGATAGTTTAATACTGGGGCTTTAATTTGGTACCAATCTGTGTCCCTAATTCTCTCATAAATAAAGCTTAAGTGATATATTGCAGAATCAAATGATTTGAATTGATAATAGGTACGAGCCTTGTTGAAATATGCATTCGCGTAATCAACACTATTGGTGTCAAATAACATCACTGATTTATCATAATAATATAAAGACGAATCCCAATAACGCTTCTTTTCATAAATGTTGCCGAGTTCATTAAAAATTGTATTTTGAACGCCATTAATCTTGTTCTCAGTCGCAATATTCAAAGCCGTTAAGCTTACATCTCTTGCTGTATCCAAAGAGCCTCTATGATTATAATAAAAAGCGAGTCTATGAAAATACCTGCAATTATCTGCCGACGAATATTTAGGACCTGGCTCAATTTTATCAAACTGTCTTTTGGCTTTAAACACCTCATTTTTTAAGATGAAAAAGTTGGCTACCTCTATAGTTGTTTTGAAAAACAATGAATCATTATTTAATAATTCACTGGCTTGCTGTGCCTTTGTCATTGCCAAAAAAGCAGAAGTTCTGTCACCTTCTTCTAAGAAGTTTTGACTTCTTTTAAGCAACTCCAAAACCCTATCTTCATTACTCAAATAGCCTTCTTGTGCTTGCACATTATTAAACACGCAAAATAACAGAGCTGCGAACAGGAAAGCTTTATGAAATTTTTGGTTTAATCGTGACTTCATTTTTGAATGACTCCTTTTGAGAAGGCTTGAAAGTATAAATAAATTAGAAACTGATGTCAATTGTTACTAACTCTTCCCATCAAATTCCCTATCTTGTACATCCTTATTTTAACCGTCTGATATGACTCCTGAACACGATAAAAAACTATTTCTTTTAGATGCATTTGCCCTAATTTACAGAGCTTATTACGCATTCATCAAAAACCCAAGAATCAATAGCCAAGGTCAAAACACTTCGGCTGCTTTTGGGTTCACAAATGTGATGTTAGATATCATCAAAAAAGAAAAGCCTACACACATTGCTGTCGTATTTGACGCGCCTGAGCAAACCAATCGTCAAGTAGATTTTACTGAGTACAAGGCAAATCGTGAGGCCATGCCCGAAGATATCGCATCCATGATTGATCCTATAAAAGAAATTGTTGAAGCTTTTAAAATTCCAGTTTTAATTTCACCTGGATTTGAGGCGGATGATATTGTAGGTACTATTGCCAAAGCTGCAGAAAAAGAAGGATTTGTCACTTATATGATGACACCAGATAAGGATTATGCTCAGCTCGTTTCAGATAACATCTTCATGTACAAGCCTGGCCGAGGAGGCAAACCGGCAGAGATTTGGGGACTACCTGAAGTGCAAGAAAAATTTGGAGTTGATACTGCTGAACAAGTAATTGACTTTTTAGGTCTCTGTGGTGATACAGCCGATAATATTCCAGGAATTCCAGGAGTTGGACCAGTTGCAGCAAAAAAATTACTAAGCCAATTTGGGTCAGTTGAAGGTATTATCGCTAATGCAGATCAACTTAAAGGAAAGCAAAAAGAAAACGTAGTTGAATTTGCTGAACAAGGCTTGATGTCTAAGATGTTAGCTACAATCATTTTGGATGTGCCTGTCGAATTTGAACCTGACAAATTAGTAATGGAAGAACCTGACAAGGACAAAGTCAGAGATATCTTAACAAAATTAGAATTCAGAAACATTGCAAAAAGAGTACTGGATGAGGAGATTGCAATAGGTCAGCCTGCCAAAGGTCAACTAGATTTATTTGGCGGCCCTGCGATTGAAACTGAGGCCGAAGAAGAAGCGGCAGTTACTGATGTGAAGACTTTTGGAGATAACAAAACAGATTACGTACACATTGATACTAAAGAGAAACGAGCTGAACTTTTAGAAGCATTGCTTCAGCAAAAATCAGTTTGTTTTGATACAGAAACAACAGGCTTAAATCCGATTACTGCAGATCTTGTCGGAATTGCATTTTCATTCAAAGAGGGAACGGGTTTCTATGCATCATGTAATGCAGAAACTGCAGAAGAAATTGTTCAAGATTTTAAAGCCTTTTTTGAGGATGAAAAAATTGAGAAGATTGCGCACAACATTAAATACGATTTAAAGATTGTTGAGAAATATGGTGTGGATGTTAAAGGTCCAATATTTGACACCATGATAGCTCACTATCTGATTACTCCTGAAGGTCGACATGGTATGGACCACCTCTCAGAGCTTTACCTAAACTATCGTCCTATTTCAATTGAGACCTTGATTGGTAAAAAAGGTAAGAAGCAAGGAAACATGGGTGAAGTTGAAGCTGAGAAAGTGGTTGACTATGCTTGTGAAGATGCCGATATCACTTGGCAACTAAAACAAAAATTTGAACCAGAAATTGAGAAAGAACATTTGAAAGGCCTTTTCTATGATATGGAGATGCCATTGGTTCGCGTTTTAAAAGACATGGAGATGCAGGGCATCAATTTAGATGTTCCGGCGCTTAGATCATTCTCTGAAGAACTAGAAACTGACATTGTTAAACTCACAGCCGACATTAAAGGTTTGGCAGGAGTAGAAGATTTTAATTTAGATTCTCCTAAACAATTGGGAGAAGTTCTATTTGATCATATGCAAATTGACCCGAAAGCGAAGAAAACCAAAACTGGTCAGTACAAAACATCTGAAGATGTGCTTTCAAAACTGGAATCAAAACATGAAATTATTCCTTTGATCTTGAACTACCGATCGCTGAGAAAACTAAAAAGCACCTATGTAGATACCTTGCCTGAAATGGTAGAAGAATCTACTCACAGAGTGCATACTTCATACATGCAAACAGTAGCCGCAACAGGTCGTTTAGCATCTAACAATCCTAACTTGCAAAACATCCCAATCAGAACCGAAAAGGGACGTGAGATTAGAAAAGCATTTATTTCTGCAGACGACAAAACAGATTTGCTAGCGGCCGATTACTCTCAAATTGAATTGAGAATTATTGCAGCTATGAGTGGAGACAAAAACATGATTGAAGCCTTTAAAAACGGCTATGACATTCACGCCGCAACGGCAGCTAAAGTATTCGGAGTAGATAAAATTGAAGACGTAACAAGAGATCAAAGATCATCTGCCAAAGCAGTAAACTTCGGAATCATATATGGACAGTCGGCATTTGGACTAGCTCAGAATTTAGGTATTTCTAGAAAAGAAGCGAAAGCCATGATTGATAGTTATTGGGAACAATATCCTGACATCAAAAAGTATATGACAGAAGCCGTAGAATTTGCTAGAGAGCACGGTTATGTAGAGACTTTAATGAAGAGAAGAAGATACCTTAAAGACATTCAATCAGGAAACGCAATTGTACGTGGATTCGCCGAGCGAAATGCAGTAAACGCACCAATTCAAGGTTCAGCAGCTGACGTTATTAAAATTGCCATGATTCGTATTCATGAAGACATGAAGAAGCAAAACTTACAATCTAAGATGTTACTTCAAGTACATGATGAATTGGTATTTGACGTAGTTGAAAGCGAAAGAGAAGTGATGGAAGCCTTGGTAAAAAAAGGAATGGAAGGTGCGGTTGAAATCGCAGTACCGCTTGATATTGACTATAAGTTTGCTAAGAACTGGTTGGCGGCGCATTGATAAGAATTTGATGGCATGCATATTACATTTATAATGGTTAATCTCTCAATTTTGAAATAATATCAAACCTTATCCGTCAATAGCTGTTCAAGCTTTATACATAACAAAGAAATGAGATTCTTTTTACTGTTCATTACATTTATCATTATCGGCGGATTGCTAGAATGGTATGTATATTCAGCACTGAGTAATCGGTGGAACGGATGGAGCGCTTGGCTCAGAAATACTGCCAAAATATCTTATTGGTTTCTATTAAGTTTATCACTCCTGTCCATCTTCATGATGTTCTTTTTCAATAAGTTTCAACCCAGATGGGTGATGAACTTTTGGTTCTCATTCGTGATATTCAATCTCATTGTTAAAACAGGCTTTGCAATCTTTTTACTCATTGATGATCTGAGAAGGTTAGGAATATTCACCAGGAATAAAATCAATGGTACTCCAGGCCCTGAAGGTGGAATCAAACGTTCTGACTTTTTACTGAAGGCTGGCTTACTCGCAGCTTCGGTTCCTATGGTGTCTCTCAGTTGGGGGATGATTGCTGGCCCCTACCGCTATAAAGTGTTCTCTGAAAAAGTGAAGATACCTAAGCTACCAAAGTCTTTTGACGGATTAAAAATTGTACAGATTTCAGACATCCATTCGGGCAGCTTTTATAATAAAGAAGCCGTTCAAAACGGTGTTGATTTAGTGATGGCTCAAAAGCCTGATGTCATCTTTTTTACCGGCGACTTGGTAAATGACCAAGCAAAAGAGATGGATCCGTACATTGAAATGTTCTCAAAACTAGATGCTCCGCTTGGCGTCTATTCTATCTTAGGTAATCACGATTATGGCGACTATGTAAGTTGGGAATCAGAAGAAGCGCATCAAGAAAACAACAAGGCCCTAAGAGATGTTCATGGAAAAATGGGATGGAGACTCTTATTAAACGAACACGTTTATCTGGAAAGAGGAGATGATAAGATTGGACTAATAGGTGTAGAAAATTGGGGAGCTGGCTTTCATAAAGAAGGTGACTTAGCAAAAGCCTATGAGGGAATTGATGCTGACGTCAAGTTATTGCTTTCGCATGACCCTACACACTTCGACAAGGTGGTGAAGAAAGATTTCAAAGACATCAACATGATGTTCGCAGGCCACACCCATGGCGCACAAATGGGAATAGAAACCGCCAACTTTAAATGGAGCCCTATCTCTCTGCGTTACCGCAAATGGGCTGGCCTTTACGAAGAAAACGGCCAATATCTCTACATAAACCGTGGCTTCGGATTCTTAGGCTACGCAGGACGTTTAGGCATTATGCCTGAGATCACCGTAATGGAATTACAAGCATAATTCATCTGGATTTTTCATTTTACCCTTGCGTGGTATTGCTTTTTATATTATCTTATTGCTAATTATAATAGCAAATATCCAAATTTATGAAAACAGAAATAATTCACGAAGGCATGACAATGGAGTACATTCCACAAGGTTTTTTAATTATGATAGTCGCAATAGCAGGCGCTTTCATTCACCCATTACTAGGACTACTAATAGCCACTATAGGCATTGGTGTGTTTACCATATCTACCGGTATTGAGATTGATCACAAGAATCTAAAAATGAGAAAATACAAAGGCATATTGATGTACAGATGGGGTAAATGGCTTCCTCTTAATGAATGGGAACAGGCCAAACTTATTCTGAGCATTGATAATAAAGACATGCCCGCTCAAATTGTAAACGCAATAGATGTAGTTGGTGGCGCCAGAAAGAAGAGTTCAATCAGAACTTTTGACTTAGTGGTGACATTTAAAAATGGAACCAAAGCGACCATCAACCATTTTCTAAAATACAGTTTCGCACTAAAAACAATGCAAGCTCTAGCGAAAATTGGAGAGCTCAAAACAATGAACTTAATTGAAGAAAGATTGATTCGTCAACGTAAAACCAGGAGACACTAATTTGCGCTAATCGCAACTATATCGTGCAATTCGCGTAAATCAATTTAATAAAGCGACTTTTTGGCTCCAAATTTGCTTCATAAAACATATGAAAATGAAAGATTCACTTATCAAAAGAAAACTAAGAAAGATTGTACAACATAATCGCGAAAAGCGAATGCATAATCTTATTGGTCAATGGAGCGGAAAGAAAATAATGGTTTTACCAGCAGATGGTACCCAAGACAATACAGAGACTATTCAACTGACAGATAAACTTGAAATCAATACAGACTTAGGATTTACTTGGAAATTCTGTAAACTAGGAATGGTGAAGTTCAAAGAGAACTACTCAAAGTTGGTGTTTCAATCTCAACAAGCCCTTGGTTTAGCAAAGGCCGATTGGGAAATCAAAAAATTAACTTTCAATAAATTGATTATTCAACAAAGAACTGAAAACAATCAGCAGCTTGAATTTCATTTTGAAAGAGCTTTTGATGGTTATCACGAAGGGTAGATTTCTTCATCAATCTAAATTCCCTTAAATTAAGGGTATCAAAAATCTAACTTTAATATTACTATTCTTATCATCCTTCTCCTTCGGACAAGGCACAACCTTAGAAGGAACCTACCAAGGAGGGAACTTGTATTTCCAAAATCCTGAAGCTAAAACAGGCTTTTGTGTAGACTCAGTTTATGTCAATAACAGCAGGTTTTTTCAAGAGTATTCAGCTTCAGCATTCGAACTCTCTTTTGATAGCACTTTTAAAATTGGGGATCCTCTCAAAGTAGAATTGTATCACAAAAAAGGATGTCAACCAAAACTGCTGCAAGTTTTCGGACCAAGAAGATTCGACCCAATTAAGTTCTCGAATGAACGTGTAAGCGATAGCGCCATTTTTTCGGTGGACATTAAAACGACCGCAAAAGTTTTAGTCTTTGTTCAGCAATACAGATGGAATAAATGGATCAAAGTAAATGGCACTGAACGCTATGTTGAAAGTGGCCATTTTGAATTTGACCTCTCTAAAGAAAAGCATTCAGGTGACAATAAATTTAGATTAGTTTATTCTGATCCATTTTCTCGAAAGAGCTGCAGTATGGCCATGGTCTTCGCAAACAGAGAACCCAAATTCAAATTTCATTACTTAAGAGATGAAAACAGAGTCGTCTTTGATCAATGGACCCGTTATGAACTTTATGATGCCTATGGTAATCTCATAAATATGGGTGAAGGAACTGAGCTAAAGGTAGCACAATACAAAAAAGGAATCTACTATTTAAATTATGATAATGAGAGCGGAAAACTCTTTCTAAAGCCCAAGAAGTAAATGTTTAGAGAAATGTCAGCCGACCATAAGCGATTCATTGAAAAGAATTGTTCAAAAATTCAAATTGAAACATATTTGGCTTTATTCTTTTTAGGGGCATTGGCACTCTTTCTATTAATCTTTGGAATTATAATTCCCTTTGCTCTTCTTATTGCCTTAGGTTTAGGAGCAGGATTGGCTGGATTTCTCATTATGAAAAAATCTCCGGGCGAACTCAAAGGAGGTGAGTTTTGGGTCAAACAAATTGAAGAAAAGGGTGATGAAATTGTTTGGGTGAAACCTTTCAAAACCAAACATACCATAGGGCTGGTATTAACTCTATTTGAAGAAAGTCATTTTCAAATTTTCACAAAAGAAGGATATAGAATTCACTTTAAATGCGACAATGAAAAACAAAAAGCATTGTTTTTTGAATTGATAAACACCTATTTCAAAGAGGCTCACTTAGGTTTTTCGCATGATGTTGAAGCACTATACAAATTGGATAAAGGACGATTTATTGAGAACCTAAAGAAAAAATCACTGTACGCTCCAATTTCATCCTTTGAGAATCTGTAACTTTTTTCCAAAAACCGGTTAGGACATCAGTGAATAAAGCTTTCCTTTTCATACCTATTATTATTCTTGCCTTTTCTTCAAAAGCACAAGAATACAATCTTGACATTCCAGTGCAGTATTTTGATGTAGATGACACCTTGGCTGAAAGAGGGTATGGAAATGATTTAGTTATCGCCAGCCATATCAACAATGATAGAGCCTTAATATTACCTAAAGGGAAATTACAAAGATGCAGCTATACTGTACACGCAGATAGCATTTCAGATTTGCCTTTAATTGTGCTTTCCTTGCTATACCTAGAAAAAGAAAAACAATATGACGCCATCCAAATAGATAGGCAAGAAAATGAAGACACCCATTATATTTTAAACAAAAAAGGTCAAATAGATGGGCCACTTCACTTCACACAAAAAGGGAACCTTGTTTACTGCGCTAATTTCAAAAACGGCAAAATCAAAGAAGAGAAAAAACTGACATTACAAAAAGCTGATTTCATATCAGTCGATAATATTCTTGGCACCTTTACAAGAGAAGACGGAACCGTTAACCCTTCAATCACCATCTTGAATGATGGTACTTTCAATTATTCGGCAATTGTTGGTTGCACTAAAAAAGTTGAAGGAAAAGGGAGCTGGAAAATTGAAGATAAAATGCTCAAGCTTATGAATCCTGCAGTGAATTTACCTGGCGATTTATCTTTCACCACAATGGATTTTAATCTCTTTGGTAAAAAACTTTATCCAAATGTGAATGGATTTATCAATCCTTACAATCAACATTACATCTTCAAAAAGAAAAAAGGCATTTTCTAAACGTAATGACAGCTAAACTTTAAGGCATAAAAAAACCCTGACGATTCAGAGAATGTCAGGGTTTTTAAATATTATTGAGAATCGAATTATTCCTCCATGTGAGACATTTCTTCTTCGATCATTGCTTCTTCATCAATAGCTTCATCACTTAATTTGATGTTGTTAGCTGCAGCATACTCATATTGGAAATCAACCCATTTGTTGTCAATTTCATAATATGCTTTGTAAGCTTCTGAATACTCAGTGTAAAAATCGATTTCTTCTTGAGTCCAAGTTTCATCAGCTCTAGACATTGGTCCAGCTAAGTCATATAAGTAATCGTTAACTAATCCTTCAACAACTGCGAACCACTCTAAAGTTAAATCGTGAAATTCAGCTCTTTTAGGCCAAGGCTTATCAGTGTACTGATCTAAAGCTTTTCTTCCTTCAGCAATTGAACTAATTGCGTCATCTAAAACTGAATTTATTTCTTCTTCAGAACCATCAATCTCATCTAAAGCTTCAACTTCTTTAAATTTAACATCAACTTTTACTACCTCAGCAACTAAACCTTCAAAGTAAGTGTCTGCATCATATGCTCCACCGTCTGCGAAACTAGCAACTGCATTGTTTAAATCTTCAACTGTTGAATCTTCGGTTAACGCTAAGTCGTCAGAAGATCCTTCTCCACATGCCATCAACAAAACTGCTACTGGCAATACATAAAATAATCTTTTCATTTTAATCTAATATTAGGTTTACTCCCTCGGCATTCTTACTGAAGGCAATTATTAAGGCCACAAAGATGGTCTTTTTTTTCTTATTATCTTGGCTCTACACCAATAAAATTGCGAATGAACGTTAAAATTTCAGATAAAATCTCAAAAGATATTAGCACTGTTTATCAAGCAATTGTACAAAAAGAGCACCTCTGCTCTTACTTCACATCAGATTCTACGGCCAATCTTGATGCCGGTGAAAGGGTCATTTGGGAATGGAAAGATGCGGGAGCTAAATGCGAAGTTTTCAAAATTGAAACCCTAGCAAACAAGACCATTGGCTTTGAATGGTCAACAGGAGGAGAAGCAAAACAGGTGCTCATTGAACTAAACTCAATTACTGATTCGCAAACAAAAATCACCATCACCGAATCGGAGTTCAATAATTCAGATGACGACATAAAAGCAATGATGGGACAAACTCAAGGGTGGACACATTTCGTATGTTGTTTGAAAGCATATTTGTATGCGAACATCAATCTGAGAGAATAAATGGACTGATTTTCATATCTTTATTAAAACACTTATAATGAAACTACTACTACTCGTTCTACTTTTGCCTTTCACCTCTATGGCTCAATTAACTCCAGATTTTCAAGACGTTTGGGTACCAATGAGAGACGGCGATTCTTTGCAAGCTGATGTTTATATCCCTGCTTCAGTCACCACTGGTGAAGTGATATTAATTCAAACGCCCTATAACAAAGACTTTTTTGCCTGGTCGCTTCCTATGGGAGTTGGACAAAACTTAGATGCGCAACCTTTCATTTTTGTGATAGTGGATTGGCGCGGATTCTATGGCTCAAATATGGCAGACGTCTCTGATGTGAAAAGAGGTGAGGATGGTTATGATGTTTGCGAATGGATTAAAGACCAGGCATGGCATGCCGACAGAATTGGAACTTGGGGACCTTCAGCTTTAGGACAGGTTCAATACCATACTATGAAAGAAAATCATCCCAATCATACCTGTGCTGTACCGCAAGTGGCAACTGGTTATCAAGGATACGAAGCTTATTTTTATGGTGGAGTATTAGAAGAAGCTAGATTATATCAATTAGATGCATTGGGATATGGACTATCTCCTATTGTTTTAGCAAATGTTTACGACAGTCCACTTTGGGATCTTGCGGCAGCCAACAATCACTTCGCAGATGATATTCAAATACCGACTCTTCAAATTGCAGGATGGTATGACCACCATGTAGATAAAATGATGTCCTTTTATAAAGACAGTAGAAGCCAAGCCGCAGTTGCCGTTCAAGATGACCAATGGCTATTAGTAGGGCCATGGGTGCATGGCGGAACAGGAGCTGCTTATATCGGAACTTCAATTCAAGGCGAACTTACATACCCAGACGCAGAGTTTAAAAGCGACACCATGGCTTGGAACTTCTTTGAGTATTACCTTTTAGACTCTGTCAATAACTGGGAGAATACTGATAAAATCACTTATTACGATTTAGGTGATGGCGGATGGTTAACTTCAAATTCAGATGATATTGCCATCACAAATAATGATGTGCTTTATTTAAATTCTAATGGCAGATTAACTTCAAACTTGGGTAACGGACTCACCTCTTTCGCAGCTGACCCTTCTGATGCTTCACCAACAATTGGTGGCGCAACTTTGTCAGATCAATTAGATCAAGGACCTCATGACCAAAGTGTTTTGGATACAAGAAATGATGTCATCACATTTTCTACTGAAGTCTTAACCGAAGATATTGCGATTACAGGTAGACCTTCGGTTGATGTATTCTTAGCTGCTGATCAGGCTGATTGTGATATCGCGATAAGATTGGTGGATGTTTACCCTGACGGCACGAATATGTTAATCACCGACGGAATTCAAAGAATGAGATTCAGAGGAGGAGACTATACAGCAACAGGAGAAGAATTCATGACTCCAGGTGAAGTTTATAGCGCAAACGTCAAATTACCATTCTCAAGATACACTTGGAAAGCTGGTCACAAGATTAAAATCTACCTCAGCGCTAATCACGATATCAGATTTAATGTGAATGCACAAGATGGTGGAGCCATGTACACAACTGCCACTGGAAACATTGCCAACATTGACATACAACATTCTGCCACTTACCAAAGCAAGTTGAACTTACCAGGTAACAATCCGACATTAGATGTTGAAGTTCAAGAAGAGATGGCACTGTCTATCTATCCTAATCCTGCAGAGAACAATTTGAGATTAAGCAATTATGAAGGTTTTACTTCTTATGAAATCATAGATGTAATGGGAAGAAAAATTGAATCAGGAACACTTAACGCTAGTGAGATTTCAATCGCTCATTTGAGTGAGGGAAGGTATTTTATTCAAGTCGCTAATACTGATGGATTAAAGATTACAAAATCATTCGTTAAGAAATAGCAAATCCATTTATCCGAAAATTCATCTTATCCATCTAAAAGAAGAATAGTTGATTTAAATTTGTAGTAGTTTAGCAAAAAATTAAAGCAATGCATAAAGGAAGAATTACAGTAGCAATAATAGCAGCAGTTGGTATAATAGCAGCATTTTTGCCATGGTTTGAGTTCACACCAGATCTTAGCAAATTTGGATTCAACATTGAAATGGGACCAACAACTTCAAGTGGAGTTTCTGGCTTTGCCGGAATCATAAGCATTGTGTTTTTCTTGGTAATTGCAGCCTTTGCATTAATAGGAAAGAAAGAGAAAATGATTGCTAAAGGTTTCCCTAAAATGGGAATCTTAATCATGAGTGGATTGATTTTATTAGGAACCATTATCGTTTTAACGGTTTGTATGGTGAGCTCTGAATTGGTTGCAAAAATGGGTGTTTACATCACCATGATTTTGAGTTTAGTTACCGCTATCGCTCCTTATGTATTTAAAGCTGACGGAACAGTTCATGTACCAGAAATCGAAGATGTAATGGACGATATTGAAGATTCAGCTGAGATTGTTGAAGACAAAGTAGAAGACATTGCTGACAAAGTAGAAGATAAGTTTGAAGATACTTTTGACAAAGATGATGATGACGACGACAAGGACGAGAAGAAAGAAGAAAAGAAAGAGGAGCCTAAAGAAGAATCATCAGACGATAAACCGGCTGACGCTTAGTCAAACAAGTCCCACACTTTTACTGCAGGCCCATCTTCATATTTAGATAACAAATCTGAAAAGAGGGTATCATCAATAATTGAATCCCAAGAATTGAGAATATCTCCAAAATTCTTGTCTTCTAGCCTACAACATTTTTGATATTCTTGAACCACTTCAGTGAACCTCATGTTGTGTTTTTCTTGAAGCTGTTTATCTGCAATATAAAAGTAGCCTGCCCCACCCCAATACACTGTGCCGTAGTGATACTCTTCAAACAAATTGGCTGATACTTCAGAGAATGTTTTCTCGGTATCATCATAAAACTCACGTGTATCATTAATCTTACGGCTGTACATTTCTTCAAATTCTTCTTCTGTGAAGATGCCCATATCTACCATAATTCTGCGCGACAAATAAGTAGCATAACCTTCGCCTAACCATTTTCTTGATTTACCGAAAAAGGGAGCGGACAGATGACTCAATTCGTGTGGGGATGTCCAATCACCCAATAAGGCATCTAATGAAGCATCTGGGTTCACATAGTAATGCACTTCAACTAATTCTTTTCGTGTGGTGTGACCGAATGATACTGAAGATGTTTTACGGTTTGAAGGATGAAAGAAAACATTCACATCAAAAGGATAATCACCTAAAGTGTAATAAACAGCCTTTTGCATTTCTAACTGCCAAGCTTTTAAAGTGTCTTGTTGCGTTTCAGTAAAGTCACCTTCAAAGTTCCAGAAAAACTCACTGACGCCATCTTCAGTAACTAAAGAATCTGATTCAATCTCGGTATCATTAGGTGATGTTGAGGCCTCTTGTTCTTCTGATCCTGCGCAAGCAAAAAGCAAAAGAGGCAATATGAAAACAAGCAGTTTCACTAGTACATTAATCCTTGTAGAATAACACCAAGCATGAAAGGAATCAATCCTAAAGGCAGAGCCCAATGCATTTCGATTTTCTTTTTGGCGGCCGCCCAAATGGCAAAAGATAGATGAGCCGCACCAATCAAGATGCCCGCAATAATCACATAAGGAATGTTTTCATAGCCCAACCAGTAATCAGCTAGATGTTCTGGGATAGTTGTTTTTGATACCAAAACGGCCTGAATTACTAAAACTGTTGCTATTGCAACTACAATTCCGGACGCTATCAATTTGTTTCTCATTCTCTTGCTCTTGTATAAGAATCGTAAGTTTGAGTGCATTTACTTAAAAGCTCAGACCATTCATCTTTATCGGGCGCTAAGATATAGGTTTTATAATCTGCCGACAACTCTTCAGAGACTTCTTTTTTCTGCACCAAGTCAAGAGATTTTGGTCCTTCAACTTTCAAATCAATGTCTTTTAAATCTACTCCTTGAGTCGTGAAATCAGCTACGATTACTGAATAATATCCAACATCTTCAAAGCTAAATATGGCATATCGTGTTTGCGACATTTGCATCATTCGGTTCGCTCCGCCCCTATTTTCATAGAGATATGTTTTTGATGGAACCAAGAAATAATACAACTCTTTTTCAAGTGCCACAGGCAAAGAGTCACCTTCAATCACTCCGTGAATGTAATTGTCTTTCACCCAATATTTAGAGTTCTCTCTTACCTCTTCTCTTGAGATATTGAGCAATTTGTTTTTCTTTAAATAAAGACCCGTTTGATCAACATAAAGATTATCACCCGAAGCCCTTCTCATTTCGTTATTTGTCACATCTCTCAGCTCATACTTTCCCCATAATTGCGGATTCACTTGCTTTACCGAGTTCAAGGTGAACAAACACTCTTTGTTAAAATAGAATGAGAATACATCTCCTCCACCTGCATTTGCAGTGAAAGATACCATGGCCACTAAGCCTATTACAAACCATTTCATTGTTTTCATCTGTCTGAATTTACGAATTAATTTTCTTCAAGAAAAGAATCTATTGTCCAATGAAACTCATCTTGTAGGGCAGGTGTTGATTCTAAATCAATTTTTTCAAAGGTCATCCAAATTGAACTTCCCCAATCTTTTATTTGAACTGCGACATCAAACCTCTTACCTGCATCATACAATTTATAGGCCATTTCGTTCACTTCGCCATTATAATCTGTGCAAACAAAACGGTTACGGCTATGATCAATTTCTAATTTGTAATCAATAAAATCACCTTCTTCAGTTTCAAATATGATGAATCCTCTTCTGTGAATGAAAAAGCGATTCACTAATCCGTAATCATCTGCCACTTCATAGGCGCCATGAAATTGAGGACGATCGGCTGTATCATCATTAAAGTTGCCAGTTGTCAGAGCGAAAAAGGTAGCCTCTAAAAACATTAAACCAATGAACAATGATTTTAAACTGCCTTTTATAAATGGCTTGTAAAAGAATTCAAAGGTCTTCCTCTCTTCTTTCAATTGAGCTTGCTTACCAGTAAAAAACTGAAACAATGGTTTCATAGTAGGCCACAACAACAAGAGCGCTAGAAAAGTTAAAAAGAGACTGTACAGCTTAACCGAAATATCGAATCCGAAATTGATGGCCAAGACGTTCACCATCACAAAAATGGTAATGAGTAAACCTGCCGTTCTTGTCTTTTTATGAAGCAGTAACAATGCAGGTAAAATCTCTAAAAGGCCTGTAATAATTGAATAGGCCCTAGAGGTTCCCATGCTGCTCCAAAACAAAATATCTTTTGACATCTGCCCTAAAGGAGTGTAAAGTGTATTAGGTTCAGGCATATAAAATTGTGTTTTAAACACCTTATCAAAACCATAAATGAGTAATCGGCTGGCTAAGTAATACACCATAATCAGTCGAATTAAAGCAATGATTTTAGTGGAGTACTTCTTCCATTTTGACCAGCCCGCAATTGTAAATCCAATTACAAATGAGAGCACTAGCAAAAGCAATAACAAGATGTTTAAAGCAAAAGTGTCAGAACTAAATTGATGATGATTATAGCCCAAAGCTTCAACCAAATCACCAAACAAAAAGGTGGCCACCTCATCTTGAAAAGTGAAAAGTTTGTTTGCAGCCGGAATCAATAAAATAGCCAGTAATGCAAATAAATGCAATGATATGTTGAGGCGTTTTAACACCTAAACCGAAACAGAATTTGCCGTTCTTCGAGAAACCATCCAACTCATTAAACCAATGAGTACTGAAGCCAACACTAAAGACATCATGATTAATCCAAATCCTCCAAATGGAGAAGATGGTGTGTCCGTAATGGGTAAAATCTCTTCGTCTTCATTATCTAGTATCCCATCTTTATCTTCATCCATCATAGGTTTTTCAGGACCATTATCAAAGCCTATGAAAACGATTTTCTTAGCATCATTTCTAAAGTAATATCTACGGTCTAAAACATTTCGAATGCTATCTAACGAATGTTGATGCGAAAAGAGCGGATGATTCAATACGGTATCTTTTCCCTCATGCCAAATCTCTTCTAAATCTTTCTTTTTCACCTGGTCTCTACCATTGTAATATTCGTTCACTGAACAATGTGTTGTGGTCACCATCACGGCCTGCGAGTCTGATACAAATATGACACTGTCTAAAACTGAATTTCTAATAATGGGTTGCGGACCTTCACCTAGATTGTGAAAGAGTAAATCCATTTCAGGATTTACTAATGCCGCTTCAAAATTGTGCATTGAACCTGAATGACTTTTAAAAGCAATTACTTTGGTTTGCGCCAAGCCTGCGGTTGAAAGCAGCAAAGCGAATAGTACTAAATAAGCTCTCATAATTATGCTGTTATGGTGATTTCTTTATTTCTTCTTGACATCATCCAGCTCATTAATCCAATGAGAACAGAAGCCAATACAATTGACATCAAAATGATTCCGGTTCCGCCATTTGGGCTTGAAGGGGTTGTAATTACCGGACTACTTTCGTCTTCGTTATCTAAAATCCCATCTTTATCCTCATCCATCATAGGAACAGTTGGGCCATTATCATAACCGACAAACACAGCTTGCTCAATGTTGTTTCTGAAATAATAGTCTTGCTTTAAAACTGTCTTAATACTATCTAACGAATGCTGATGAGAGAATAAAGGATGATTGATGACCGTGTCTTTCCCTGCTCGCCAAATGGTGCTTTTCGGGATACTCGCCGTATCTTCTTCTCCTCTATAATACCAACCATTTGGAGTACAATATTCTGAAGTGACCATGACCGCTTGCGAATCTGAAACAAAAATAACACTGTCAATTTGAGCAGTTCTGGTGAACGGATCTGGCGCCATCCCCAAATTATGATTCACCAATTCAAAAGTAGGATCGCTCAAGGCCAACTCTAAATTTTTCATTGAACCACTATGGCTCTTAAAGGCAATTAATTTTGTTTGTGAATAAGCTGCGCTTACCATAAAAGTAGCCGCTAAAAGAATGCATTTTTTTAGATTCATTTCTCCGTGTATTTTAGGTTAAGATGATGTACAAGGATGCTTTCCACAAAAGAAAAATTTGTATCTTGCATGCTCTCGCGCCTCAAGTCTAGACTTGCTTACAAGGAAGGGCAGAAAAAGTTCAATTCTTTTTCAAAACAATTTTTAGAACAATGGAAAAAAGATGGGTTATCAAAGAAAGTCCGCCGGTTGAGGCAGTGACTAAACTCATAGAAGAAGTTGGGGTAACACGACCTGTTGCTACCATTTTGGCGCAAAGAGAAATCTACACATTTGACCAAGCAAAAGCCTTTTTTAGGCCAGAGATTGCTGAGCTGCATGATCCTTTTTTAATGAAGGATATGGAGGCTGCCGTAAACCGAATTGAACAAGCAATTGCCGCCAATGAAAACATTTTAATTTATGGAGATTATGATGTTGATGGCACCACAGCTGTTGCTTTGATGTACAGTTATTTGGCTACCGATTATGATCAAATAGGCTATTACATTCCCGACAGATACAAAGAAGGATACGGCGTTTCAGAAGCCGGAATTGAATTCGCAATTGACAACTCATTTTCACTCATCATTGCATTAGACTGCGGAATAAAAGCCGTGGATAAAATTGCCATGGCGAAGGATAATGGAGTTGACTTCATTATTTGTGATCACCATACACCAGGCGAAACTTTGCCAGATGCCATTATTCTAAATCCCAAACAAAAAGACTGCGAATATCCTTATAAAGAATTGTGCGGATGCGGAGTTGGATTCAAATTAGCCCAAGGTTTAAACCAAGCCAGAGGAGGAGAAATTGAAGCAGTTTATCATTTGTTAGATTTAGTAATGGTAGCCATTGGAGCAGACATTGTGCCGGTAGATGGTGAAAACAGAATACTAGCTTATTACGGCATACATTTACTAAACAATACTCCAAGAGTTGGCTTTGAAGCCTTACTCAAATTGGCTAATAAAACGGGTGAATTGAGTGTGACAGATGTGGTGTTTACCATTGCTCCGCGAATTAATGCGGCAGGACGAATAGACTCAGGCAACAAGGCCGTTAAATTATTATTGGCCGAGACGTTTGAAGAGGTGGATGAGATTTCAAAACTTATCAATACCCATAACGAAACCCGAAAAGGCTTAGACCGCGAAATCACTGCCGAAGCTTTAAAAATGATTGAAGAAGATGAGTGGTTGATGGGGGCAAAATCTACGGTGGTGTTTAACGAAGGATGGCATAAAGGAGTGGTAGGAATCGTAGCCTCTCGTTTGATGGAAAGCTATTACCGCCCTACTATCGTTTTAACTGAATCATATGGCAAAGCAGTTGGATCTGCCCGATCAGTAAGAGGATTTAATGTGTACAATGCCTTGCTTGAATGCAGTGATCATTTAGAACAATTTGGCGGACACTTTTATGCCGCAGGGATGACCATGGATTTAGAACAAGTGGTGCCCTTTAAACTGAAGTTCAATGAGGTGGTAGCCAGCACTATTCAGAAAAACCAATTGGTACCCGAAATTGAGATTGATTGTGAAATTGAATTCAGAGACATTTTTGAAGAGCAAAGAAGCGGGATACCACGCTTTTATCGCATACTCAAACAAATTGCCCCTTTTGGCCCCGAGAACTTACGCCCTGTTTTTGTAAGCCGCGCCGTAAAAGATGCAGGAGGCTCGCGCATACTCAAAGACGAGCACCTAAAACTGCAATTAGTTCAAAACGAATACCCTGAACTCAAGCTCAACGCCATAGCATTTGGCATGGCCGATTATTGGCATTTATTGCAAGACGGAGGCTTTGTAGATGTGGTTTATACGGTAGAAGAAAACCATTGGAATGGGAATTCTACGCTTCAGTTAATGGTGAAGGATATTAGGAAGTCAAGAAGGATATTGTAGGAATTTGCGGAAACTACGGGAAATTGCGAAGTAGCATAAAATCGTTCGAATTCAACCACTTAAATAATCTTAATAGTGAATTTTATTCGCCATATTTAGGTGAGTGAAGTACATAGTGTGCTTAATTCGCAAGTTAGCAACAAGCTACAAACCCAAGTAAATGAAGATATCTAGAATTAAAATTGAAAATTTCAGGTCAATCAAATCAACTGAATTCACTACTGATAATTTCAATATTGTGGTTGGTCAAAATAACTGTGGAAAAACAAACTTTTTTGAAGCCATTGAATTTTTCTTTAATGGAGCTGGACGTAGTGGATTAACAAATGATTTAAAATTTAAGAGGCAATCAGACTTGGAGATTTTGGTAGAAATAGAATTTTCAGGAGCTCAAGATGGAGCGGCTAAAATGCAACACGAGGGGAATAGAACTAAAATTCAAAATGTTTTAGGAGAATCTGATTCAGTTACGCTCACAAGAAAAAGCACTACTCCAAAAAAAAGACAGGTATTTGTTAATGAAACAGAAGTAAACCCAGGAACAGGATTTGATGCAGCCTTAAATGATTTTTTACCAAAATTCGAGTACATAAATACTAAGCAATACTATGATTCTGTTGCAAAATATGCTAAAACAACACCTATTGGAATAATGCTCTCGGGTGTATTATCGGCAATACTTGAATCTAATGCTCAATATTTGGAATTTCAAACAAAATTTAGAGAACTGTTTGAAGGAGATGACTCAGAAATAAAAACACAATTTGATTTAGTTGGTGGCAAAGTAAAAGTCAATTTAGAGAAGCAGTTTCCCGATACGACTAAAGTAAATTTTGAAGTAACACCACCTTTATTTGATGACCTATTAAAGAATTTCGAAACAACTGTTGATGATGGAATAGAAACTACCGCAGAAGAAAAAGGAGATGGTATGCAAAGGGCATTAATGCTAGCTATTATTCAGACTTATGCAGAGTTCAGAAAGGCAAATGCAGATGAAGGGAAGTCATTTTTGTTTTTTATTGATGAAGCTGAGTTACATTTACATCCTACAGCTCAAAGGAATTTAAAAAATGTTTTATATGAACTTTCTGAATCAACAGACCAAGTATTTATAAACACTCATTCTTCTGTTTTCGTTGCGGACAACTATCAAAATCAAAAAATATTCAAAGCAGAAAAAACTGATGGCGAGACAGAAATTGAATCTACAGATGATTTAGCAAAACCATATATTGTATTTGAACTTCTTGGAGGAAGCCCCTCTGATTTGTTACTTCCTCGAAATTTTCTAATTATAGAAGGTTTAAGTGAATTTGAATTTCTAACTAGAGTAATTAGAAGGTTTTATTCTGACCAACCAAATATTCAAATCATAAAAGCAAATGGGGATATTGACCAAGCTGAAAGAACAATAAATGCAATTGAAAAAGCATTTACACCTTTAAATTCAAGTATTTACAAAGACAGACAAGTAATTTTAATTGATTTACCAAGTGCTCAGACAGAAGGTGGAGTAGCCCATTTTTTACAACAAAATGCAAGTTTAAGTACAAACAATCAATTCTTTCAAATTCCAAATAGGGATTTAGAACAATACTACCCTAATCAACCTGATGACACTTATGGGAATTGGAGGAAGACACAAGCGGAACTGGATGCTGTAAATGCTGCGGGAAAGAAATCATTCACCGGTAAGCGAAAAAGACAGTTGGCAAAATTTGTGGGCGACAATATCACGCAAAATCAATTTGAAACTGACATGCCTATTGTTTATGAAGCTTTACGGAAAGCGTGGGAATTGGCTTATTAAAACAAAATACCAGTTGTCAACCGTTCTGCGGCAGTTGCACTGCTACTGCATCCAAAAAATGGAATATTTAATCAAACACCAATATTAATTGATTGTATGATTTTTGAAGTTCCGGAAATAGTAAAAACAAGATGAATCGAAAATTACTAATCATAATTGGCGAATCGGTATATGAAAATGTACCACAATGTATTTTAGAATTAAAATTAAAGACAACATGAACGAATTTAAACCTGAAAACATCCTTAAGGAGAATGTCGATTTAGCCACAATGGAATCACTTCCAATTCCTTATATAGAGGACAAGGTTGTACTTGGGCTTGATATCTATAGATATAGTCAATACCCATCAATACAGCAAATTTATATCCCGGTTATTTTTGAGAGATTGTATTACATGACCATGACTGATATTAAGAAAAATGAACCATATTTATTCTCAGAATATGGCAATAACCTGGCAGATTACAAAAAGAAATTTATCAGTACTGGTGATGGCGGTTTTCAAATATTTGATAATGTATTACAAGCTGTAGTTTTCGCCCTCTATTTCCAAGTATTTCTGAAGCGGTTTTGTACGGGCGGGAGTCTTAATGAGATCGACAAAAATCTCTTTAAATTGGTGGATACTATTGATCTTAGATTTGCAATCTCAAGAGATAAAATTTATTCCTACAAATCAAATTATTTTGGCCCCGCGATTATTAACAATGCTCGTATCCTATCAAAAGATAGTCTGAATCGATTGTTAATTGATTCAAATTCAATTAAGTGGTTGAGTAGAACAATAAATGCTCCAGAAAATCTAATTGACATTAACAAGAAATCCTTATCAAAAACAATGTACTTTAAAGATTATGATAAATCTCAAAAGTCATTTTTATTTGACGAGTCAGACCAAATAGTATCGGTGGACATTCAAAAGGTCGGAGCTCTGAAGGCAAAAGAAACAAAACTAGATATTTATAACATGCATGTCCAAGCAAGGATAAATGTAAAAGTTGAACACCAAGATTATTCGATTTATATGGTTTCGCTTGGGAATCTCAACACCACTGGTATAACAGAATAAATAGGCTGCTGCTCAGCCACAGTTGCATTGATCCGCAACCAATATTCCCTAACTTTACTCAAACCTCATAACGCCATTCACAATGCTTGAAATTATTGACAAATATTTGCAAAAATGGAAAGATTTAGGCCATCAAAGTCGCCCCGGTGAGATTGAACCGGAGATGGCTGATGCTACTCAGAATGAGGATGAAGAATGGAGAAATTGGAATGTGATTCCCAGCAAAGTTACCGATTCAGAAATTCAAGAATTTGAAGAGTCAATTGGTTTTAAACTGCCAGCATCTTTCAAATTGTATTTAAAACACAAGCATTTTTATGATCTTCAAATTGCTGAATGTAATTTATGTTCTCATCCTGTTAACATATGGCGATCTGAACTTTCAGAGATGATTTTCAATGGCTATCCCAGAGAATATTTAATTGACAAAGGGAGAATTCCTTTTGCTAACTGGAGTGATTGGGGATATCTCTGCTTTGATACAACCGCGAACTGTGATGATTTTGATTATCCAATTGTCCTTTGGGATCATGAAAGAGCTGACAACTTTGAAAAAAAATATCAAAATTTCTCTTCTATGCTTTACGAACTTGACGAGGTGGACAAGAGAATGAAAGATGAAGAATGAGGTATCCCGCTCAGCAGTAGTTACACTGCTGTGGCATTTATAAATTGCTAACTTTAGTGAAGCCATTATACCCATCTGAATATGTATAGAACATTTGCAATCATAGCGTTTTTAATCAGTTTTCAATCATTCGCTCAAGATTTGATTGCGAAAGTAGAACCACTTTTTCGGAGTGGAATAACAATAACTTACGAATATGATTCTCTCGGGCGTCAGACCGTCCAAAAATCGAAATACAGCACATACAAATTTCTATATTCTGAAAACCTTGTTGAAAGGTGTTACGATACTCTGTGCATTAAGCTTTTTTTGAACGAAAATGGTCATGAAGAAAAACGAGTTCATTATAACGACTCCACCATTCTTTCGATTAGTCAATACAATAAAAAAGGTAATCTCATTTACTGGAAATTAATTGATGATTGGGGCACACATTCAAGAATAACCGAAAGAAGAAGTGTCTATGAGAATGGAAATTTGGTTGAAGAAATTGACATAGTAACGAGCAATAGTTCCATAGACACAACAATAAAAGAGACCTCTAGAAAATTTGAACACTATCTAGATAAAACGAATTCATTAGATAACGAAGCGTATGGCACTTCATATTTGGGTGTTTCTAGTAAAAA